>MDTG01110510.1_pt1 | contig 16050 bp, 14 predicted proteins | sample 811421 | NCBI WGS metagenome assembly MDTG01 (sample SAMN05326645, study PRJNA326480) | marine metagenome | isolation source: seawater | place: Pacific Ocean: South East | collected 2011 | reverse complement strand
ATTTTAACTAGTAGAGAAACCATAGATAAAAAGGGAAAGAACACAAATATTTCTGTCAAAGGACGTCACGATCCATGTGTAGGAATTAGAGCAGTACCTATTGGTGAAGCAATGATAAATTGTGTTTTACTTGATCACCTGTTAATGCACAGAGCGCAGTGCGGTTAATTAGAAATCTTATTTCTATTTTTGGCTAAAATAATATTAGAATTAAGTGTTTCCTGAACTTTGCTTGCTATAGATGCACTATCCAAACCAGCAGTTTCATACATTTTCTCAGGTGTATCTTGATCAATAAAAATATCTGGTAAAATCATAGATCTAAATTTTAAACCTCTATCGAACACTCCTCTATCAGATAAAAACTGCATGACATGAGATCCAAAACCACCTATAGACCCCTCTTCAATTGTTATTAATACTTCGTGATTAGAAGCTACTTCCATAATAAGTTTTTCATCTAGTGGTTTTGCAAACCTTGCATCAATAATTGTACAGTCAATATCTTTTTTAATAAGTATCTCTGAAGCTTTTTTACATTCTTCCAATCTTGTTCCAAAACTTATTAAAGCTACTTTTTTTCCCTCTTTAATTATTCTTCCTTTACCAATCTCAATAGTTTCTTTTATTGAGGGTAGTTCAACTCCAATTCCATTTCCTCTAGGGTATCTAAAAGCAGATGGTCGGTCATTTATAGTTACTGAAGTATTTATCATTTTAACTAGTTCAGACTCATCACTTGCAGCCATTACTACAAAATTTGGTAAAGTTGAGAGATAAGTTATATCGAATGAACCAGCATGAGTAGGACCGTCTGCACCAACTAATCCAGCTCGGTCAATAGCAAATCTTACAGGTAATGATTGTAAAGCAACATCATGGACTACTTGGTCGTAGGCTCTTTGTAAAAAAGTAGAATAAATAGCAGCGTAAGGCTTAAACCCCTCTGTTGCTAATCCAGCTGCAAAAGTGACCGCATGTTGTTCTGCTATTCCAACATCAAAAGTTCTTTCTGGAAATTTTTTTTCAAATAAATTCAAACCTGTTCCCGAAGGCATAGCTCCAGTGATACCGATAATTTTTGTGTCTTGCTCAGCATGTTTTATTAAAGTTTCAGCAAAAACCTTTGTGTAAGATGGAACATTTGATTTTGATTTAGCTTGTTCTCCAGTAAAAACATTAAATTTAGATACACCATGATATTTGTCACCCGAGTCTTCAGCTGGTTTGTATCCTTTTCCTTTTTGTGTTCTAACATGAATTAACACAGGTCCTTGATGATTAGAGTTTTTTACATTTTCAAAAATTTGAACTAAATTTTCGACATCATGACCATCAATTGGTCCTACATAATAAAACCCTAACTCGCTAAACAATGTTCCTCCTGTTACAATATTTCTTAGTAAATCCTCAGCTTTACCAGCTTTTTGACTAAACCTTTTAGAAAAAGATGAAATAATCATTTTTAATGTTTCTCTTAAACTAAAGTATAATTTTCCTGATAAAAGCTTTGCTAAATATTTACTCATAGCTCCAACGGGTCTTGCTATTGACATATCGTTATCATTTAAAACTACTATCAATTTTGATTTTAAGGCTCCAGCATTATTCATGGCTTCATATGCCATTCCTGCACTCATCGCTCCGTCACCAATGACTGCTATTACATTATTATTATTATTTGATAATTTTTTTGCAACTGCCATTCCAAGTGTAGACGAGATAGAAGTTGAGCTATGTGCTGCTCCAAAAGGATCATATTCACTCTCAGTCCGCTTTGTAAATCCTGATAACCCCCCTCCCTTACGCAGTGTTTTAATTTTGTCTCTTCTACCAGTTATAATTTTATGTGGATAACATTGATGACTTACATCCCAAACTAATTTGTCTTTAGGTGTATCAAAGACATAATGCAAAGCTACAGTTAGCTCAACTACTCCTAAACCTGCACCTAAATGGCCTCCTGTTTCAGAAACAATTTCAATTAATTCATCTCTTAATTCATCTGAAATTTTTTTAAGATCATCTCTTTTAAATTTTCTTAAATCAGCTGGAAAATTTATTTGTTTTATTAGTTTAACCATTAAAATTTTCTTTCTAAAATAAATTCAATTGTACTAAGCAATTCTCCTGCTTTTTTTCCATGTTTTTTTAACTTTCGCAATATTTTTTTTTTTAAATTTTTGGCGTACAAATAAGCTTTTTTTTCACCCATTAAATTTAATAAAGTAGATTTGCCTTTTTGTTTGTCTTTTTTTACTGGCTTTCCTAATAATTGTTTTGATCCTTTTTTATCCAAAAAATCATCAGCCAGTTGAAATAATAAACCAATTTCCTCTCCTAGATTACTTAAAAAAATTTTTTCTTTTTCAGATTTATTGGCAATTACACCAACCGCATACAAACAGAAATTAAATAATTTTCCTGTTTTTTTTTTTTGCATATCAATAATTTCACTTATTGTTTTTTTCTTTTTTTCAAATTTAAGATCTAATTCCTGCCCCTCTGCAATTCCAGTGTGACCTGAGCACTTGGCTAAAAATCTTACTAATTCATTTTTAACTTTTGAATTAAGTGAATATTTTTTATCTGATATAATTTCAAAAGCTAAAGTAAGTAATGAACTTCCTGCTAATACTGCAGATGACTCGCCATACTTGATATGAGTTGCTGGTTTTCCTCTCCTGATTTTATCATTATCCATACATGGTAAATCATCGTGAATTAAAGAATAAGAATGAATACATTCAACTGCTGCACAAATATTTATAAGTTTTGTTTCCCTTACGTTAAAAAGTTTTCCGGTTTCTAAAATAATAGTAGATCTTATTTTTTTTCCTCCAGAAATTACTCCGTATTTCATTGGTTTAACTAATAAAGAATTTTTTTGTTTTTTTAAAAAATTCAATAAAAACCGATCGATTTTTTTTGCATTTATTTTTAGTTTCTTTTTAATCATTTGAAATTTTTTCTAAATATCTTTAAGTCTTTTTTTTAACATTTCATCAACATATCTATTTAAATGGATTAATCTTTGATAATCCCCTAAAGATTGCTCTAAATTTATATCTTGTTTTTCTAATTTACTTAAAATCTCATTTATTTCATCTTTAGCTTCTTTTAAAGATTTACTTTTTATATCAGCTGGAATATTTTCATTTTTCATCAATTAAATAATAATTACATTATGAAAAATAGCTATCCAAATATATTTAATTTTAACAAAAAAATTCTGATTAAAACGATTAAAAGTTTAAATAATGGTGAAGTTATAGGTTTACCCACTGAAACTGTTTATGGTCTTGGTGGAAATGCTTATTTAAAAAATTCGGTAAAAAAAATTTTCAAATTAAAAAATAGACCTAAAACAAATCCTCTTATTATTCATTATTACAAACTAAGTCATGCAGAAAAAGATGTTGAAACTAATAAATATCTTAAAAAATTGTACAAAAAATTTTGTCCTGGTCCAATCACATTTATTCTTAAAAAAAAACTTAATTCTAAAATTGTCCCATTAGCATGTTCGAAATTGAAGACTGTTGCAATAAGATTTCCAAAAAATAAAATCGCAAGAGCGATCTTAAAAAAAATTAATTTTCCCTTAGCTATGCCAAGTGCAAATAAATCTACAAATGTAAGTCCTGTTAAATCTGAAGATGTGTTTGATGAATTTAATAAGAAATTAAGAATTATAGTAGAGGGGGGAAAAAGCAAAATTGGAATTGAGTCGACAGTATTAGATTTAACAAGTCGTCCTAATATTTTAAGACCTGGAATAATAAGTAAGAATGAAATTGAAAAAACTATAAAAATAAAACTCAAAAAAAGCACGAAAAAAATAAAAAAAAAATCACCAGGTTTAATGAGAAAACACTATTCACCAGGTATACCAGTTTTAATAAATCAAAGAAGACACGATGGAAAAAGTGCCTTTATTTATCTGGGTAATAAATATAAAAATAAAAAAAATTTTTTTAGCTTGAGTAAAGATAGTAATTTAAAAATAGCTGCGTCAAATTTATACGCTATTTTTAGAAAAATAAAAAAAAAAGGATATAAAAAAATTCAAATTAGTAGAATTCCATGTTTAGGTGTAGGAATTGCAATAAATGATAGGATTAAAAGGGCTGCAAAATTTTAAATGAAACTAAAAGTAAAAAATTTGATTAAGAAATTTAAATCGACAACTGCCGTGAATGATATCAGCTTTGAAGTTGAAAAAAATTCAACTATGGGATTACTGGGGCCAAATGGTTGTGGTAAAACTACATCAATAGGTATGATGCTTGGTTTGATTACACCATCAAGTGGGCAAATATATATCGATGATTTGATTTTAAACTCAAATAATAGAATCGAGTTATTGAGTTTAATGAATTTTGCTTCACCCTACATTGAATTACCAAAAAAACTTACTGTTAAACAAAACCTTGAAGTTTATGCAAGATTATATGGCGTAGAAAATATTCAAGAGAGAATATATGAAATGATTGAAGATTTAGGTTTACAAAAGTTATTAGAAAAAAAAACTGGTGAACTTTCATCTGGTCAAAAAAATCGTGTGGCATTGGCAAAATCTTTAATTAATAAACCAAAATTGTTATTTTTAGATGAACCAACTGCAAGTCTTGATCCTGATGTTGGAGATTTTGTTAGAGAATATATTGAAAAATATAAAAAAATTAATGAGGTTACCATAATTTTAGCGTCTCATAATATGAAAGAAGTTGAGCGATTATGTAATAGAATAATTATGATGAAGCAAGGAAAAGTCGTTGATAGTGGAACATGTGATGAATTAATTAGCAAACACGGAAGAGTGAATTTAGAAGACACTTTTTTAAAAATAGCTAGGAGTAACAATGAACTATAGTAAAATCTTTGCGCTCAGTTTAAGACATATATATTTAATTAAAGGTTCTTTTCCAAGAATTTTAGATTTGATTTATTGGCCAACAATTCAAATTTTACTTTGGGGATTTATATCAAAATTTTTCACTCTCAATTCCTCTTATTATGAAAATACTGTAGGTATAATTCTAAGCGCTGCTATACTTTATGATTTTTTATTCAGATCAAGTATCAGCTATAATATGATGTTTTTAGAAGAAATTTGGAGTAGAAATTTCACTAACTTATTTATCGCTCCTATTAAACTAAGTGAAATAATTGCTGCTCTTACGTTTACTGCAATCTTTAGAACTTTAATTGGTCTTGTGCCTGCTGCCCTTTTAGCAATACCTTTCTTTGGAGTTTCAATTTTTAAAATAGGAACACCTTTAATATTTTTATTAATAAGCTTATATATTTTTGGTGTTACATTGGGTTTGATGGTAACTTCAGGATTAATAAGATTTGGTCCTTCATTTGAAAATATTGCATGGGCGAGTCTTTTTTTTCTTGCTCCTTTAGGGTGTATTTATTATCCAATCGAAATACTTCCTAGTTGGCTACAATTTATAGCAAAATTGCTCCCACTTGTTCATATTTTTGAAGAAATGAGAAATATCTTAATCAATGATGTAATTAATATAATCCAAATATTAAAGGGTGTTTTAATTTCTTTTTTATACTTTATATTTGGGATAATGATCTTTTATATTTCCTATAGTGGGGCTAAAAATAGAGGTACGCTAATGAATATGGGCGAATAACATCAAAATGAAAATATTTGATTGCTTCATGTATTTTGATGAAGATTTAGTTTTAGAAATTAGGTTAAATACTTTAAACGAAATCGTAGATAAATTTGTTATTTGTGAAGCTACAAGAGATCATGCTGGAGTTAAAAAAAACTTAAAATTTAATATTGAAAAATTTTCAGCTTTTAGAAAAAAAATAGAATATTTAATTGTGGATGATATCCCAATTAGTGTAACTTCGAAAAAAAAGGGATGGCATGAAAATCATCTACGAGATCAATTTCAAAGGAACGCTATTTCAAGAGGTTTAACAAAATGTGAGCCTGAGGACTGGGTGATGATTTCAGATATTGATGAAATACCAGATCCAAATAGAATAAAAGAGTTTGATATAAATAACAAATATGCGTGTTTTTTACAAAAAAATTTTCAATCAAAAATTAACTTACTAAATGTTACGGAAAGTCTTTGGCCGGGAACTAAAATTTGTCAAAAAAAAAATCTAAAATCTCCCCAGTGGTTAAGGAATATTAAAACTAAAAAAAAACCTTTTTGGAAAATTTTCAGCGATAGGCAACCGCAAATAATCAGAGACGCTGGATGGCATTTTAGTTTTTTAAAAAAACCAGATTCAATAATTAAAAAAATTAAATCTTATTCTCATCAAGAATATAATACTCAGAAATTTACTGATAAAGATGAAATTGAAAATAAGATTTTAAAAGGAAAAGACTTATTTGAAAGAGATATAAAATACGAGGCAATTAAAATTGATAAAAACTTTCCAAAATATATTATTGAAAACAAAGAAAGATTTAAAGATTGGATAGCTTAAAATGGTGCGCCGGATAGGAGTCGAACCCATAACCTCCGGAGCCGAAATCCGGCGCTCTATCCAGTTGAAGCTACCGGCGCATAATATACAATTTAAATTAATTTATGAATAATACAATTAAATTTTCTGTAAATTTCAAAGATAGTGGAAAAAGATTAGATGTTTTTTTAGCTGAAAATGTAAAGCAACTAACAAGATCTTTTTTAAAAAAATTAATTGAGAAAAAACAAGTTAATTTAAACAATAAAGTTCTCTCATCTCCATCGACCAAGGTTAAACACTTGGATAATATTACAATTAATATTGAAGACCATAGTGAAGTGAAAATTGTTCCCAAAAAAATAAAATTAGAAATTGTATATGAAGATAAAGATATTCTAGTTATTAATAAGCCAAAAGGTATGGTAGTTCACCCTGGTGCTGGTAATTATGATAGCACTTTGGTAAATGCTCTTTTGTTTAAATATAAAAATAATCTATCTAATATTAATGGAGTTTTGAGACCAGGTATAGTTCACAGAATTGATAAAGATACTAGTGGCTTGCTTGTAGTTGCAAAAAATAATTTAGCGCATGCGAGTTTAGGTGATCAATTTAGCAAACATACAATTAAAAGGAAGTATCTTTGCCTCGCATGGGGAGTAATAAGGCCGCTTAATGGAAAAATTAATACATTAATTTCTAGAGATAGAAAAAATCGTCAATTAATGTCAGTGAATGATATCATTGGAAAAAAAGCTATTACTAATTACAAAACTTTAAAAGTTTTCAATATTAAAGATATACCAAAAGTAAGCTTAATTGAATGTGAACTAGAGACTGGGAGAACACATCAAATAAGAGTTCATTTAAAATATAAAGGGACTTCATTACTTGGAGATAAACAGTATGGGAAAAAAAATATTAAATTTAAAAAGATTAATAATGACTTTTTTTTAAAACTTAATAAATTAACTGGACAAGCTTTACACGCAAAAACTTTAGAATTTACTCATCCTAAAACACGAAAAAGAATGTCTTTTAGCTCTGATTTACCTGAAGGTTTTAAAAAGATATTGGATTTACTTGAAAATTTAACCAGTTGAAATAATTGATTTTACATATAAATAAAAACAATGAGAGAAAAAAATCAAATCAGTAATTTGCCAATCCCATCTACTGGTGGTTTATCAATTTATTTAGCGCAAATTAAAAAATTTCCTATGCTTGATGCGGAGGAAGAATATATGTTAGCTAAAAATTGGAGAGATAATGGAAACTTAAAAGCTGCCCACAAACTAGTTACAAGTCATTTAAGATTAGTTGCAAAAATCGCAATGGGTTATCGAGGTTATGGTTTACCTGTCAACGAATTAATATCTGAGGGTAATATAGGTTTGATGCAAGCAGTAAAAAAATTTGACCCAGATAAAGGTTTTAGATTAGCAACTTATGCAATGTGGTGGATAAAAGCTGCAATTCAAGAATACGTATTAAGATCTTGGAGTTTGGTAAAGATGGGGACAACAACTGCACAAAAAAAACTTTTTTTTAATTTAAAGAAACTTAAAAACCAAATAGCTCCAGGTCAAGATGGAGATTTAAAAGATGATCAAGTTAAAGAGATTTCAAAAAGATTAGATGTAGATTCACACGAAGTTGTGAATATGAACAGGCGGATGATGGGCCAGGAAAAATCATTAAATGATCCAATAAAAAGTGGAGAAACAGATGAGTGGCAAGACTGGTTGGTTGACGACAATTTAGATCAAGAACTTATCATTTCACAAAAACAGGAATACGATGACAAAAAAGAGTTACTCGAAAATTCAATGAAAATTTTAAATGAGAGAGAAAAAGAAATAATTATAGCTAGAAGACTTTCTGAAGAGCCAATTACTTTGGAAGATTTAAGTAAAAAATATAAAATTAGCAGAGAAAGAATAAGACAGATAGAGACTAAGGCGTTTGAAAAATTACAAAAATCTATGATAAATGCAAGTAAATCTAAAAATTTACTACCTGCAAACTAATTATTAAAAGGATCCTCGACTAAAATTGTATCATCTCGCTCAGGACTTGTGGAGATACTTGATATTTTAGCACCAACAAAATCCTCCAAAGCATGAATATATTTTTTTGCTTTATCTGGTAAATCTTTAAGATTTCTAATGCCTTGTGTTTTTGCTTTCCACCCTGGAAAAGATTTATAAATTGGTTTGATGTTAAATTGATCTTCTGCAGTAGCTGGTAAATAGTCAATAGTTTTACCGTTTAATCTATATCCTATACACATTTTGATTTCATCTAGTTCATCGAGCACGTCTAGTTTAGTTAAAGCTACGCCATGAATTCCCGAGATTTTTATAGTTTGCCTCACTAAAACACCATCAAACCAACCACACCTTCTTTTTCTAGCTGTAACAGTCCCAAACTCTTTTCCTCTTCTTCCTAAAGTCTCACCTATTTCGTCAACTAGCTCAGTTGGAAATGGTCCACTACCTACCCTCGTAGTATATGCTTTCGTAATTCCTAGTACATAATTAATTTTATCGGGGCCACAACCTGAGCCAGTTGCAGCCATTGCAGGAACAGTGTTAGAGGATGTTACAAATGGATAAGTACCATGATCTACGTCTAAAAGTATGCCTTGAGCTCCTTCAAATAAAATTTTTTTTCTATCATTATTGAACTGATCTAATTTAAGCCAAACTGGTTGCGCAAACTTTAATATTTCAGGAGCTATTTTTAATAAATCTTTTTTAAGGGTATTTTTCTCAAAAATTTTTTTTTTTAAACCTTTTCTAATTGCATTATGATGTTGTAAAACATTTTCTAATCTTTTATCTAAATTGTTTTCTGATCGTAAATCCATAACTCTTATAGACCTTCTTCCAACCTTGTCCTCATAACAAGGGCCAATTCCTCTTCTTGTAGTGCCGATTTTTCCTTTTCCAGCTGTATCCTCTCTGATTTCATCCATTTCTTGATGAAATGGTAAAATAAGTGATGCGGCCTCGGAAATCATAAAATTTTCTGAGGTTACGTCTATACCTTGTTTTTTTATATCCTCAATTTCTTTTAGAAGAGCCCAGGGGTCAATCACCACACCATTGCCGAGAATTGATATCTTTCCTTTTCTAACAATTCCAGATGGAAGTAATCTCAATTTAAACACTTTTTTATCAATTACCAAAGTATGACCAGCATTATGTCCACCTTGAAAACGGACCACAACATCCGCCTCACTAGAGAGCCAATCAACTATTTTTCCTTTTCCTTCATCTCCCCACTGAGAGCCTACAACAACAACGTTTTTCATTATTTAAATTTTCTATTTAATGTGAATGAGTTTAAATGATTAATCGGACCGTTTCCTTTTCCTAAATTTAAGTTACTTTTAATAGATTGATTAACATATTTAATTCCAAGCTCACAAGAACTAATCAAATCTTTTCCACACGATAAATACGTTGTTATTGCTGAAGATAATGTACAACCTGTCCCATGGGTATTTTTAGATTTGTATTTTTTGTTTCTAAATTCTCTAGTTAATTTTTGATTTATTAATATATCTATCATATTTTTAGATCTTAAATGCCCACCTTTTATTAAAACATTTTTTGCACCTAAATTAATTAATTTTTTTCCTGCATCAATCATATCTTTAGTAGAATTAATTTTTAACCCCGATAAAATTTCTGCTTCAGGAATATTTGGTGTAATTAACAAAACTTTTTTCATAAGATTAATTTTAATCGAATTAATTGCAGAATAGTTAATTAACTTTGTTCCACCTTTTGCAACCATAACAGGATCTAAAATAGTTTTTTTAATATTTATTTTATTAAGAGATTTGCAAACTGCTAATACTATTTGTTTTGAGTGTAACATACCTATTTTTACTGCTTGAGGTTTAATATCTTTTGCGGAAAACTCGATTTGTTTTGAAATTTCTTTTGAGTTAATAGATACTATAGATTGTACACCAGTAGTATTTTGAGCAGTTACTGCAGTGATAGCGGTCATAGCATAAGAGCCCAAAGAAGTTACAGTCTTTATATCAGCCTGAATTCCTGCTCCCCCAGATGAGTCGGATCCTGCAATTATTAAAACTTTTGACCTTGGATACATTATTATCGAATTGAGCTCTTAACAATTTTTATGCACTTGTTCATTAAATTGATATTAAATGACTCACACATAATTCTTATTTTAGGCTCAGTTCCAGATGGTCTCACAAGTAGTCTTCCATAATTTTTTATAAGTAGATTTGCTTTTTTTATAGCTTTTTTACATTTTGATGAGTTAATTATCGCTTTATTTTTTACCTTAATATTTAAAAGTATTTGTGGAACTGATTTGTAAACCTTAAATATTTTGCTTGCTAATTTTTTTTTCCTTAAAGCGAATAAACACTCTAATGCCACTAATAACCCATCACCGGTAGTAGCAAATTTACCTAAAATTATGTGTCCTGATTGTTCTCCGCCCAAATTATAATTATTTTTTTTCATTAATTCTTTAACATATCTATCTCCAACTTTTGATCTTTTAAAATTAATTTTTTCTTCTAAAAAAAATTTTTCTAAGCCATAATTTGACATTAAAGTACCGATTACACCACCTTTAAGAATATTTTTTTTTTTCCACCTCTTGGCAATCATAGCTATAATTTGGTCTCCATCGATGATTTGAGATTTTTCATCACACATTATTACTCTGTCAGCATCACCATCTAAAGCAATACCTAAATCTGCCTTAAATTTTTTGACTTTTTTTTTTAAAATTTCTGGACAAGTTGAACCACAATTATAATTAATATTTAATCCATTAGGGTTCACGCCAATAGAAAAAACTTTTGCTCCTAAATCAGAGAGAATTTTAGGAGCAGACTTATATCCTGCACCATTAGCACAATCTATAACAATTCTCATTCCTTTTAGGCTGAAATTGTTCGGGAAATTACTTTTTAAAATCCTCAAATATCTTTCATTTCCATCCTCTAATCTTTTTACTCTTCCTAATAAATTAGGTTGAGATAATTGATTGGTTGTTTTTGTATCAATTAAATTTTCAATTTTTTTTTCTATTGCATCAGATAATTTCATTCCATCTGGACCAAATAATTTAAGGCCATTATCATGAAATGGATTATGTGATGCCGTAATCATAATTCCAAGATTAGCCCCCATTTTTTTTGTTAACATTGCCAATCCATTTGTAGGAAGTGGTCCTAAGGTAAAAATGTGCATTCCAGCTGACGCAAGGCCTGACACGAGTGCGGGCTCTAAAGTGTATCCTGAGAGTCTTGTGTCTTTAGCAATAATAGCTATTTGTTTTTTCTTTTTTAAATTTTTAAAATAAGTTCCGGCTGCTAAACCAAATTTGAAAAATTTTTCTCCATTGATATTTCCTAAATTAACTGTGCCTCTAATACCGTCTGTGCCAAAATATTTTTTTTTCATTTATTGTTTAATAATTTTTCAAATACTAAAAGGCCCTGTTTTACTTCTTCTACATTATGAACCCTAAAAATTTTTATTCCCTGAGAAAAGGAAAATAACACTGAAGACAAAGTTCCCCCTATTCTCTCATCAGAATCATATTTACCAGAAATCTGATTTATAAATCTCTTTCTAGATGTACCAATTAATATAGGAAAACCCAATGAATGAAATATTGAAATTTTGTTTAAAATCATCAAATTATGTTTCAGCTTTTTTCCAAAACCTATTCCAGGATCTAAAATTAACTTACTTTTATACTTATCATGTTTAAATTTTTTAATCTCTCGCTCAAAAAAATCATAAATATCTAGTATTACATTGTTATATTTTGGATTTTTTTGCATCGTTTGTGGCGTGCCTTGCATGTGATGAACAATTTTCCATACATTCTTATTTTTGACGCTATCAAATGATTTTATATCAAATTTAAAACATGAAATATCGTTTATGATATCTACTTTCTTTTTTAAAGAGTAATCAATTACTAAAGACTTCCTTGTATCTATTGAAAACATAGTTTTAGGAAATTTTATTTTAAACTTATCAACTATTTTTTTTACCCTTTTGAGCTCATTTTTTTGAAGAATAATCTTCGCTCCCGGTCTTGTTGACTCTCCTCCAACATCAACGATATCTGCTCCTGAGTTAATTATTTCTTTTATTCTTCGGTAAGCCTTATTGAAAGAATTAAATTTTCCACCATCAGAAAAACTATCTGGTGTCATATTTATTACTCCCATAATTATATGATTTTTTTTTCCCAAAAAATTTTTTTTTTCTTTAATTTTTTTAATATCTTTAATTACCTTTAATCTTATTTTTTTAGGTAATTTTTTTATTCCCTTTAATTTTATAATTTTTGATTTTACAGAATTTTTATTTTTGGAAAAAAGTTCAATTTGATTAAACGAGATTTGATCATCTCCAGAGAGTGGTATAGTAAGTTTTTTTTTTACCAATTCTTTAGAGACATGACCATAAAAAAAATTACACGCTCGAGTGTAATATTTTGTCATTAAATTATATTGCTGGTTTTGGTTTAAGTCCTAATGAACCTAGGGCTGATGATGTCTTGCCATCATCTTCGTCTTCATTTTTAAAAGATCTAGTTGGTTTTATATTTTTTAATATTAAGTCTCTAATCTCATCACCTGATAGTGTTTCATAGATTAAAAGAGCTTTAGCTAATTTATGTAGATCGTCAATTTTTTCGGTTAAAACTTTTCTTGCTCTCTCATAACCTTTATCGACAATTTTTTTGACCTCTGCATCAATTTTTTTTGCAGTTTCTTCTGACATGTTTTGTTGTTTTGTAACTGATCTACCTAAGAAAACTTCCTCTTCATTTTCACCGTAAGCTATTGTGCCGAGTTCTGTACTCATTCCATATTTCGTTACCATATTTTTTGCCATTTTAGTGACCATATCTATATCTGATGAGGCACCAGAGGTAACTTTATCATGTCCAAAAATTATTTCTTCTGCAATTCTTCCACCCATTGCAACAGCGATATCAGAATGCATTTTTTCTCTAGTCACCGAAAGTTGATCTCTTTCAGGTAACCTCATCACCATACCTAATGCTCTACCTCTAGGAATTATAGTGGCTTTATGAATTGGATCAGATGCTTTTTCATTAAGGGCAACTATTGCATGGCCTCCTTCATGGTATGCTGTTAATTTTTTTTCATCTTCAGACATAACCATAGATCTTCTCTCAGCACCCATCATAACTTTATCTTTTGCTTCTTCAATATCTGACATTGTGACAACTCTTTTATTTTTTCTTGCTGCTAATAAAGCTGACTCGTTAATCAGATTAGCTAAATCAGCTCCAGAAAATCCTGGAGTTCCTCTCGCTATTGTTCTCAATTTCACATCTGGTCCTGTACTTATTTTTCTTACGTGAACTTTAAGAATAGCTTCTCTTCCAATTATATCTGGGTTGCCAACAACTACTTGTCTATCAAATCGTCCTGGTCTTAATAAAGCTGGGTCTAATACGTCCGGTCTATTGGTAGCCGCTATCAAAATTATTCCCTCATTAGTATCAAATCCATCCATCTCTACTAACAATTGGTTAAGCGTCTGTTCCCTCTCATCATTTCCGCCACCAAGACCAGCTCCTCTACTTCTTCCAACGGCGTCTATCTCGTCAATAAAAATAATACATGGTGAATGTTTTTTACCTTGCTCAAACATATCTCTTACTCTTGAAGCTCCAACTCCCACAAACATTTCAACAAAGTCTGAGCCTGAGATTGAAAAAAATGGAACGTTGGCTTCACCTGCAATAGCTTTAGCTAATAAAGTTTTTCCTGTTCCTGGCGGTCCAATTAAAAGTGCTCCTTTGGGTATTTTTCCACCTAAACGACTAAATTTTCTTGGATCTTTTAAAAATTCAACTATTTCCTCAACTTCCTCTTTAGCTTCTTCAACTCCAGCAACATCATTAAAAGTTACTTTACCTTGAGCTTCATTTAATAACTTTGCTTTTGATCTTCCGAATCCCATCGCTCCGCCCTTTCCACCTTGCATTTGACGCATGAAAAATATCCAAACACCAATTAGCAGTAACATAGGAAACCAAGAAAGCAGAATGCCTAATAGAGATGGCATTTTATCTTCTTGAGGAGCAGCGACGATACTGACCCCTTTAGATGAGAGTTTATCTACAAGCTCTGGATAATTAGGGGAATAAGTTTTGAAAGTTTTTCCATCAGCTAAAACTCCAGAAATGTTATTACCTTGTATCTGTACCTCAACAACTCTTCCAGCTTCAACCTCATTTAAAAAATTTGAGAAAGCAAGTGAGTTTCTTTCAGCTCCTATTTTGTTGGGATCCTGAAACATGTTGAAAAGTCCAACTGATAAAAGGACAATAATAACCCACATTACTAAATTCTTCATATTCATAATCTATTAAATAATCATTAAAAATTATTAAACAAGTATATTGTATCATTTAATGAGTTGTAAATAAGACAAAAAGCGACATTATACTTTAAAAAATTACTATTTTTCGTTTTTTAGACATAAATTATCACCCTTCTTAAAGAATAAACATCCCGCTAGGGTGGCTCTTTTAAAATTCACTTTATCGATGTTTTTAATCAAATTATTAATTTTTCTAGATCTTTGATCATAATAGTTCCTTTTTAATTTCTTGATAGCATTATTAATTATTGCCATTTTGACCTCCATGTTGTGTTCTTTAAAATTTTTCAGATTTATTAAAACTTCTTTATTTTTCTTATGAATGATCTCTTTGAAAGTTTTTTTTAAAAAACTGTCTAAAGTTGTTTTGCTAACTGATAAATTACGTATTGACTTAAAAATCTGTTCATAATTAATACCACTTTTTTCTAGAGGTTTTTTTAAATTTCTAACCTTTGCTCTTAAAAATTTTAGATTTTTATTTGAAGGATCTTTAATATAATTTTTAAAAGTAATTTTAGAAATTTTAATTAAAAATTTTTTTTTTACTTCTAATAAAGGTCGTAATAAATTTATTTTACCATCGATTTTACTTTTGAAGTTCATTGACGATAAGCCTCTTAATCCACTTCCTCTAGAAAGCCTAATAAGAAAGGTTTCTACTTGGTCTTCCAAGTTATGCGCAGTGAGTAATGTTTTAATATTATTTTTTTGACAATATTTATTTAGTAATTCATATCTTATAATTCTAGCCTCTCCTTGAATATTTCTTTTAATTTTTTTTTTATTCGAAATAATTTTGAGATTTAAGTTTATTTTTTTTAGTAAATTTTTTACTTTTTTAGCCTCTCGATGAGAATCTTTTCTGATTCCATGATCTATCATTACATAAAAAAACTTAGATTTTTTGTAATATGAAAAAGCTTTAGTCAAAGCCACCAAAGCTAAGCTGTCGGGCCCACCGGAAACTGCAACAGCAAATTTTTTACTATTACTAAGTTGTAATTTGCTTCTGAAGTTTAGAAATACTTTTGATAAATCTTTAAAATTCTCGAAACCTTTTTTAAGATTTACACTTGAATTTTTTTTGCTCATACTGAGCTTTTTGTAGCACAGACTTGCTTGCTTTAGGGTATTCTTTTTT
>MDTG01075582.1_pt1 | contig 16050 bp, 14 predicted proteins | sample 811421 | NCBI WGS metagenome assembly MDTG01 (sample SAMN05326645, study PRJNA326480) | marine metagenome | isolation source: seawater | place: Pacific Ocean: South East | collected 2011 | reverse complement strand
TGGAGAAAAAAAATATCTAATTTTTCTTCTCACGGATATTGGTATAAAAGTACGATATAAGTATTTTAATTTATCCATATTCTAATATTAGTAAAAATAAAATATTATATATTCATTATAGAAAAACATCAGAAAAATATATACAAATAACCTTATTCAATAAATATGATTATATTACATAAAAAAAAAATCATAATATTTCATAACAGAAAAACTTCTGGAACATCATTTTCATTATTAATGTCACTGATTGCAAGTAAAGGTGATTATTTTCCATTTTATCCAGGACAACTTATTGTTAAGAAAAAAATTTTAAAAAAATTTAAATTTAATAAATATCAAAGGTTTTCAGATATAAGATTTTTAATTACTTTTAAAAACTTAACCTATAATTTTCTATTATTTTTTGTAAAAAAATTAAGTAATAAAAGATATAAAAAAACTAATTATAAGTTTCCATATATTGTTTATAAAGATAGGTACTACTTGCATACCACGCCAGGGGAATTCAAAAAAAATATAAATCTCAAAATTTATAAAAATTATCATAAATTTAGTGTTTATAGAAATTTTTCTGATCAGATATACAGTATGTATAATCATTTTATGCAATATGAAAAATTAATAAATTATGAAGAATGGGTTAATAAAAATTTAGAAAATTTTTATAACAGTAGCTTGAAATTTTATAAGCAAGATATTTATTATTTTAATTTTCATAAAATGGAAGAGTCTTTAAAAATATTTTGTAAAAAATTTAATATTAAAGAAAAACTTCCAAAATATTATGGTAGTATTAAATTACGTTCAAATTATTCAAAATATCCAAAAATTTTATCAAAAAAAACAAGAAATAAAATAAACAATAAAGAGAAAATTATTTATGAATTAGTAAAAGATAAACTGCTTGCAAAATAAATTTAATTAAATTTAAGTTTTAAATATGATTATGATTTACTTGATCTAAATCTATAAAATTTAACTTATTTTTTAAACTCCTTTTTATTAATTCTCTAGAATAATAATTTATTTCCTTGTGATTAATAAACTTTTTAGTTATTGAGCCTGAAAAAATAGCATTTACTCTAATTTTTTCACTAACAAGGTAAATTGAAGTGAATAAGATAGTTGAATAAGCAGAATAAATTTCATTTACCTTAAAATATCTAATAAATATTTCAGCTGGAATCATGCTAAATTTTTTATCTATTAGATAAAAACTAAATTTTTTTTTCCTCATAATTAATAAGAGAATATTTAAATATTTTACTTTATTGCTTAAATAACCAGGGTGTTCTTTTATTAAAAAAACTAATTTATCTTTTTTTTTTATTTTTTCTAAAACATAATTAAGGTAGTTTTTATATGTCTTTACATCATAATGATAAGGAATATTTAAAAAGATATAGTTAATATTTTTTTTTTTTTTAATTTTTTTTAATTTTTTTTTGTAAAAATTGTAAAGGATTTCAAAACCTATTTTGTAATTTTGTCTTGGAAAAATAATCTTTCTATTTTCATATTCTAATTTTTTAATACCAAAAATGACACCACAAGCACCATAATAAAAAATTGAATTTGTAACATTTATTTTCTTAATTTTAAAATAAATAGATTTTAGAAAATTGATGATTAATTTTTTATCATAATTTTTATTAATAGAACTATCTTGGATGAAAGATAAAAAATTTCCTGCACCATGCTCTAAAAAATGTAATTTTGTATTTTTAAATCTATTACATAATTTGTTAAAATAAAAATTATTTGAACCATAATAAATATTTATACTTTTATAATTTAAAAAATTTATATTTTTAAATTCTTCATATTTTATTTTTGATATTTCATTAGACACATGATTTACGTTTTTAAAAAAATTTATTTTAAAAAATTTACTTATAAAATTATTTGAGAAATTTTTATTTTTATTTGTTATGTAAGATTTATTTGTTGAAATAATTTTATAATTTTTTTTTTTTAAAAAATTAATTATATCTTTGGGAATTTTATTTGAATAAAATTTATGTGTATTAATTAAAATATAATCATCATTTTTGTTTAATTTTTTTTTAGATAAAATTAAAAATAAAGAATAAGTATTTCTTGGAATAAAAATATTGCAAGTCTTCTTAAGATCATTTAAAGGTTCCATAAAAAGTATTTAATTAACCTAATTTTTTTTTTTTGATATAATATAATCTTCTACTTTTTCTAATATAAAATGACCTAAAAATATATGACACTCTTGTATTCTTGCAGTTATTTTTGATTTAATGATTAATGGTTTATCACAAAGTTTTTTTGCACGTCCTCCATCTGCGCCTAATAATCCAACGGAATAAATTTTTCTTTTTTTAGCCTCTTTTAAAACTTTCAAAATATTTTTTGAATTTCCAGACGTAGAGATGCAAAATAAAATATCATTTTTATTTGCCAATGCCTGAAAAGTTCTTAGAAAAATATCTTCATAACTATAATCGTTACCACATGCAGTTAATGTAGATGTATCTTGTGCTAGTGTTATAGCCGGTAATGGATCTCTATTTATTTTAGGTCTTAATCTTACAATAAATTCTGCTGCTAAATGCTGTGCATCTGCTGCGGATCCTCCATTTCCACAAAACAATATTTTCCCACCTTTTTTTAATTTTTTTTGAATATTTGTAATAACTTTTATTATATCTTTCGATATTTCCGAAATACTTATATGGGTATTAATATTTTCTTCAAGTTGCTTCTCTAACTCAGTTTGAATTTTTGACATGTGTTTAAGTTTTATATTTTAATATGAGCTCTTAATTTTTTAGCAATTGGTATTTCATCATCTATTACTTTGCCCAAAGATGGCTCACCTAATGCAAGTAAAGCCTTATCAACGCCTATGCAAAGATTTTTCATTCCAGACATCTCAAGAGAGGCTGCTTGATCAGATCCATACATTGTTCTGTCTAAAGTAACGTGTCTTTCAAGTGAAGAAATACCCAGCGTTACTGCAACTATAGAAACTACAATTCCATTTTCATGGCCACTGTAACCTACGTTACAACCATATTCTTTTTTTAATTGATTAATTGTAATTAAATTAGCATCTTCGCTTTTCATTGGATAAGTTGAGACACAATGCATTAATTCATAGCTACAATTATTTTTTTTAAAAATATTCACAGCTTCATCAATATCTTGCTTTGTTGACATTCCAGTAGAAATAAAAGTATGTTTTTTTCTTTTAGCTACATTATCTAAAAATTCCTTATCAATTATCATTGCAGATGCAACTTTATGATATTTTAAATTATAATCATCTAAAAATTCTAAACTTTTAATATCCCATGCAGAAGCAAACCAATCTATATCTAATTCTTTACAATATCGATTTATTGCATCATATTCAGTTTTTTCAAACTCAAGACCAAATTTTTGTTCTCTAGTAGTTTTGCCCCATGGGCTTTCTCTATAAGTATCCAATGTTTTTTCATCATAAACGATATCAATGGTTCTTTTCTGAAACTTTACTGCATCAAATCCACAGTCTTTAGAATTTTTAATTAATTTTTTTGCAATATTTATATCTCCATTATGGTTAATTCCAATTTCTGCTATTAAATATGGTTTTATCATACAATTATTTTTTAATATGGTTTTTTTTATAAAAAAATTACTTTAACATAACATGATAACATAAAATAATTTACATTTGTTTAGTTTTTTTTACTAGTGATTTTAAGTATTTATAATAAGGACTGCCTTTATCTTGTTTACTAATTATTTTAATAAAACTTTTATTGTTTATCCATCCATTAAATAATGCTGCTTCTTCAATAGATCCTATATTCAAACCCTGCCTTTTAACCATAATGGAAATAATAGTTGATACCTCCAAATAATTGTCTACACTTCCAGCATCTAACCAAGTATTACCTCTGTCTAGATGAATATAATTTAATTTTTTTTTTCTTAATAAAGATAAATTTAAATCTGTGATTTCTAATTCATTACGTTTAGATGGTTTTTGTTTTTCAACTATTTTGATAACTTCGTTATTATAGAAATATATACCTGTAACTGCTAAATTACTGATTGGTGACTTAGGCTTTTCAACAATATTTTTTATTTTATTTTTTTCGTCTAAGTACAAAACGCCATATTCTTTCGGATTTTTTACAGAATAAGTTATAATTGTGTTTTTGTTCGATTTCGATGCTTCTGATAATTTTTTAATCAATCTAGAGCCATAAAAAATATTATCGCCCAAAATCAAACATATTTTTTTCAATTTAGTAAATTTTTTTGAAATAATTAATGCCTCTGCTATACCATTGGGTTTTTCCTGTATTTGATACTTAAGATCTATACCTAAATTAGACCCATCACCTAAAAGTTTTTTGAAAAGATCTAAATCATTTTTTTTTGAAATTATTAAGATTTTTCTAATACCCAAAAGCATTAGAGTTGATAAAGGGTAATATATCATTGGTTTATCATATATTGGTAATAGATGTTTTGAGACACATAAGGTAGTTGGATACAATCTTGAACCAAGGCCACCTGCTAAAATTATACCTACCCTATCTGATATTTTTTCTGACATTATCTACTATATCTTTCTATATACCAATCAACAACTTTTTCTAAATTTTTTTCAAAATCATATGATGGCACCCAATTAAATTTTTTTTTTACTTTTGAGATATTCAGTGAATATCTAAAATCATGGCCTTTTCTATCTTCCACAAATGATATTAATTTTGTATGGTCAAATTTTCTATTCGGTAATTTCTTATTTAAAATTTTACATATTTTTTTTGCTATAATAATATTAGAAATCTCATTTCCACCACCAAAGTTGTACACTTCTCCAATTACACCTTTTTTTAAAACTTTCTCAACAGCTTTATATGTATCATCAACATACATCCAGTCTCTAATGTTTCTCCCACTTCCATAAATTGGAATTTTATTGCCCTTAATTCCATTTCTTATAATTGTTGGTATCAGCTTCTCATCATGTTGGTAAGGTCCAAAATTATTTGAAAAATGAATTGTGATAATAGGAAGATTATATGTTGAATAAAAAGATGAGCATATGTGATCAATTGCAGCTTTAGATGCTGAATAAGGGTTTCTTGGATTATAGACTGACCCCTCTTTAAAACTTTTTTCTTTTAGCTTCAAAGAACCATACACTTCATCTGTACTTATATTTATAAATTTTAAATTTTTAGCAAACGCATTTTCAAAATAAAATTTTTTAAACTGGATTATAAATTTTGTAAAATTATTAATATTATTATTTATTATTCTTTCAGGGTTAAATATTGAATTGTCCACATGCGACTCAGCTGCAAAATTAATTATGTTGCTTATCTTATATTTTTTAAAAATTTGACTGATTTTTTCTTTGTTTCCAATATTATTCTTTGCAAAAATATATTTATATTTAGATTTTGAGTTAAAAGAAATATCATTGGCCGCATAATTTTTACTATCAATATTAATAATATTATCAATTATATTTTTTTTTTTGATATAGTTTAATCCGATAAAACCAAGCCCACCAGTTACTAAGGTATATTTTAAATTAGAAAATTTATTCATATGAAACTAATTGCGTCTATTAAATATATTTAAGATTATTTTATCCTATGTTTATTGGTTAAAACAACTGTTTAAAAAATATTACCAAATTTTTTTTTGAAACGAATACATCTATCTGCTTAGTCATATTTTCTTATTTATAATTACATGATTTATAATTTACTTATTGTTCTTACCAAGATTCACGCTCAAAACAATAAAATTTTAATTGATTTTTTTTACTGCTATGTGGGGAAGTCATTGATATTTTTAACTTGGTCGATATCATTCTTCTAAAAAGATCACAAAATATATTAAAGAGATACTTAGCCAAATAATTTAATAAATAATTAATAAAACTTGGTGTAATTTAAATCTATAAATTATTGTAATATTTTTCTTCAAAAAACTTAAGAGTTTGATCTAAAATCTTTGCTTGCTTATTTGAATAATTTTTTGAGTTATAGTTAGTCTTTAAAAGGATTAATCTTTTTTGTAAAAATTCTGCATTTGGACAAAAAGATTTTAAAGATAATTTTTTTAAAGCAGGCTCTTGATAGGTTAGTTTCCAACAAGAAAAAAAATGATCTCCACCAAGTGATAAAAATTTTTTTCTAAATTCTCTCCATAAATTTTTTTTATGATTAAAATAAAATGCTATAGTCCAATAAGAGTGAACATATCCAACTGGAGTAATTTGATAATTTATAAAGTTATATTTTTTAAGTATTTTTAGAAATAATTTACCAACATAAACTCTTTTTTTAAATAAAAATTTTGATTTATTCAATTGCGAGATACCTGCCGCTGCCACAATCTCGGGCATCCTATAATTAGGGGCAACAAATTCATGCCTAAAATAATTTGGATTTTGTATTGTTTCTTTTTTAAAATTTTTTATAGTTGAGTTAAAATAACCAAGATGAGTAAATTTTTTTGCTTTCTCATAATATTTTTTATTTGAAGTTAAAATAGCGCCACCATCGCCAACGGTTAAATGTTTTGATCTTTGAAAACTAAGAATTGACAAATCACCAAATGTCCCTGAATATTTGCCGTTTTGACTTGAAAAAATTGTCTCAGCATTATCCTCTATTATCTTAATTTTATGATCTTTTGCTATTTTTTTTATTTTAACCATATCTGGTATTAACCCAAAAATTGAGACAGTAACTATTGCTTTTGTTTTATTTGTAATTTTTTTAGTTATTTGATTTGGAGATATATTGAAAGTTTTTTTGTCTACATCTGCAAAAACTGGCTTTGCACCAAGATACAATACTGAAAATGCTGTGGCCGAAAAAGTTAGTGGAGGAACTATAACTTCATCACCTTTTTGTATGCCTATTGAATATAAAGATGCGTGCAAAGCAGAAGTACCAGAATTAACAGATACTGCATATTTATTAAAAAATGTTTTAGATAGTTTTTTTTCAAAAATTGAAATATATTGCCCTTTTAAACCAGCATAAATTGCTTTTTTAATCATTTTAATTTCTGCATTATCAATTCTCCAAAATTTTTTATTTATCATAATTTTTGTTTGTTAAATAATTGACCATCCTCCATCTATAACTAGAGCAGTACCATTAATATACGAAGAAGCATCACTACACATAAAAGCTGTAGCGCTCGCTATTTCACTAGCATAAGCCAGTCTCTTAATTGGAACCTTAGATGTATAGTTTTTTAAAAAAACTTTATCTTGTTTTTTTGAAAGACCTTGGACAGGTCCATAAACTCCTCCAGGACATATACAATTTGTTAGTATATTATACCTGCCATAGTAAGATGCCATCTGACGAGTGAAATTTATAATTGCACCCTTAACAACCGAATATGTCATATTTTCTCTCATTTTTGTTTTTTTGTAAATTGTTAAATCTTGACCTAAAATTCCATAGATTGAACTAAAATTTAAAATAACTCCACTTTTTTTTCTTTTTTTTAATTCCTCTGCAAAAATTCTTGAGAGCCACACATGAGAATTCAATTGCCCAGAAATATTTCTTTCATAAGATGTTAATTTAATGTTTTTAAAATTGTTTTCATACCAATCTTTGGTCCTGGGATATGAACAATTTATCAAAACATTTGCATTGAAGAATTTACCGGTACATTTTTTTATAATTTTTTCAGATTGTGAAATTTTAAAACAATCTAGATTTATATAATTATATTGAGTTTTTTTTTTAATTTTTGAGTTTATTTTATCAGCAATAATTATATTTGCCCCCAAATCGAACAAAGCTTTAGATATTTCCTTTCCAAGTAATCCCAAACCGCCAATTATAATTATATTTTTATTTATTAAAGAAAATTTTTGTTTGTAATTAACTTCTGTCATATTTCTAAATCTAAATTAATATCATTTGAAGTTATAAGATTATCTTTATTTTTAAAAGTTTTTATTTTTGTACTTTTTTTTGAATTAATTTTTAATAAATTTGGATTTTTATTAATTAATTTTATGACATCTGCTAGATTAAAATTCTTTTTGTGTTCAAAATAACTGAATATTTTTTTAAATAAATTTAAATCTTCTAGATAATCTAATGTTAATCTTAATCTATTATTAAAATTGTAATCACTTTTAACAAAATTTACTGTAAAATTTCTTGTGTTTTGTAAATACCATTCTAAATACTCGGTATTTGATGGAACATGAACATTATCAAGAATTATCTTAATGGTATCTATTGTAAAAATTTCAGTTTGTGTTCCATAGGGCATATTAGTTGTAATAGTTACATCTGAATTTTTTTTTAAGTGATTTTCAATTGCTTTATCAATCATAATTTGATCTCTTAATATATCATCACCAGTAATTCTTACGATATGTTGAATTTTAAATCTTTTAGCTGCTTCATAAAATCTCTGAGATACGTTATTTTTATCACCCCTAAAAATATTAATATTCAAATCCTTACATATACTCTCAAATACATCATCTTTTTTATCTCTTGTTGTTGCCAAAATAATCTTATCTAAATTTTTACATCTCTTAATTCTTTCAATAAGTAAAGCTATTGTGCTTTTACCATTAATTTTTTTTAGAGCTTTATTTTTTAATCGAGTTGAAGAGTTTCTTACTACAATTATTGCACCCACTTTTTGCCTAAAACAATTAAATTTAATTACTTCATTCTTTGTTACATTTTTTTTTAAAACTTGATTAACTATTGAGGTTGATGAAAGTGTCTCTTTATTTTTATCTGATTTTATAAAAATAAAATCATTACTTTTTAAAATTGATCCTGCTTTTAAATTTTTTTTAAAAATAGGAATTTTTTTAAACATATTCCTATAAATTTTTTCATCCTCAGAAAAGAAATTAATTGGAATGAGCAAATTTTTATAGGTATTTACTTTCTTTACAAATTTTTTAAATTTATTAAAATCTAACGCAGACTCATAATCTTCCCACTTTAATTTTCTATCTATTGTAAAGTGTTTCTCTATTAATTCTGCTCCTGCAGACATGGCAAGTAATGGATAATCAATAGACTCCGTAAGATTGCCTGAAATATGATCGGCACATCCAATTTTTATGTTAAATTTTTTATTATATTTATTTGCTAAATCTTTTATCTCATATAAAGAGTGAGAATTGAGTTTTGTTGGAAAATTCTGAATTCCCGGCATTAGAACTAAATTATTGCAAAGATTTTTACTTTTTAAATAAGTTAATAAATTATATATTTCATTTCTATGAGATCCCCCAATACCTAAAAGAGTTGGTTTTTTATCTTTCAAAACATTTTCAATTAAGTTTACATCTACTATACTTTCCGAATGTATTTTATATCCGTCAACTTTACATTTCCTTGCAATTTTTAATCCATCTGATCCAAAAACATCACTAAAGAAAAATAAACCCTTTTTTTTTGCGTAAGATACTATTTTGATCCATTCTTTTTGACTGAGAGTTAATTTTTTGAAAATATCCCACTCAGAATGATCTGGATTGGATCTTTCAATAGTTTTGAATATTTGAGATTTAATTATTTTGCATTTTGTTTCGCTAACTTTATTAATAATTTTTATAAAGTTTGAGAAAGACCCATTATGACCACAAGCTATTTCAGCGATAATTATCCCAGGATCTTTATCTATATTTTTTGAAAACATTAAATTATTAAACTTTTGAATAAAATTTTATTTTAATCATTATTTATAGGTAACTTTTTAAAGAGATGTTGCCAAATCTTTTTCTGAAACCACCACTTCCGTCTGCTATGCCATATATTTTTTTAACATTGTTTATATTATCTACAATCAAATCATTATTCATACCCACATATCCTCCAGAAACAATAAAATTTTTATTAATTTTTTTTCTTCCAATTCTTTTAATTATATTATTGTCATATTTAATATAGCTTTCTATCATTGATATTAAAGACATAGAAATATCTAATCTCAAAATTTCTATTTGATTTGCGTATGCAAAACTAATTCCATCACATGAAATAGACTGTTTACCAACATCTAATATAAATTTTAAATTTCTAGAATTTTTTATTTCTTGCTTGGTGATTATAAATTTATTTGAACTAGAGCATGAAATTAAAATATTACTTTTTTTTATTATCTCTAAAATTGATGTTGATAAAGAAATATTTTTTTTAAAATATCTGCATCTAATTAAATTCAATGCCTTAGTAATTATTCTTAATTTTTTTTGATTACGCCTATAAATATAGACTTTTTTTCCTCTTTCACTTAATTTAAGTGCTAATTTTGATCCAATATTACCTGATCCAATAATCCCAAAAGTGTAATCATTTTTTCCATACTTATTTTCTAAAAATCTGTCAGCAGACTCAACTGTCAGATCATTGCCTTTATATGTAAAAAAAATAATTTTATTAAATCTTTTTTTATTCTTAATTTTAAAATAATTTATTATTTCAAAAACATTAAAATTATTATGTATTTTTTTTTCACAATCAATAAATACATAATCTACCAATTCATAAATATTATTTATAGCTTTTTTAACATCATCTTTATTATAAATATTTATACCTAAAATATTTAAATATCTTGTTTCTCTTAATGGTGTTAGGTAAGATTTTTTTGTACCAAGTTTGCTTGTAGTTCCTATTGTAAATACAATCTTTTTTTTATTTCTTTTTAATTTAGAAATATCTCTAGATAACTGTTTCCAATTTACCATTAAAAAATATCCCAATTTATAGGATAATCTGACTCAACATTAATATTAGCTTTTTTTCCAACTATTATATCTAAATATTTAGGTAAAATACCTCCTCCTGGTCCTTTAACTGTAAAGTGACTTTTGTTCAATATTTCACCTTTTTTAATATTCTTTAAAGCATAAATACATTTTCTTTGACTATTTATAGTCTCATATTCTGAAGGCAAAATTCTTTTTATACCATCACCTAAAATGATTTCGAGATTTTTTTTTGTTAATTTTTTATTTATAATTTTTTCTAAATTATATTTTTTAATAACATTATTTAAAATAAGCTCTCTATTTTTAATAGGTTTAAACTTATTTGTAAAATTACAAATTTTTTTCATCTCCTCAAAATCAGCTGATAGCACATGATCTGGACCATCAAAAAATTTGTTTATTGTAAAATGTTTTTCAATTACATTTGCTCCAATAATAGTAGCTAATAAAGGTATAAGTGGACCTACTGTATGATCTGAAATTCCAGTCGTTGTTCCAAATGACAATTTTAAAGAATTCATTACTCTTAAATTCATTGATTCTGCTGGAGATGGATAAGTTGAATTACAATGCAACAAAGATAAATTTGGATTTCCAATATCTCTAATGAGAGAAACAGCGTCCTCAATTTGTGCTAAGGTCGACATACCTGTTGAGAGAATTATAGGTTTATTTTTTTTTGCTACATATTCTATAAGAGGCAAATTAACCAAATCCATCGAAGCAATTTTATACAACTTTACTTTTTGACTTTCTAAGAAATCAACGCTTTCTTTATCAAAAGGTGTTGAAAAAATTTCAATTTTCTTTTTTCTCGCATAATTAAATAACTCTTCTTGTTTTTCAAAACTCAGAGACAATCTTTCAAACATTTGATGTAAGTTTTCCTGCTCATCATTTACTTGCTCTGCATAATTAGATGATTTAACTTTTGCTGAAATCCTTGTGTCTTTTAAAAATGACTGAAATTTAACAACATTACATCCAGCAAACTTTGATTGATCAATAAGTTTTTTAGCAATTTCTAGACTACCATTGTGATTAATTCCTGCCTCTGCAATTACAAAAGTTTTATATTTTTCACCGATTTTGATGTTTTTATATTCAATGTTTTTATTAAATTTAAAAAAACTTTTATCTCTTTTTATATTGATACTTTTAGTGTCTTTTTTAGAAATAATTTCTGCTAAATCAAAAGCTTTATGAAAAAGAATTTGACTATCTGCGTAATTAAAATCACCTCCTGTTCCAACAGAATATAATTGATCAAATTTCAAAAGATTTGATTTTACACTAGACAATTCTGATTGATAACCTTTGAACATCAAAGGATAAACAAAAGGCTCTTTATTTGAAGATCCAAATAAAAACTCATTTTTCTTAACAAGATTAATTTTCAACAAATCTTTTAATGCAATATCTATAATTTCATCATCCGAAAGCTTGTCAATTTTATCTCCAATTGAATAAGTAATTTCTGCAGACAAGTAAGTGTGATTTTTAGGCGAAACATACTTGGTCATTTTTTTTGGCTCTGTTAATCTATTGAAAATAGTATGCTTGTCTCCAAAATATAACCAATGAATGTTTTTTGGTAAAATTTTTTTTTTATTAAAAGCTAAGTAAATCGTTCTAATTCCTCTGAACTTTAAATTAGACTTTATATTAAAAAACCTCGCAGTCATGGTTATTGGCAGGCTAGAAACTATAGTGTCATTAGGATTAATTTTAATTATCTTATTTTTAAATTTTAGTGATGTAACAAATGTCCCCTTATAATTGATGTTTTGAAGATTGTGATTTAAGTGTATTTTTCCACCTAATTTTATAATTTTTGACTTAATATTTTCATAAATTGTGCCTGTTCCTCGCTTAGCTACTGCATTCCATTGTTGATAATAAAATGGTGTAACCTTTTTTCTCAATTCAATTCTCTTAGGAGCCCATTCAGGTGTTAATACTTTAGTGCTTATACCCCAAATCTTTTCTGGATATTTTGTAAAAAACATTTCAGCAAGTGTAGGTCCAACTTCATTTTTCATATAATCAAAATAAGAACTTGATTTAAGTTTCTTATTTAGATCAATTTCTTTTAATTCTTTTTTAATTTTATTTTTAAGTTTTTTTGGATATTTATTTATACTTTCCATTGAAACTGGGAAGTCCCAATAAATGTCAGGATTTTCTTTTTTTACGTTTTTGCACCAAAAATTTTTTTTTACAAAAAGACCTTTAAATTCTTTTTCCCATAATTTGATAAGACTTTTATTGGGTGTATGGAAAATATGTGGTCCTGTATCTAATAAAAAACCATTCCATTTCCAAGTTCGACACATACCTCCAACTAATGAATTTTTTTCAAAAATCTCAACATCTACTCCTCTTTCTAATAACTTCCATGCTGTTACAAGTCCGATGGGACCGGCTCCAATTATGTAAACTTTATTAGTTTTCATATTGATATTTTAGTTTTTTTAATATTGGCCGAAATTTGAATTTTTAATATTATATGCTACAGTAAATCATAGGCCTTTAAAGTCAAAAAAAAAATTATAAATTAGAAAATTTTTCAAATTGATGATATAGAACATATCTTTATGGTTAACTCTTTACTATCATCAAAAAAAATTAATAAATGAACGAATATTACCAAAACTTTATTAATAAAAATAAATTAAGAATATTTAATATTGATCCACATAAACTTAGAGGAAAAAAGTTTTTTGAAGAAATATTCGAATACAGAAAGAAAATTTATAGAGCTCAGAAAGCAAGAATTAAAAAAAAGAAATCATTCATATGTAACCTTTGTGGAAATAAAAAAGGTGAAATCTTTTTGACTTGGAAAAGAAAATATGAATTAATATGTTGCTCTAAATGTAATGCTGTTTCCCCAAATATAAATTTTGAAAATGAAAATAAATTTATAGACTCAGTATACAATGATAAAATTTATACAAAAAAAGCCTTTGAAGCTATTTTTAGAAATTATCAATATAGAAAGAAAAAATTTGGGAAAGAGAGATATGATTATTGCATCAACAGACTTAAGCTTAATACAAAAAATAAAATATTAGATTTAGGCTGTGGCTTTGGTTATTTTATTAATTATTTGAAATCAAAGAAAATTTACGCAAAAGGAATTGAGCCTTCAAAAAGTATTGCTGAATTTTGTAAATCTAAATTAAAATTAAATGTAACTTCAGAAAAATTAGAAAATGAAAAAAATAATTATTACAATTTGATAACTTTATTTGATGTTTTGGAGCATCTAAAAGATCCCTGCGCTTATTTTAAAACTATCAATAAAAAGTTAAAAAAAAATGGCTTTTGTGTTGCATATACTCCGAATATACATTCTTTTTCTTATGCATTAATGGGATCAGACCAAAATACAATGTTACCTTTCGAACACTTGTGCTTTTTTAATGAGAAATCACTAAAATACTTAGCCCAAAAAAGTGGTTTTAAAATTATAAAAATTGAAACTTATGGACTAGATGTAACAGATTATATGTTGTTAAAAGAGTTTCAAGATAAATTCGAATATAGTAAAAAATTTAAAGAATTTATAAATCTAATACAATCTATTCTAGACAAGTTTAATTTAAGTAATCACTTTAGGATAACTTTTAAAAAAATTAAATAAATCACAATAACTAGCCCATCTATTTATTGAAGCAACTTTTTAATTTCTTTGATTAATTTAGATTTTATAAACCTTTAATGCTCCATCCACCGTCAACACAAATATTTTGACCTGTTATATATCCTGCTAAATCTGAACCCAAAAAAAGAGCTAAATTTGCAACATCTTTTGGTTTGCCCCATCTTTTTAATAAAATTCTACTATTTCTTTCTTTTCTTAAATTTAGTTTTGACCAGCTAATTTTAGTCATATTTGTTTTTACATATCCTGGTGCTATTGCATTCACTCTAATTTTTTTGCTTGATAAATCATAAGCTAATGAAGTTGTAAGACCTCTGAGTCCAGCTTTAGACGCTACATAAGCAGGATTGTTAGGAAAACCAAAAATAGATGCTAAACTAGTAATGTTAATTATACTACCAGAAGATTTCATATAATGAGTGCTAACATATTGAGAAAGTTTAAATGGCAAAGATAAATTTAACTCAATTGTTTTATTCCAGTCTATATGTTTATAAGTCATTAAATTGTTTGATAGTGTTATTCCAGCATTATTAACTAGAATATCTATTTTTTTAACATTAAACTTGGTTAGGTTTTTATTTAATTCTGAAAGGAAATTTTCAGCGAGCATATTTAATTCTATTCTCTTAAGCATTTTATGATTAAGTGCTTTATTTTTAATATTAAATTTTTTATCAATTACCAAAACTTTTGCTCCAGCTTCAGAGAATGCTTTTTGAATTGCCAAACCATTCCCATTTGCTGCACCAGTAATAAGTGTAGTTTTTCCTTTTAAATTCATCATTTATAATTTACCCTATTTATTTTTACTTCATTTATAATCATGTTAGTGTCTTGTAAAATCAGAGAGACAAGAAAATCTGCTAGATTTGTAGGTTCTATAAAAGTTGAAAAATCTTGTTTTTTAACTTTTTTGCCCATTTTTGTTTGAATTGAACCGGGAGCTGCAAAAATAGACCTTATTCCTTTACTCCCCAGTTCCATTTGAAACGCTCTATTCATGCCTAATAAGGCATGTTTAGATGAACTATAAATTGCAGTATTTGCACCAGCTAAGTAAGAAGATGATGATCCAATATTAAGAATGACTCCTTTTTTTGATTTTAACATTTTTTTTGAACACTCTTTAGCTAACATGAATGGGGAAAAAAAATTAAGATGAAAATCACTAGTTAAATCTTTGTATGAACTATTAATTATACTTTTAACAGAAAATTTTGCTGCACAGTTTATCAATACATTAATTTTTTTTTCATTTTTAATAAAGTTAATTGCTTTATAAACTCCCTCTTTATTCCTAAGATCAATAGAGTATGCTTTATAAATTACTGAGGCATGTTTTGCTTCAAGTTTTTTTTTAACTTTTAATAACGAACTTTTATTTCTTCCTAATAAAATAAGTCTTTTACAATGATCTGAAATTTTATCTGCTATCTCTAGTCCAAGTCCACCATTTGCGCCCGTCAATAAAACGGTATGGATATTATTTTTTTTTTCTATCATTTAAAATAGCCTCTACCACTTCTATATCATCAATAGTGTCTATATCAAAAGATCTTATCTTTGGTAATTTAAGCAATCCAATTTTACCATTTAT
>MDTG01446462.1_pt1 | contig 16052 bp, 8 predicted proteins | sample 811421 | NCBI WGS metagenome assembly MDTG01 (sample SAMN05326645, study PRJNA326480) | marine metagenome | isolation source: seawater | place: Pacific Ocean: South East | collected 2011 | reverse complement strand
GTCGATCTATCAACCATCTGAGGGTGGTATCAGATTGATGGGGTGAAGGTGCCCCATCAACCATTAAATCCGTATACCCCGCTTTTTTTGCCATGAGACCGTTCCAACCGTGGGCTTGGCCCTGAGCGGGACTTCCTTCATTCGGTACTCGTCTCATCCTTGCTGGCCACATTGCTATCATCCGCAATCAGATTCATGACGAGCCGGGCCATCAAATCCTTGGCCTTCGGGTCGCTTTCGGCGATCAACAGCGTCAGGGCCGTCAGGCCCTGCTCGTTCAAGGTCAGGCGCATGCCTTCCTGGCGCAGGTAGAGCAGGAACAGGAAGGCGCCGGAGCGCTTGTTGCCGTCCGAGAAGGGGTGGTTCTTGATCACGAAGTACAACAGGTGCGCGGCGCGTTCCTCGCGGGTGCCGTAGAGGGGCTCGCCGAACATGCTTTGTTCCAGGTTCCCGAGGATAGAGGCCAGGCCATCATCCCGATCCCAGGCGAAAAGGTCGCTCGCTTCTCCCCTATCGCGCAGTTCGCCGGCCAGGGCATCCAGGGCACGGCGGGCTTCATCCACGCCCAGCACACCGCGGGCCGGGCGGGCCCCGGGAGGCACGCCCAGCGCGCCTTCGTCGTAGTCCTGGAGCAAGCGCCAGGTGCGCGCATAGCCGAGAATCAGACCGATCACTTCCTGCCCGATGTCGGAGACCAGCTCTTGTCGGGTCAGGGTCTGCCCGAGCAGTTCCACGGCCTGCTCCAACTCGGCGAGGCCCTGCCGGGCCAGACGGTGCTCGTTGAGGCTGTAGCCCTGGGTCAGATGTTCGCGGAGGATGCGAGTGGCCCACTGGCGGAAACGCACGCCCCGCTGGGATTTGACGCGGTAGCCCACGGAGATGATGACATCGAGGTTGTAGTGAGCCGTGTTGTAGGATTTCCCATCGGCGGCAGTTATCCGGAATTTCCGGATAACTGAATCCTCGACCAGCTCACCCTCTTTGAAGAGGTTCTTCACGTGTTCGTTAATGGTCCGAACGTTCTTATCAAACAGCTCCGCCATCTGCTTCTGGCTGAGCCAGACCGTCTCACCCTCCAGGCGAACCTCCACCGGCCCGGTATCCTCCTCAAAAATGACGATGTCACTCACACAACCTCCTTATCGCAATCATCCGCACTGGCCATATTGACAGTACATTACACGAAGGTACACTCACTTGAGGAGCCTAGAAACTCCAACAGGCGGGCAAAGCCGCACCCCGGAAGCACTGCGGCTTTTTTGTGCCTAGGCCATCCCTGGCCGGCACCCTTGTGCCCGAAATCCGGGACGTAATGGCCGGGAGGTCCGGCGAATACAAAACCTGCTTGCAGGAAATAGTCGGAGCAGTACCTGTTGCTGTTTCTCAAAGGTACCTGGCTGGAACAGGCAGGGTTCACCATTGATACGCCCGTCTCCGTGACCGTGGAGGACGGGCAACTGTCGATTGTTCGGGAACGTTGTCGGTGAGGAGATGGCCCCGGCTTTAGGCCGGGGCTTCTTGCCACCTATAGAGGCAGAAGGCCGGGCTTGACAGAACTCATCCATGGCTTCGCTGCCATTGCTAAGACACAGGAACTCAAACGCGATTTTCGTCGAAAGTATAGTGTTGAAGTAAGTCAGCATTAGGAGTTCGGGTATGCGTCGCCTCCAGCCCGGACACAGTAAAATTCTCCTGGACATCGGACTCCGGAACCAGAACGTAATGCCAAGGCTTGTCACCGGTCTTAGCGCTGATCTCGGTAGCCAAATAGCACCATAGGCTCGCTGCGTCCGCTTTGCGCAGAACGTCGACCGCATTCATTTCCGACTGCCTTTTGACCTCGATGATAAGTTTTGCTGTGTCTGTCTCGACAACGAAGTCCGGCTGATACGGAGCTCCATGGCTATCAAAAATCTTGAATTGATTAGGCCCAGGTTTCATCCAGAGCCGTACCGAAGCATCCTTTTCAAGGACAATGGCCAGTTTTCGTTCAGGATCAGAATCGAACTTGGCGTATTGATAACAGCCTTTCGAGAAGCCGTTAAAGATGTACTTCCGGATGTCCTGCTTCTGATCAGGCGGGGTTTTAAAATCCCGGATGAAGCTTGCCCCAGCGCTATCGAAGGTCTGCGGTCGAAGCTCACCGAACGCGGAAGTTAGAGAGACCCGGTAGTCCGTATGCTCTCGCCACATGTTTTGCTTCATCTGCGAGAAAATGCTTTCAGCCATGGCCTTGGTATGGCCGCGGACCACGCTGCGGGTCATCTCTTCATCGCCCTGGAAGCGGTTGCGCGTGTGATTGACCGCTTGTTCGGCCAAATCGTACAGGATTTCCGCATGAGCATCGTAGTCAATTTCCGGATAGTCGATCAGGCGGGCAACGACATGGTCCTCTAGACGGTTCGCGGTTTCGGCTTCGTCCTCGCCAGAGATTGTCGACGTCTTCTCCGTTCTCAAAACCTGGATGAATAACTCTCGTGACAAAGGCTGAAAGTTCCAGCTTTTCATGTCTAGGTCGAAGCGCCGGAAGCCGAAAGATGTCTGCTGCTGCGGCGTGATCGTCAACGCGGGGATAGCCAGCGTTCGCTCTACAAAATACCCGCAGACTTCTTCCGCCACTGCAACCGCCCGCTCAGCCGTCATACCGCCGAGAATTTCATAGGTTCCTATCTGAGAAGCGATAGCGGTCTCAGCGATACGCTGAACCACTTTTGGATTCTTCAGCTCTCGTATGGAAGAAACCTCTTTGCTGAGTTGCGGGATGACAACATTGAGCACTGTCCGGGCGACCTTCAGTTCTTCAGGTGTGCCGAAGCTGAAAGGAGCTTGAGGCGGCGCTGCCTGGGAGGACTTAGTGACCGGCTGCGTCAGGATTTCCTTGCCCTTATCACCATCGGTCACGACGGCTGTCGACCCAGCTTTGGCCTCGGCTTGGGCCAGCATCTGATCAACGATGGACGGCGTAGAAACGGAAACGGGCTTGGACGGCGGCACATCCCCTCCGTCGCCTATCGTCACCTGCTTCAGCTTCCGGGTGACGCCATTTTCTTCCTTTGCCTTTTCGATCAACTCATTGAACCGCTCATGGGCGATGACGGTCAAGGTATCGACGGCCTCGACACCCGTCCGCTTACCGTAGGGCAGACGCAGGCCACGACCTAGGGTCTGCTCAGTCAGGATATCCGAGGCTGAGGCCCGCAGCGGCACAATGGTGAAAAGGTTCGAGACGTCCCAGCCTTCCTTCAGCTTGTTGACGTGGATGACGATGTCCGTATCGCCGGTCTTCTCGATGTTCAGCAAGCGTTGTGCGTTCTCGTCGCTTTCCTCGCCTTTCAGCTTAGAATGGATCTCGGCCACCCGGCCTCTGTAACGGCCACCGAAGAACTCGTCGGACTGGATAAACTCATTTATCTGCCGGGCATGGGCCGTATCCTGCGTCACCACCAGCACGAAGGGGTGGATCACCTTCACGTCGTTCTGGCGGGCATAGGTTTCCAGCGCTACCTTGACGTGCTCGTGGTAGTGGATGCCGTCCTCCAGCTTTATGCGCTCCAGCGTGGCTTCGTCCACCGACTTCGGATTGAAGTTCGCCCGGGTGCCGACCGCAGGTTCCTTGACGTAGCCATCCTCCATCGCGTCCGGCAAGTCGTAGCGATAGACGACGTTCTTGAACGGCTGCGATTTCGCGCCAGTGGTCTTTGGGGTTGCCGTCACCTCGAGTCCGAGGATCGGCTTCAGCTCAGCGATCGCTCGTGCCCCAGCCGAACCACGATAGCGGTGCGCCTCGTCCATCAGCAGAACCAAATCATCCAGTTCGGAAAGATAGGAAAAATAACTTTCCCCGATATACTCTTGAAGCCGCTTGATGCGGGGAAGCTGACCTTTGCGCTCGGAGGACTTGGTATCGGCGTTGATCTTCGAGATATTGAAGATGTTGATGATCGCACTTTCTTGGCCGAACAAATCACTCCCTCGCACACCGCGGCCCTCCTCATAGTTCTCGGCATTGACGATCAGCGGCGCGTTATGCGCGAAGGCCTCGATACCACGGAAGACGTATTTAGAGCTCGACGGCTGGAAGTCGGAGAGCAACTTCTCATAGATCGTCAGGTTCGGGGCCAGAACGAAGAAGTTCCGACTTTTGCCGGTCATATAGAGGTAGCTAATAAAGGCGCCCATCAGGCGCGTCTTGCCTACGCCGGTTGCGAGGGCAAAACAGACGCTTGGGAAGTCACGCTCAAAATCCTCAAAGGTTGCGTCGGCCAAGTCCCCATAGACCTCCCGCACCGCGGCGCGGGCCATCTCAACGTCGGCTCCCTTCTCCGGCCCCACAAGGTCGACGATATCATCGAGCCGACGCAGCGCCTCAGCCTGCGGCTTACGCAACGACAGGCGCTGGTTGATCTGAAGGACGGCACGTTTCGGGTCGGAAGCTTGCATGGCTCAGTCCTCCTCCCCGCCAAACAGATCGGGGATGCCTGCGGCTTTGTCTTGGGCCGATTTCTTCAGCTTAGGTGCCTCGTCGGTATCGTCTTCATCATCCTCTAGCATTGGTAGCGCGCTGATTTTCAAGGAATAGTCATCCTGACCCCATTCGCAGCGGTCAAGCACAACGCGGGGGATCTTTTTCAGCGTCAGGTTTGTCAGGTTTTCACCCTGGGCCTCGTAGGCCATGCAGCAGATCAGCAGACTGCGATCCTCGCCAACCTCGTCGGAGATAGCGCGGAGCTGCTCGATAGTCAGGCTGGCCGTGGTCACGTAGATGAAGTCATTCTCGGAGGCCTGGCCGTGCATCCAGTAAGCCTCGGTCGAAGGGGCATAAACATAGTTGAAATGCTTACACATGGCCTCTGCCAGCATTTCAGCATTGTAATCCTTGCTGATAACCCAGTTGCCCCAGACATCCTTCTGGAGCAATGAAGGGGCTAGACGGCAGAAGCGGAAGCCACCGCCACCATTCCAGTTGACTGCCTCAGTAATGCCCCCCTTGTCCGTGCCGTCTACAACACTCTGCAGACGAGGCACGATATGGGTGATGGCGTGTTCCCCAAGTTCAACCATAATCCAACGACGCCCCATTTTATGGGCTGCTGCGCCAGTCGTTCCGGAGCCCGCAAATGAATCGAGAACTAAATCACCAGGTTCGGTCGATAGTTCGATACACCTTTTAACAAGAGCCTCTGGCTTCTTTCCTTTTGGAAAATCAACCCCCCCTTCGTTGTGAAGATTGTTAGAAAGAATATCATCCCAAATCGAAGTGAGAGGCTCCCCAGACACCAATTTTCCATCAACTTCTTTTAGTTTATCTCGATAAAACAAAAGGCGCTGACCACCGACAAAGTACATATCGGACAAAGGCGCCTCCCTTTCCAGTCTGAAAACCTCATCAGGACGATATTTCGAGCGGTCTATCATCTCTCTCGCCGCGCTACTCACTGCATTATAGTTAGGGCGAGCTGGCTGAATTACACACTCTGCATTCTGATGAACAAACTCTGTAACAAGCTCTTCAAAATCGCCACCTAGTTCTTTTTTCAGGCCGCGCTCAGGCTTTCCCAGGCTCTCGGCGAACGCCTTCATCAGTGTTGTGAAGCGCCAATTCGAGTGATCCATTTTTCGGTTGACGATAAATCTATTGTACCGAGTATCACGCCCACCGCTTCGCTCAACAAATACTCTATTTGGTGACCATCTGTTCTTGTTTTTTGCGTATATAAGGAGGAAGTTAGAAGTACTAACCACCCCCGGGTTAATAGATTTATGCCCAGTTGCAGATCCCTGCTTAAATGTGACAATGGAGACACGATTTACCCTACCGAATATCTCATCGCATATCACTGTGAGGTAGGCAAGTTCGTTGTCGTCAATATGGATGAAGATGCTGCCGTCATCCGAAAGCAAGCGATGAAGGATCAGCAGGCGTTCCCGCATTAGAGAAAGCCAGATCGAGTGCTCCAAGCCATCTTCGTAGTTTGGAAGTGCCTGCTGGGTATTGAACGGCGGGTCTATATATATGCACTTAACCTTCGACAACACGCCAGGATCGGTCTCCAGCGCTTTCAACGCCAACAGATTGTCGCCATGGATCAGCATGTTATCGAAGATATCACCCTCACTCCGCATGCTGGCATGGTATGAAAACTTCGGCTCTTCAATCAGAATACGCGGCTCCAGCCGCGGGCGGTTGTCCTTGCCGATCCAGGTCAGCTCGAGTTTGGTTTTGGCGGCCATCAGACGAGGCTCCATCGCACAGTAAACAGGGTCGTCATTTCGGGGGTCAGGTTCAGCTGATCCGCGATGTCGTCAAGCATGATCTCACGCTCCCGATCGATCTCTCGCAGGCGCGTATAAAGCTGGTGCTGGAGGTCATCCACCTGCCGCTGTAAGGCCTTGGCCTCACGCTGCAGAGCGACTTTCTCTTCCAGCCCCAGCGTGGCACGGGCCAGTTTCTTCTTCCCGGTCGCTTCCTTATTCAGGGCTCTGATCTGCTGATCAAAGGACACCTTGGCATCCTCACGCCAAGCGTCGAGGCGCTCTTCCTCTTCGTTCAGGAAGGAGCTAAGCCGGTCTTGCGCCACACCGACAATCTCGGTTTGGCGCGCGTTGAGGGATTGGGTGAGCTCGCCCTCGGGTAGCGCTTGCCCGCCGAGACCGGAGGTAGTCGCTGGCACATAGAGCATCCGGGCGGCGGTTTCAGGATCAATCGCCGTTCCGCTGTCATTGAAAGCGGCGAAGATCAGCTCGTCGTAGGTCTTGGCCGGAGTATTCAGCCGGACTCGCGCAACGCGCATCCAACCCGATTGCCCCCTGAGCAGGGCAACGTCGCCCATGTTGCCTTGATAGGCATCATAGTCGAAGCGCAATGCGGCGGGGGTCAAATCGTGATTCCTGGCCTGCTGGACCAGCTTATCGGCCAGCCCTTCATCGCCCAGGCGGAAGAAGCGCCAACCGCGCTCATCCGCCTCGGGCCATTCGCTGGACCAGGTTTCGCCCGCGTAGTCGAAGCGTTGCGCATGGTCGTCGTGAAAGCGGGCTTCCGGCAGCTCCGCTCGTGCGACGCCGAGGAGGGCACGCTTGAAATCGCCGATAGCTGAGTGCACGGCCTCCTTTCGACCAAGGAGTCGTTCAATTACCTTGTCGTCCATCTCGGCCAGCAGCTTGTCACGGGCGTTCCTCTTCGCCTCGTCGATCTCAACGCTGAACTCTTCCTGAAGGCGGTCAAAGGCGGCGTCGATCTGGTCCGTGGTGCGGCAGGACTGAACGATGTCGAGAATGCGCCGCTCAATGTCCACGCCGGACTCAATGACGCCTAGGACCTCATCCGAAGAGCCGAAGACGCCTTCGAAGAGCTTGAACTTCTGTTCCAGAAGCTGGTGGATGCGCGCTTCTGCGTGGTTCTTTCGGTTCAGGAAGTTGATAACGGTGACGTCGATCTTCTGGCCGTAACGGTGGCAGCGGCCAATGCGCTGTTCAACCCGTTGCGGGTTCCAGGGCAGATCGTAATTGATAAGCAGGGAGCAGAACTGGAGGTTGATACCTTCAGCTCCAGACTCCGTCGCAATCAAAATTGTGCGGTCGCTGCGGAAAGCGTCGACGATAGCAGCCTTCATGTCGGCGGTCTTCGAGCCCGATACGGCATCGGTACCAGCGTGCTTTTCCAGCCAGGCCTGATAGAGCGCCTTGCTGTCCGTATCAGAGTTTGAACCGTTGAGAACCACGGTCTGACCTTCGAAGCCGCTCTGCTCGAGCAGATCGCGCAGATAGGTCTGGGTACGGACTGACTCCGTGAAGATCACGGCCTTTCGCTTGCCGCCCTTTGAGATAATCTCGTCGAGGACATTCGGCAAGCAGTCTAGAAGAGCTTTACCCTTAGCGTTATCCGAAATGGACGCGGCCAGATCGCGATACTGCATGAGCCGTTTGATTTCGGCCTCAAGCCGGGCCGGATCAACACGCTCGGCGTCTTCAGTCTCGTCCTCGACCGCGTCGGCTTCCGAGCCGGAATCTGCCTCACGCCAGTCGTCGGCTTGATCACTGAAATCGTCGAGGTCGTCAAGCGTCTCTGCCCCGACAACACGCTTGCCCTCAAGCCTGCGAATCATCTTGTCGAGCGTCCGCATGACCGCGAAGGATGAAGACCCGAGAATCTTACGCAGCATGAGCGTCACGAGATGACGGCCGTTCTGCCCCAAGGCGATGGTGCTGGGGTCTTGCAGGTATCCCGAAACTTTCTCGTAAAGCTCGGTTTCCAACCGTCCAGGCGTGAAGTCGAATGTCTTAGGAAGACGGTTCGTATAACTGATCAAGCCTGCGCGCTGAACCTGACGTCGCAGGGTGCGCTTGCAGATCGGTTCCAAACGTTTGGCCAGAATTGCTTGGGACGTGTGCCCATCGCGCCCGCCAAACTCGCTTCGAAAGGCCTGTTGTGAGCCAAAGTACGTGTCGTCGATAATGCTTATCAGGCCGTACAGCTCCATCAGATTATTCTGAAGCGGGGTCGCGGTAAGAAGCAGCTTATGGCGACCAGCCAGCGCCTGGCGAAGCACGGACGCGCGAGAGTTTTCAGCGGCTTTATAGACATTGCGCAGCTTGTGAGCTTCGTCGAAAACGACAAGGCTCCACGGCGTGCACCGGAGAATATCGGCAATTCGGGCGGCATACTCGTAGGATACGATGATAATGCCTGAACCCTGTCCAATAGGATTCGGAATGCCTTTCTTTTCTAGATCTCTTACGCGCTTGGTATCAAGAATAAACGAGGGTAGCGAGAACTTCTCGCGCAGCTCAGTGGCCCACTGTTTTCGCAGAGATGCAGGAACGATAAGAAGGATGTTTCGCTCGCGTTCCCACCAGCGCTGGCTGATGACCAGAGCTGCCTCGATGGTTTTTCCCAGGCCGACTTCATCGGCCAGGAGAACTCCCTTCGAGAGTGGAGATCGAAGAACAAAGGTCGCGGCGTCGACCTGATGAGGGTTTAGATCCACTTTGGCCGCAGAGAGAGATTGGGTTAAAGCATCCTCTTCCTGAATACCTTCTGCAGTCAGGTGGTGAGCAAAAAATTTCGATTGATAGTTTGTAAATTGGGATACCAAAATAATCCGCTCCAAGCCCCTCGCGCGACATTTTACGCGATGATCATTTAGTCACTTCAAACCATCTTTTCGTTATTTTTTCCGATATCTTAGCTTACAAATCGGAAAATTCTTCATTCAGAAACAAGCCTATACATGCATTCAACTTAAGGCATTGTCAGGAATCATAGCATCATTATTAGGCTTCATCGTCGCCACCGGCTTGCCAGTGTTTGGCGATACTCGAACAGTGCCAGACGCGACTTCACTCCCACTCAATCGTAGCCGGCGGCTTGGACGAAATGTCATACGTTACCCGGCTGATCCCCGGGATCTCATTAATGATCCGACTGGAAACCTTCTCCAGGAATTCGTAGGGCAAATGCGCCCAGCGGGCGGTCATGAAGTCGATGGTTTCCACGGCGCGCAGCGCGACCACGTATTCGTAGCGGCGGGCGTCGCCGACGACGCCGACGGATTTGACCGGGAGGAAGACGGCGAAGGCCTGGCTGGTTTTGTGGTAGAGGCCGGCGGCGTGCAGTTCCTGGATGAAGATGTGGTCCGCGAGGCGCAGGGTGTCGGCGTAGTCCTTTTTGACTTCGCCGAGGATGCGCACGCCCAGGCCGGGGCCGGGGAAGGGGTGGCGGTAGACCATGTCGTAGGGGAGGCCGAGTTCGAGGCCGATTTTGCGTACTTCGTCTTTGAACAGCTCGCGCAGGGGTTCGACGAGCTTGAGCTTCATGTGCTCGGGGAGGCCGCCCACGTTGTGGTGGGATTTGATGACATGGGCGCCGCCGGTTTTGGAGGCGGCGGATTCGATCACGTCCGGGTAAATCGTGCCTTGGGCGAGCCAGTTGGCGTTGGTGAGCTTGGCGGCTTCGGCGTCGAAGATGTCGATGAAGGTGTTGCCGATGATCTTGCGTTTCTGTTCCGGGTCTTCCACGCCGGCGAGGCGGGTGAGGAAGTTGTCCTCGGCGTCGACGCGGATGACGCGCACGCCCATGTGGTCGGCGAACATTTCCATCACCTGGTCGCCTTCGCCGTGGCGCAGCAGACCGTTGTCGACGAAGACGCAGGTGAGCTGGTCGCCGATGGCTTTGTGCAGCAGGGCGGCGACCACGGAGGAGTCCACGCCGCCGGAGAGGCCGAGGATGACGTGGTCAGTGCCGACCTGTTCCTGGATGGCGGCGATGGCGTCGTCGATGATCTTGGCCGGGGTCCAGAGGGCGTCGCAGGCGCAGATTTCGCGGATAAAGCGTTCCAGCAGGCGGCCGCCCTGGAGGGTGTGGGTGACTTCCGGGTGGAACTGGACGCCGTAGAAGCGTCTGTCGTCGTTGGCCATGCCGGCGATGGGGCAGCTGTCGGTGGTGGCGGTGACGACGAAGCCGTCGGGCACTTCGCCGACGCGGTCGCCGTGGCTCATCCAGACGTCCAGGTATTCGGTGCCGGCTTCTTCGTGGTCGATGATGCCGTTGAGCAGCTCGCTGCCTTCGGCCTTGGCGACGCGGGCGTAGCCGAATTCGTGTTTTTCACCGGCGACGACGGCGCCGCCCAGTTGCTCGGCCATGGTTTGCATGCCGTAGCAGATGCCCAGCACGGGCACGCCCTGTTCGAAGGCCGCTTGCGGGGCGCGGGGCGTTTCGGCGGCGGTGACGGATTCCGGGCCGCCGGAGAGGATGATGCCTTTGGGGTCGAACTCGGCGATGTCCTCGGCGGTGGCGTCGAAGGCGCGGATTTCGCAGTAGACGCCGATTTCGCGCACGCGGCGGGCGATCAGCTGAGTGTACTGGGAGCCGAAGTCGAGGATCAGGATGCGCTGGGCGTGGATGTCTTGCATGGTCCGTTTCCGGTTAGGCCGGCGGTTGCGGGCCGGTTTAAATGCAAAGGCCGGCGGGTAGGCCGGCCGTTTTGGTTTGTTTGGTCTTGCGGTAGGAGCGGCCGGGCGGCGTTCCGCTTTAGCCGCGATTGGGCCTTGATCGGGCCCCGGTTGATCGCGACTGAAGTCGCTCCTACAGCGTTATCACGGGGCCGTTACCCGACTGGATAATTCGGCGCTTCCTTGGTGATGGTCACGTCGTGGACGTGGGATTCCTTCATGCCCGCGTTGGTGACCTTCACGAAGTAGGGCTTGGTGCGCATTTCTTCGACGTTGGCGCAGCCGGTGTAGCCCATGGAGGCGCGCAGGCCGCCCATCAGTTGGTGGACGATGGCGCTCATGGGGCCCTTGTAGGGCACCCGGCCTTCGATGCCTTCGGGCACCAGCTTCTCGATGCCGGCGGCGGCGTCCTGGAAGTAGCGGTCGGAGGAGCCGGTCTTGCCGGACATGGCGCCCAGGGAGCCCATGCCCCGGTAGGCTTTGTAGTAGCCGCCCTGGAACAGTTCCACTTCGCCGGGGGCTTCCTCGGTGCCGGCCAGCAGGGAGCCGATCATGATGGCGTGGGCGCCGGCGGCGACGGCCTTGGCGATGTCGCCGGAGAAGCGGATGCCGCCGTCGGAGATCAGCGGCACGCCGGAGTCCTTGAGCGCCGCGGCCACTTCGGAGACGGCGGTGATCTGCGGCACGCCGATGCCGGCGACGATGCGGGTGGTGCAGATGGAGCCGGGGCCGATGCCCACTTTCACGCCGTCGGCGCCGGCTTCAACCAGCGCCTTGGCGGCTTCAGCGGTGGCGATGTTGCCGCCGATCACGTCCACCTCGGGGAAGTGTTTCTTGACCCAGGCGACCCGGTTGAGCACGCCCTGGGAGTGGCCGTGGGCGGTGTCCACCACGATCACGTCCACGCCGGCTTCCACCAGCGCCGCCACCCGTTCCTCGGTGCCGCCGCCGGTGCCCACGGCGGCGCCCACGCGCAGGCGGCCCTGGGCGTCCTTGCAGGCGTTGGGATAGCGGGTGGCTTTTTCGATGTCCTTGACGGTGATCATGCCGCGCAGGGCGCCGGATTCATTGACCACCAGGATCTTCTCGATGCGATGCTTGTGCAGCAGCGCCTGCACTTCGCTGGCGTCGGCGCCCTCGCCCACCGTCACCAGGCGTTCGCGGCCGGTCATGATGTCGGCCACGTGCTGGTCGTAGTCGGTGATGAAGCGGGTGTCGCGGCTGGTGACGATGCCCACCACCTGCTCGCCTTCCACCACCGGCACGCCGGAGATGTTGTTGGTGTCGGTGAGGTTGATCAGCTCACGGACGGTGGCGTTGGGGCTGATGGTGATCGGGTCCTTGACCACGCCGGATTCGAATTTCTTGACCGCGCGCACCTGCCGGGCCTGGTCGTCCACCGGCATGCTCTTGTGCAGAATGCCGATGCCGCCTTCCTGGGCCATGGTGATGGCCAGGCGGTGTTCGGTGACGGTGTCCATGGCCGCCGAGATCAGGGGGATGTTCAGCTCGATATTGCGTGTCAGGCGCGTCTTGAGCGAGACCTCGTTGGGCAGCACATCGGAGTGGGCGGGCAGGAGCAGAACGTCGTCGAACGTCAGTGCTTCTTGCGCGATTCTGAGCATTTTGCACCCCTAGGCACAGAGAGAAACTGGGGGAGTCTGGACCCCGGAGCGCCGGGCTGTCGCCGGCCGGGAAGCCGGGTCGGGCGGGGAGGAGCCGGCGCGAGGGCGAACCAGGGGCTCCGTTAAATTAAGCCGGATAATATACCGTAAATTAACCCCTCCCGGCAATCGAAATGCATCGCCAGCAGGTGGCTCGGTGGCCGCTTTCAGCGGCCGATGCAGGGTGAAGGATGCAGGATACAGGCGCGGATGGGGCCCTCGTATCGGAGAGGCCATGGTCGCGAAAAAGCCATGGGGTGAGGGCATGTGCCCAAGACATGCGCGGGCACGGCCTGGCGTTCAAGCACGGCCCACCCCGCGCGCCTGTATCCTGAATCCTTCACCCTGCATCGCGATTTCTGGCCGGCAAGGCCATAAATCGCTACATTGCGCGCCATGGACCCATCATCGCGCAGCCAACCGTATTCCGTCAGCCGCTTGAACCTGGAGGCCCAGGGCCTGCTGGAGGGCAGCTTCCCCTTGATCTGGCTTCAGGGGGAGCTGTCCAATCTGGCGCGGCCCCGCTCCGGGCACATCTACTTCAGCCTCAAGGACGAGCGGGCCCAGGTTAGCGGGGCCATGTTTCGAAACCGTAACAGCCGGCTGCGTTTCCAGCCCCGGGACGGCCAGCAGGTGCTGGTGCGGGCACGCATCACCCTGTACGTGCCCCGGGGCGGTTTCCAGATCATCGTCGAGCACATGGAAGAGGCCGGTGAAGGCGCCCTGCGGGCCCAGTTCGACGCGCTCAAGGCCAAGATGGAAGCCGAGGGGCTGTTCGCCCAGGAACGTAAGCGCCCACTTCCCGCCTGGCCCCGGCAAATCGGGGTGATCACCAGCCCCAGCGGGGCGGCGATCCGCGACATTCTGCATGTGCTCGAGCGGCGGGCACCGTCGATTCCGGTGCTGATTTTCCCCACCCCGGTGCAGGGCGCCGAGGCGCCGGCGCAAATCCGCGCGGCCCTGGAGCGGGCCACCGCCCGGGGCGATTGCGACGTGCTGGTGATCGGCCGGGGCGGCGGCAGTCTGGAGGATCTGTGGGCGTTCAACGACGAGGCCCTGGTGCGGGCGGTGGCGGCCAGCCCGGTGCCGGTGGTGAGCGCCGTGGGCCACGAGGTGGACGTGGCGCTCACCGATTTCGCGGCGGACGTGCGCGCGCCCACGCCGTCGGCGGCGGCGGAGATGATCAGCCCGGACGGCGAGACGCTGCTGTCGCGGCTGTCGGTGCTGGCGCGGCGCCAGCGGCAGTTCATGGGCCTGGCCCTGCGCGGCCAGCGCCAGCGGCTGGAGGGCCTGACCCGGCGGCTGCAGGCGCGCCATCCGGAGCGGCAGCTGGAGCAGACCCGGCAGCTGGTGGATGAGCAGCAGGCGCGGCTGGCCCGGGCCCTGCGCCAGCGGCTGGCGTTGCTGCAGAGCCGCTGGCGGCCGCTGGATGTGCGGTTGCGCCAGCAGTCGCCGGCCCAGCAGGTGACGCGGCAGGCCCAGCGGCTGGCGGAGTTGCGGCGGCGGCTGCCGGTGCCGCTCACCCATCAACAGCGCCATCTGGCCCAGCGCCTGAGTGGTCTGGGCCACCGGCTGAATACCGCCAGCCCCCTGGCCACCCTGGACCGGGGCTATTCGCTGACGCTGGTGGATGGCGAGCCGCTGCGCTCGGTGGAGAGCCTCCAGGAAGGCCAGACCGTGGAGACGCGGCTGGCCAAGGGCTCCTTCGAGGCCACCGTCACTCGCGTTAACCCCCCGGAGTAAGCCGGCGCGGAGCCCGCCTTGTAGGAGCGACTTCAGTCGCGATTCGGCCTTGGAAGCACGTACCACCGCCGCAATCGCGACTAAAGTCGCTCCTACAACAAAGTATCAGGCGGCGGCGAGGAAGCGGCTGAGCAGGTTGGCGAGCAGGTTGCGGCGGAACGGCTTGGCCAGGTGGGCGTCCATGCCGGCGGCCAGGCAGCGCTGGCGTTCCTCGAACATGGCGTTGGCGGTGAGCGCCACGATGGGTACCGGGTCGCGGCCGTTTTCCCGTTCCCGGCGGCGCAGGGCGCGGGTGGCTTCCAGGCCGTCCATGATCGGCATCTGCACGTCCATGAGAATGCAGTCGAAGTGCTGCTCGCCGGCCAGGGCCAGGGCGCTGGCGCCGTCGCCGGCGGTGACCACTTCCAGACCCAGGTGCTCGAGCATGCGCCGGGCCACCAGCCGGTTCACCTCGTTGTCTTCCACCAGCAGCACCCGGCCGCGCAGCCGTTCGGGGCGGCGCTCCCGTTGATTGGTCTCGGTGAGCACCGCCGGGCGGGTGCGCGCGCGCAGGCTGAGGGTGAAGCAGCTGCCCTCCCCCGGTTCGCTGATAAGGGTCAGATCGCCGCCCAGGATCTGCGCCAGGCGGCGGGCGATGACCAGCCCCAGGCCGGTGCCGCCGAAGCGCCGGGAGGCGGAGGAATCCACCTGGGAGAAGGCGCGGAACAGCTTCTCGCGCTGTTCCGGGCTGATGCCGATGCCGGTGTCGCGCACGTCGATGGCCAGGTCGATCATGTCCTGGTGCTGGTCGCAGATGCTCACCTGCACGCGGATGCCGCCGGCGTCGGTGAATTTCACCGCGTTGGAGATCAGGTTGCTGAGGATCTGCCGCAGGCGGGTGGGGTCGGAACGAATCTCCAGGTCCGCCAGGCAGGCGGCGCCTTCCAGGCGCAGGAACAGGCCCTTCTCCCGGGCCAGGTAGCGGAAGGTGCCGACGCAGTTGTTGAGCAGCGGCACCGGCGCGAAGAAGGTCTGCTCCACTTCCATGCGGCCGGCCTCGATGCGCGAGAAATCGAGGATGTCGTTGATCACTTCCAGCAGATGGCCGGTGGATTCCAGGGCGGCCTCGGTGTATTCGCGCTGCTCGTCGTTCTGGCGGGTGGTTTCCAGTAGCTGCAGCATGCCGAGCACGCCGTTCATGGGGGTGCGCAGTTCGTGGCTCATCATCGCCAGGAAGTCGCTCTTGGCCTGGCTGGCCTGCTGGGCCTGGCGGTGGGCATCGCGCAGCTCGGTGATGGCGTTCTGCTGGTCCTCGCGGGCCTGATCCAGGCCGGCGGCCAGGTCGTTGATGTTGGTCTGCAGGTCCGCCAGCTCCCCTTCCAGGGGGCGGGTGCCGCGGGCCTGGTAGTCGCCGCCGCGGATCACCCGCACCAGCCGGGACAAATGGCTGACCGGCTCGGCGATGCGCCGCGCCAGGTAGCGGGCGATCAGCAGGCCCACCACCACCGCCAGCAGGGCCGGCAGCAGGCTGGCCACCAGAATTTCCTTCTGCCGGGCCAGGATGCGCCCTCGGGACAGGCCCAGCACCACCTCGCCGATGCGGTCCGGCTCGCCGTCGGCGGTGTCCAGGCCGCCGCCGATCAGCGCCGGCTGCCGGTAGATGCCGGCGTGGAAGGCGAGCACGGCGCCGGTGTCGTCCCGGGATTCGCCGACGCGCAG
>MDTG01173986.1_pt1 | contig 16054 bp, 17 predicted proteins | sample 811421 | NCBI WGS metagenome assembly MDTG01 (sample SAMN05326645, study PRJNA326480) | marine metagenome | isolation source: seawater | place: Pacific Ocean: South East | collected 2011 | reverse complement strand
TTTTATTTGTAATTTTAGCAGGTGGATTATCTTCAAGGTTTGAAGGAGGTCTAAAAACATTTGCTAAAATAAATGGCAAAACATTAATACAAATTATTATAAATTTTTTAAAAAAACAAAATGTAGAGGTTGTTATAAATACAAATTTTGAAGAAAAATTATTCAAAAAAAGTAATCTTCCAATAATAAAAGATATTAAGTTAGGGTTCCAAGGACCTTTGGCTGGCATTCATTCAGCTATGTTTTGGGCAAATAAGAAAAAAAAATGTAAAAAATGGATTTTTGCAATTCCATGCGATACCCCGTTTTTACCAGAAAATCTAATAGATAGATTTGTAACTAATAAAAATAAAAAAGCTGAAGTTTTAATTGCTCGATCTAATGGCAAAATACATCCAACAGTATCTATGTGGGATGTGAATTTATTAAATAAATTAGAGAATGAACTAAGCAATAATAATAGAAAAATAATGGAATTTGTTAAAAAAAACCATTTTAATTTTATAGATTTTAAATTTAATAATTTAGACCCCTTTTTTAATATAAATACAAAATCAGATTTAGAAATATTTAAAAATCAAATAAAAATAAATTTAAATAATTAATATTTATATCTAGCTAATCAGTATATAAAATATTATAGAAAAATAATGAGTATTTATCTTCCAATAGCAGAAATGAATATAAATATCTTTTTAATTATTTTTATAGGGATGCTTGTAGGAGGTCTATCAGGCTTATTTGGGGTTGGGGGTGGTTTTTTAATGACACCTCTCTTAATTTTTCTTGGAATTCCACCAGTTGTTGCAGTTGGATCGGAAGCTCCACATGTGCTAGCTTCTTCAGTTTCAGGAGTTATTGCACATTGGAGAAAGAAAAATGTTGATTTTAAAATGGGATTTTTTCTCCTTTTTGGAGGTGTAATAGGATCAACACTGGGTGTAAATCTTTTCAAATTATTAAAAACATATGGGCAAATAGATATAGTAATTCAAATATTGTTTGTAATATTATTAAGTTTTATTGGTTTTAGCATGGCTTTTGAGAGTGCTAGGACTACTTTTAAACAATACAAAACAACATCCCTAATTAGAAAAAAGTTACACCAACATTCATGGATTCATGGACTTCCATTAAAGGTTAGATTTCATAGATCTAAGTTATATATTAGTGCAATACCTCCTATCTTTATTGGTTTTTTTGTTGGAATTTTATCTGCAATGATGGGTGTTGGTGGGGGATTTATTATGATTCCGGCAATGGTATATATTTTAGGTATGTCTACAAATGTTGTTGTTGGAACGTCACTTTTTCAGATAATTTTTGTTACAGCCAACTCTACTTTTTTTCAATCTTATATAAATCAGACAGTTGATATAATTTTATCTGCACTAATGATTGTTGGTGGAGTTATAGGTGCTCAGCTTGGCGTAAAACTAGGTTCAAAGTTAAAAGCAGAATATTTAAGAGGTATACTTGCTTTATTAGTATTGGCTGTTTGTGCAAAGATTTTTACTGATTTAGTTATTACACCTAATGATTTATTTTCTACTGATCTTTTATGAAAAAAAAATTAAATAATTAATAATGCTTTATTTTTTAAATAACCATAAAATATTTTTTGCTTTATTTTTAATGTTGTTTTTAAGTAATTTAAAAATCTTATACAGCAAAGAAATTTATTTTGACTTATCTGAAAATGAAATAAAAATTCAAACTGATTTTAATGGTAAAGAAATAATAATTTTTGGAATTTTAGAAAAAGATAATGAAGCAATTTTAACAATAAAAGGTCCAAAAAAAAAATCAAGAGTACAAAAAAAAGAAAGATTTTTCGGAATATGGCTTAATACAAAATACATAATTTATAACAATGTTCCCAGTATTTTTTTTGTAGCTAGCTCTAAAGATATTGAAGAAATTCTTCCTGCTTCAAATATAATTAATGAAGAGCTATCTTTTAATTATATACTTGAAAATAAATCTTCAAAAACAAATTTTATTTCAATCTCTTCTCAAAAAACTTGGCAAGATAATTTTGTTAGAATTAAGAAAGAAAAGGGATTATATAAAAAATTTCAGATAGAAAAAATAAATGATAAATTATTCCAAACTAGGGTATTTTTTCCATCAAATACAATTCCAGGAAAATATACTGTAAAGGTATACAACATAAAAAATAATAGCATTGTTGGAATGGATAAAAAAATAATAAATATTGAAAAATCAGGTATTGGAAGTAAAATTTACTATTTTGCTAATAGTAACTCAGCAGCATATGGTTTGTTAGTTATCATTTTTGCTATATTATCAGGATTAATTGCTGCTACATTGTTTAGGAGATTATAATGAGTGATGAAAGATATATTTTAGTTATAGCTGACAACACACCAGAAATGAAAATTGCATTAGAATATGCATGTGCAAGATCAAAAAAAACTGGAAGAAAAATTATTATTGCAAGTTTTATAGAGCCACTGGATGTTTTAACTACACAAGGTGTAACAGAAATAATGAAAAATGAAGCAAGAGAAGAAGCTGAAAAAAACATTAAATATGCGGCAAGTATTGTTAAAGAAAAAACAGGTGATATACCAGCACTATCTATACGAGAGGGTGAGACTATAGTTGAATTAAAAAAACTAATTGAAGAAGAGAAAAATATAAATGTTTTAGTCTTGGCTGCAAAATCAGATCCAAATGATAAAAATCCTGGAAATATAATAACCTCTCTTTTAACAAATGAAATAGCAAGCCTGAGAGTGCCTATTATGATAGTGCCTGGAAATTTTTCAATTGAGCATATTGCATTAATAACTTAAATTTTATGTCAAAAAATATTGCAGAATTGTTGCTTGATATTGATTGTGTTAAATTTTCTTTTAAAAATTATTTTACACTTACTTCAGGTCTAAAAAGTCCAGTTTATGTTGATTGTAGAAAAATTATTTCATTTGTTGATGAGAGAAATACAATTTTAGATAATGCAATTGATTATTTTACGAAAAAAAATATTAAATTTGATTTAGTGGCAGGTGGAGAAACTGCTGGAATACCTTATGCTGCAATTATTTCGCAAAAGTTAAAAAAACCAATGTTGTATGTTAGAAAAAAACCTAAAGGTTTTGGAAAGAATCAGCAAATTGAAGGTGAGTTTAATGAGAAACAAAAAGCAATTCTAATAGAAGATTTAGCAACTGATGGAGGTAGTAAAGTAATTTTTGTTGAAGCAATGCGAAAAGAAGGTTTAATTGTTGAAGATATTTTTGTAATTTTTTATTATGATATTTTTAATTTTGAAGATTCAGCTTTAGCAAAATTAAATGTAAAAATTCATTCTCTTTGTACGTGGAATGATATTATTTCTGTTATAGAGAAAAGAAATTTATTTAGCTCTAATGAAGTTAATAATTTAAAAAATTTTTTACATAATCCAGATGATTGGAGATCAAAAAATGTCTGACATAATATTAATAAGTGGTGGATTTGACCCCATTCATAGTGGTCACATAAAATTAATTCAAGACGCAAATAAAAAAGGGGATGTTGTAGTATTATTAAATTCTGACGAATGGTTGAGAAATAAAAAAGGTAGAGAATTCCTTCCATTTAATGAAAGAAAAATAATAATGGAAAGTATTAAAGGAGTTATAAAAGTTATTGAATTTGATGATGGAGATAAAACTTGCATTGATGGAATTAAAAAAGCAAAATCTATTTTTAAAAATAAAGTAATAAAATTTGCTAATGGTGGTGATAGAAATAACAAAACTACACCTGAAAAAGAATATTGTGAAAATAATAATATTGAAACATTATTTGGTATAGGTGGTAATGATAAATCTAACTCAAGTTCTTTGATATTAAAGAAATGGAAAAAGTAATATTTTATGGATAAAGTTTTTTAATATCCCAAGAATTATTTACATTAGTATAAACAACACGATCATGAATTCTAAATGGCATTTCTTGCCAAAACTCAATTGTTTCTGGCTTAACAAGATATCCATTCCAGAAAGATGGGCGAGGTATATCCTTACCTTTAAATTTTTTTTCAAACTTTTCTATATTGTTAATTAATTCATTTCTAGAAGATAGCTTATCACTCTGGCTTGATGACCATGCACCAATCTGACTTTCTCTTGGTCTAGATTTAAAATATAAATCAGCAACTTTACTTTTTACTTTATTGGTTTTTCCTTCAACTCTTACTTGCCTATTTTGTGATTTCCAATGAAAGTTAAGAGCAACATTATTGTTTATATCAATTGATTTACCTTTTTTACTATTAGAATTTGTATAAAAAACAAATCCTAATTTATCGTATGATTTTAATAAAACCATTCTTGAGGATGGTTTATCATTAAAAATAGTTGAAAGTGTCATAGCATTTGGGTCATTTATTTCACTTTTACATGCTAAATCATACCACTTTTTAAATAAATTAAATGGATTTTTGATAACCTCGATTAAATCTTTATTCTTTAACATTTTATTTATTTTAAGTATTAAGGTGTATATATAGTCTTATAAAGCATAAAAAATAGGAATTTAGATGTTAATGAAAGAAAAAAAAGGTCTTATCATGGGTGTAGCTAACGATAGGTCAATTGCTTGGGGGATAGCAAAATGTTTAGCTGATAATGGTGCATCAATTGCTCTTACATATCAAGGGGAAGCTCTAAAGAAAAGAGTGGAGCCTTTAGCGAAATCAATAAATTCTGATTTAATAATACCTTGTGATGTTTCTGATTCTAAAAGTATGAAAAATGTTTTTGAAAAATTAGAAGAAAAATGGGGTAAAATTGACTTTCTTGTCCATGGTATTGGTTTTTCAAATAAAGATGAATTGAGGGGAAAATATTACAATACTACACCAGAAAATTTTGACAATACAATGCATATTTCTTGTTATTCTTTTACAGAAGCTTGCCGTTTAGCTGAGCCAATAATGAATGAGGGAGGATCTATTTTGACATTAACTTACTATGGTGCTGAACAAGTAATGCCTCACTACAATGTTATGGGAGTTGCTAAAGCTGCTTTAGAGGCAAGTGTCAAGTATTTAGCAGCAGATCTTGGTGAGAAGAAAGTTAGAGTGAATGCGATTAGTGCTGGTCCTATAAAGACATTAGCTGCCTCGGGTATTGGTGACTTCAGATTTATTTTAAAATGGAACGAACTGAATTCCCCTCTGAAGAGAAATGTAAATCAAGATGATGTAGGTAATTCTGCGCTTTATTTGTTAAGTGATTTAGGAAGTGCAGTAACAGGAGAAATTCAACATGTTGACTGTGGTTATCATACAGTTGGAATGGTAGCGGTAGATGAAGCTGATAAAGTATCAGATTTATTAAGTGAATTTAACAAAAATAAATAATGTCATCAAATTCTATTGGAAAATTATTCACCTTCACTACCTGGGGTGAAAGTCATGGTAAAGCCATAGGATGTGTAATTGATGGTGTTCCCCCAAATATAGATTTAAAAGAAGAGGACATTCAACCATATCTTGATAAAAGAAAACCTGGTCAGTCTAAATATACCACACAAAGAAAAGAGGATGATAAAGTTGAAATTTTATCAGGTGTTTTTGAAGGAATAACAACTGGACACCCAATATCAATAATAATTAAAAATAGTGATCAAAGATCAAAGGATTATTCAGATATTAAAGACAAATTTCGCCCTGGTCATGCAGACTACACATATTGGAAAAAATATGGAATTCGTGATTATAAAGGTGGAGGTAGATCAAGTGCCAGAGAAACTGCAATGCGTGTAGCTGCAGGAGCAGTGGCAAGAAAAGTAATAAATAAAAAAATTGGAAAATCACCACAAATAATTGGAGCTCTTGTTCAGATTGGTGAAAGTAAAATCGACTATAATAATTGGGATCAAAATATAATTAATAAAAATGAATTTTTTTGTCCTGATGAAAAAGTTATTCCTAAATGGAAAAATTTAATTGATAATGCTCGTAAAAATGGGTCATCTCTTGGTGCAATAATAGAACTAAGAGCTTCTGGAATTCCCCCTGGACTTGGTGAGCCTATTTATGGAAAATTAGACTCTGATATTGCAAAAGCATTGATGTCAATTAATGCAGTTAAAGGAGTAGAAATAGGAAATGGTTTTAATAGCGTAAAGGAAGATGGGAAAACAAATGTTGATGAAATGATAATTAAGGATGGTAATCCTGAATTTTTAAGTAACAACAATGGAGGGATACTTGGAGGAATAAGTTCAGGTCAAGATATAGTTTGTCGATTTGTTGTAAAGCCTACAAGCTCAATAGTTTCAGAAAGAAAAACTATAGATATAAACTTAAAAGAAACAACAATATCAACAAAAGGACGACATGACCCATGTGTTGGTATAAGAGCTGTACAGGTAGGTGAAGCAATGCTAGCTACAACTATTGCCGATCATTGTATTCGCTACTTCTAAGATTTAACAACTATTAAAAATTCAATATTTCCTTTTGGCCCTTTTATTGGACTTTTCGTAATACCAATAAATTCACAACCACATTCAGATATAAACCATTTTTTAATATCATTACAAATCCGAGTATGAATTAGACTATCTCTAATCACACCTTTCTTTAATTCATTTCTTTTAGACTCAAATTGAGGTTTAATAAGTGAAATAATTATACTATTTTTTGCTAATAGATTTAAATTTGGTAAAATGACTTTTTTCAAACTTATAAAACTTACATCACAAACAACAAGCTGAATTAATTCATCAAACATTTCTTTTACAAGATATCGAGCATTAGTTTTTTCTAGACTAATTACTTTGGGGTTATTTTTAATTTTTTCATTAAGTTGATTTGTTCCAACATCAACTGCATAAATTTTTTTTGCATTTCTTTTCAATAATACATCTGTAAAACCACCTGTTGATGCTCCTAAATCAAGGCATATTTTTTCCTCAACATTAATATTAAATTTATCTAATGCTTTTATCAATTTTAGAGCACCTCGTGATACCCATTGAGGACCAAGTGCCTTAACTTCTATTTGAGAATCTATATTAAAACTTAAGCCACTTTTATTTATTTGCTTTCCTTCTACAAAAATTTGACCAGCCATAATCATAGCTTGAGCTTTTGACTTTGAATTAACTAAATTTTTATTAACTAATATTTGATCGAGACGTTGTTTTTTGGAAATCAATTTTTTTTATTATAATTATAAGATTGAAAATTTATTACATTATCATTATAAAATTTAATAATTTTTTCCACTATTGAATTTGCATCCATTCCTATTTCCAAATACTGTTGTTCAGGTGATTGATGATCAATAAACCTATCAGGGAAAAATATGTTGTTAATTTTTGTTAATGTTGGTTTCGATCTTTCATTATTTATATAGCTTAAAACAGAAGATCCAAATCCTCCACTTGAACCTTCTTCAATTGTTAAAAGATATTTATGGCTATCCAATAATGAATCTATCAATTTTTTATCAATAGGTTTAGCAAATCTAGCATCCACCAATGTGGGGTAAATATTATGATTGTGGAGTATTGTGACTGCTTCATTGCAACTCTGCATTCTTGTTCCAAGATTAAGTATCGCAACATCGTTGCCTTCAATAATTATTAGTCCTTTTCCTATATCCAAAGGCTTAATATCAAAATCATTTTCATTTATTATTCCAGTGCCTCTAGGATATCTAAATGCAGAAGGTCTATCATTGATTTCAATTGAAGTATTTATCATCCTAATTAATTCATTTTGGTCACTTGGAGCCATAATAATAAAATTAGGTAGAGTTGATAAATAAGTAATATCATACGATCCGGCATGTGTCGGTCCATCAGCACCAACTTGACCAGCGCGATCAATTGCGAAACGCACTGGAAGATTTTGTAATGCTACATCATGCACTATTTGATCATAAGCACGTTGAAGAAATGTAGAATAAATAGCTACAAATGGTTTGAAGCCTTCTGAAGCAAGGCCTGCTGCCATAGTTACAGCATGTTGTTCAGCTATTCCAACATCAAACAATCTCGATGGATGTTTCAAATTAAATACATCTAAACCAGTTCCACTCATCATTGCGGCAGTAATTCCTATTATTTTTTCATCATTTTCAGCAGCTTTTGATAAAGTTTCACCAAACACAGAAGAGTATGTTTTTTTATTTGATGATTTTAAAGATTGACCTGTTTTAACATCAAATTTGTTAACACCATGAAACTTATCATTGGCTTTTTCAGCAGGCTTATATCCTTTTCCTTTTTTAGTAATACAATGAAGAAAAATTGGTTTACCAACTGATAAATTTTTTATATTTTCTAATATTGGAACTAAAGTGTTAATATCATGACCATCAATCGGACCTAAATAATAAAAACCTAGTTCTTCAAATAAAGTACCTCCTGCAACTAAACCTTTAGAATACTCTTCAGCTTTATAAAGAGTTTGAGAAACTGTTTTTGGGAATTTTGCTGATATTTTTTTTAATAAACTTCTAACGCTAGTGTATTGTTTTGAAGACAGAAGCTTGGTTAGATAATTGCTCATTGCACCAACTGGCCTATCAATTGACATCTTGTTATCATTTAAAATAACTATCATCTGTTTATTAGTAGCACCGACGTTGTTAAGAGCTTCATAAGCCATTCCGGCACTTAAAGCACCATCACCAATTACACATATTATATTAGCATTATCCTTATTTAAATCTTTAGCTATTTTCATTCCCATACCTGCAGATATTGAAGTTGAACTATGGGCAGTTCCAAATGGATCATATTCACTTTCACTTCTTTTCACAAATCCATATAACCCATCTTTTTGTCTTAATGTTTCAATTTTATTTTTTCTTCCTGTTAAAATTTTATGAGGATAAGATTGATGGCCAACATCCCATATCAATCTATCTCTTGGGGTATTAAATACATAATGCAAACCAACTGTAAGTTCAACAACACCTAAACCCGCTCCTAAATGTCCTCCAGTTTTGGATACAGTTTCAATGGTTTTGTTTCTTAGCTCTTCACATATAGCAATTAATTCAGACTTTTCATATTTTCTTAAATCTGATGGAAAGTTAATATTATCTAAATAATTGTAATGCATATTAATTTTTTACAAAATCTTCTTTTGTAATTTTATTATTTTCAATTTTTATTTTTTTTATTTTTATTTCTACTTTTTTTAATTTTTCTTCACAACTACTTTTTAATCTCATTCCTTCTTCATATAGCTCTACAGATTTTTCTAAGTCGATATCACCTGATTCTAGTTTATCGACTATATCTTCTAATTTCTTTAAGCTATCTTCAAAACTTAACTCTTTAATTTTATTCATAACTATTTCTTTATCTTTGTTACTATTTCTTTTAGCTCAATATCATAAATTAAAACATATAATTCATCATTATTAGATATTGTAAATAATAAATTTTTATCATTTAATACATCTATATCTTGAATTTTTTCATTATTATTCAGATTAAGATTATATTCAACTTTTAATGGTTCATAATTTTTTTGATTTTTAGTAATTTTAAGATACATTCCATAAATAATTGCTATAAAACAAATTATTATTAAGATCGCTAAAAAAAGAACTAAGAATTGAAGTAATTTTTTAGACATGAATGAATTCTATAAGCTTAAAATTATTATTAATAAAGAACAAAGTTCAGAACGATTAGACAAAATTTTAACAAAAAAATTAGATAAATTTTCTAGATCACAAGTTAAAATATTAATAAAAAATGGAAATGTAAAAAAAAACAGGGAAATAATTAATGATCCCTCTTATATTGTAAAGGGGAGTGAAATTTTTGAAGTTGAAATTTTTGACAAAAAAATTAATAATTACAAACCTGAAAAAATAAAATTAGATGTTGTTTATGAGGATAAAGATTGCATTGTTATAAACAAATCTCCTGGAATCGTGACTCATCCAGCTCCAGGTAATGAAACTGGAACTTTAGTTCAAGCATTAATTTACCATACAAATAATAAACTTAGTCAAAATAATGACTCTTCTAGACCTGGTATTATTCATAGACTAGATAAAGATACAAGTGGATTATTAGTTGTAGCTAAAAATGATTTCTTTCATAATAGTGTTTCAGAACAATTTAAATCACATACTATTGAAAGAAAGTATAAAGCATTAGTTTGGGGCATACCTAAAAATCAAATTATAGAAGGTTACATAGAAAGAAATAAAATCAATAGAAAAAAAATGAGTTTAAATAAAAAAGGAAATGGAAAATTTTCAAAAACTGAAGTTAAGTTAATAAAAAATTATGGAAACTCAAGCTTAGTTGAATGTAAATTGCATACTGGTAGAACGCATCAGGTTAGACTACATTTAACTTCTGTTAATTCACCTCTTGTTGGAGATAAACTATATGGAAAAAGTAAGACTGGTACTTTTGGAAAAAAAAAAGAAACTTTTAACAAATTTTTAATTTTAAAGAATTTTGAGCGTCAAGCTCTGCATGCTTATTATTTGAGTTTCTATCACCCAAACTTAAAAAAAACCCTAAAATTTACTACAGATTTGCCAGAGGATATAAGCAATCTTATAAATTTATTAGTAAAGTATTAATATAATTTATAATTATGCTATAAGGCCAAAATGTATTTGCCTATTTTATCGTTAGAAGGAAATTTATCTATATATCTGCAAGAAATAAAAAAATTTCCTATTCTTACTGCAGAAGAGGAGTACATGCTGGCAAAAAGATTTAAAGAGCATGATGATACTGAAGCTGCCCATAAACTTGTTACTAGCCATTTAAGGTTAGTTGCAAAAATTGCAATGGGTTATAGAGGTTATGGTTTACCAGTAACAGATTTAATTTCTGAAGGAAATGTTGGAATAATGCAAGCTGTAAAAAAATTTGATCCAGAAAAAGGTTTTAGATTAGCAACTTATGCTATGTGGTGGATTAGGGCTCAAATACAGGAATATGTTTTACATAGTTGGTCACTAGTTAAGATTGGGACAACTGCTGCTCAAAAAAAATTATTTTTTAATCTTAAAAAACTAAAAAATCAGCTAACATCAATTGATGCTGGCAATCTATCACCTGAAAATGTTAGAGAAATAGCATCAAGATTAGATGTTAAGGAAGCTGAAGTAGTTGATATGGACAACCGATTATTTTCTGGAGATCAATCACTTAATATACCAATTGGTGATCAATATGATTATGAATGGCAAGATATGTTAGAAGATAAAAAGGAAACTCAAGATAAAATTTTAGAAAAAAATGATGAATTCTCTTTTAGAAAAAAAATATTAAAAAAAGCTTTTGATGTTTTAAATGATAGGGAAAAAGAAATCATAAATTTAAGAAAATTAAGTGAAAATCCAATGAAGTTGGAAGAGTTAAGTAAAAAATTCAAAATTAGTAGAGAGAGGGTAAGACAAATCGAAGAAAAAGCTCTAGAAAAACTTCAAAAAGAAGTTTCAAATTCTGTTTAATATTTTGTATCTATCAATAGTTTCTCTTCTCTCTGGACCTGTAGAAATTACAGATATTCTTATTCCAATGAGTTTTTCAATAAATTTAATATATTTTTTTGCATTTACAGGAAGATCTTTCCAAGACTTTAATCCATCTGTTGAATCTTCCCATCCATTTAAGGTTGTATAAACTGGCTCTATTTGTTGTTGTAAATACTCATCATATGGAAAATATGTATAAAATTTTTTATTAATTTTATATTTGGTGCATACTTTAATTTTTTTTATTCCATCTAAAACATCTAGTTTAGTAAGAACAATATCTGTAATTCCATTAATTGCTAGAGATTGTTTTACTAATACTGAATCAAACCATCCACATCTTCTTTTTCTTTTTGTCACTGTGCCAAACTCCATACCTTGCTTAACAAGATGCTCACCTACTTCATTATTTAATTCAGTAGGAAAAGGTCCTGACCCTACTCTAGTAGTATAGGCTTTAGTTATACCTAATAATTTGTGCTTTTCTTTAATACTAAAACCTGTCCCTGAAAAAATTTGACCAGAAGAAGTATTAGAAGAAGTAACGTATGGATAGGTGCCAAAATCAACATCTAACAAAGTACCCTGTGCACCTTCAAATAAAATTTTCTTATTATTTTTTCCTGCTTGATTAATCATCTTCCATACAGGAAAACTAAACTTGCTAATTTCTTTTGATATATCAGACAAATCCTTTATAATTTTTTTTTGCATTAACTTTTTTATTCAAGTTAACAAATTTAGGTTGATGATATTTAATTATTTCTAATATCTTATTATTAAATATTTTTTTATACTTTAAATCACATAACCTAACAGCTCTTCTTCCTACTTTATCTTCATAAGCGGGTCCAATCCCTTTTTTTGTTGTACCAATATTTTTTTTTCCTAATTTTTTTTCATTAATTTGATCAATTAATTTATGAATAGGAAGGATTAAACAAATATTTTCTGCAACAAATAAATTTTTAGTATTTATTTTAATACCTTTGGATTTTAAATTTTTTATTTCTTCAAGTAAAGCCCAAGGATCTAGTATGACTCCATTACCTATTATACATTTTTTATTTTGAATTATTCCTGAAGGTAATAAATTTAGTTTAAAAACTTTTTTACCAACTTTAATTGTATGTCCTGCATTATTTCCACCTTGGAAGCGTACTACAATATCAACTTTAGATGATAGCCAATCAACTATCTTTCCTTTACCTTCATCTCCCCATTGTGTTCCAATAACAGTATAAAACATTTTATATCTTTATAACTTTTAAATCTTTTAAATAATAGCTACATCCATATTCTTTTGCATCTTTTGCCAAATCTACACTTTTATCAAAAATTGAAAATAAAACATAACCTTCTTCAATTAGTTTTTCTTTTAAATCACTAGAAGTGCTATATGGTACTAATATTTTTTTGGCTAAATTCTCAAATGTAGAAGCTCTTAAAACCGTATCCATATAACATGTAAAACCTGTTGCTGTTTCTTCTAAACTATTGTTTATTATTTTGTATCTCCCTCCACTAGCTACTTCACCTCTAACATTTTTAGCAAAAAAAGTGAATTTTAAACCTTCATGATATTTTTTTTCTACAAGTTCAGTAAAATCAAGATTAAAATTTTCAAAATTTAAATTTTCCAAAGATTTAATTAAATTACGAATATTTAAAATTTCTTTTTTTGTAACTGAATCAACCTCTATTAGATGAAGTTTATCTTCAACAACTGGAAAATTGCCTGTACATAAAAAAATATTATTTAAATATGTTTTAGAATTTTCATTTTTTAGAAAGCTCATACATTTTTTTAAATCTTTAATTTTAATAGATTCTTTCAATAAACTTTCTAGATTTTTATCTTTAAGTTTTTTAAAAAAAACTTCTAAAAAAATTTTTGAGGATATTTCTATAGTAATATTTTTAATTCCAATATTAGTAAGAGAGTTAAATGCAGATGATATTATTTCTGTATCTGCTTGTAAATTTGAGGATCCAATAATTTCAGCACCAACTTGAAGAAATTGCCTTTCGGGTCTTAACATAGATCCTTTTTTTCGTAATACTTCACCATAATAACATAGTTTTAAAGGTCTTTTCTTTTTTGATAATCTTGATGAAGCTACTCTAATTATTTGTGGGGTAATGTCATTTCTTATTTTTAATTCATCTTCATTTTTTTTTCTGGAAAAAATAAAATTATTATCATCATTTTCATTTGAAAACTCAACTAAAGGTGTTTTAATTAAATCGAAACCATTAGATTTGAAATAATTTATTATAGTATTTTTATATTTATGCTCAACGTATGCTTCAAAAGTAACATTGTCATTAAATCCTGGGGGTATTAAAAATTCATTAATCAAGTTTCGACCTTACTTCTAATTCTATTTTATTAGCCATATTTCTTACAACTTTCTTGTCAACACCTTCTACTAATATTCTTATTAATGGTTCAGTACCAGAAAATCTAATTAAAGTTCTAATGCTCTTTTCAAGAAATTGTTTATTTTTTGATATACTTAATATTTTTTTTTTCTTTTGCTTACTGATTTTTTCATAAAAAATATTAATTTTTACCTGAGGATAATTTTTATAAAGATTAAAAAGTGAGTTTGAATTTATTCTTTTTATCGACATAACTTCTACAATCTTAAGTGCTGCTAAAATTCCATCACCAGTGTTTGCAAAATTAGATAAAATAATATGTCCCGATTGTTCACCACCTAAAATTGAATCATATTTTTTCATTCCCTTAATAACATTTATATCCCCAACATTTGTTCTTTTTAATCTTAAATTTAATTTATTGGTAATATAATTTTCAAAGGCTAAATTTGACATAACAGTAGTTATAACGTCATATTTATTTTTAATATTCTTCTTCACAAAAAATTTTGAAAATAGTGCAATTATTTTATCTCCATCAATTTCTTGTCCTTTATCGTCAACAACTATTAATCTATCTCCATCACCATCAAATGCAAAACCAATATCCGCTTTTATATTTTTAACTTTTTTAATTAAATTGGTTGTTTCAACTGCTCCACAATTTTTGTTAATATTGGTTCCATTAGGTTTATCATTTATAACATGGATTTCATGCCCTAGTTCCCAAAATAAATTGGGAGCAATATTATAAGTTGCTCCATTTGCACAATCTAAAACTATTTTATATTTTTTTTGATTATTTTTCTTGTCTAAAGTGTTTTTCAAAAATTCAGAATATCTTCCAGATGCATCTTCTAACCTTATTGCCTTTCCAGATTTAAAACTTAAATTTCTAATTTTTGAATATTTATTTTTATTTAATACTATTTCTTCGACTTTTTTTTCAATCTTATTGCTTAATTTTAACCCTTTAGAATCAAAAAATTTTAATCCATTATATTCATATGTATTATGAGAAGCTGTAATCATAACTCCAATATCTGCTCTCAAAGTTTTTATAAGTAATGGAACTGCAGGAGTGGGTAATGGTCCAACTAAAATCACATCCATACCCATTGAAATAAAACCACCTGTTACCAAAGGTTCATAAAAATATCCAGAAAGTCTTGTATCTTTACATACTACCACTCTCGAATTTACATTTTTCTTTGATTTTAACAAATAAGCAACAACTTTAGAAATTTTCAAGCAAGTTTCCGCAGTTAAAGGTTCTTTATTTACAAGACACCTAATACCATCAGTACCAAAAATCTTATCCATTAATCCTTTTATTAAAAATATTGAGTAATTAAAAGTTTTTTAAAAATTAATTTGTTTGAGGAGCTGTGGAGTCCCCAGCTTTAGGAACAGAAGGGGTTATTTTTGATTCGCTAGTCAAATCATCATCAAAATCATCTCTAGTAGGCTTGATACCCTTAATTAAATCTTTTATTTCATCTCCTGTTAAAGTTTCATATTCAAGTAATCCATTTGCAACAATATGTAATTGATCAATATTATCTTTTAATATTTTTCTACAGTTTACATCTGCTTCTTCAGCTAGTGCAGAAACTTCATCATCAATTAATTTTGCAGTTGAATCAGAAAGATTTTTTGATTGAGCAACAGAATGACCTAAAAAAACTTCTTCGCTATCACTATTATATCTAAGTCTTCCAAGTTTTTCACTCATACCCCATTCAGTAATCATTTTTTTAGCTAGATTTGTTACCATTTGTATATCACTAGCTGCTCCATTTGTAATTTTATCTTTTCCAAATATTATTTCTTCAGCAATTCTTCCTCCCGTTGCTATTAATAAATGTGCTTTCATTTGATCTTTTCTCATTGAAAGTTGATCTTTTTCCGGTAACCTCATAACCATCCCAAGTGCTCTTCCTCTTGGTATAATTGTTGCCTTATGTATAGGGTCAGAAGCTGGTGAATGTAATGTTGCAACTGCATGACCAGCCTCATGATATGCAGTTAATTTTTTTTCATCTTCAGACATAACCATAGATCTTCTTTCAGAACCCATCATCACCTTATCTTTTGCGCTTTCAAAATCTTCTAATGTAACCATTCTTTTATTTTTTCTAGCTGCTAATAAAGCAGCTTCATTAACA
>MDTG01015446.1_pt1 | contig 16054 bp, 18 predicted proteins | sample 811421 | NCBI WGS metagenome assembly MDTG01 (sample SAMN05326645, study PRJNA326480) | marine metagenome | isolation source: seawater | place: Pacific Ocean: South East | collected 2011 | reverse complement strand
TAATTAAATAAATTTTTCTTTCGTTTACGCTGTTTATTTTTGCATAATCAATTAATTTTCTAATTTCTCCTAGATCATTGTTTATATTTCTGCCTGATGACCAACTTGCAATGTTAGGAACGCTTATAGCGGCAACGATACCTATGATAGCAAGTACAACGAGTATTTCTAATAGTGAAAGTCCTCGTTCACTTGATTTATGAGATATCATAATCAATAATGCCGTCAGCCTTTAGATGTTCAATAGATTTATCCATCAGTACCATTCCTTCACTTACACCTGTTTGCATGATGGTTGGTATTTGAAAAATCTTTTCTTCTCTGATTAAGTTTTGTACAGCAGCATTATTCACCATTACTTCAAATGCAGGTACACGACCGGACCCATCTAATCTTTTTATCAATCTTTGAGTAACAGCAATTTTAAGTGATGTTGCAAGTTGTGATCTTACTTGTGACTGTTGATCACCTGGAAAGACATCAATGATACGGTTTATGGTGTTTGGTGCACCACTTGTGTGTAATGTTGCCAAAACTAAATGACCTGTTTCAGCAGCAGTTAATGCTAGTTGTATTGTTTCAAGGTCTCTTAGTTCACCGACAAGGATAATATCTGGATCTTCTCTTAGTGCCGCTCTTAATGCAGAAGAGAAAGATAACGCATGTGTTCCAATTTCCCTTTGAGAAATAATAGAGTTTTTTTCATTGTGTATAAATTCAATTGGATCTTCGATAGTTATTATTTTCTTTTGATGGTTTTGATTAAAGTAGTCAATAATGGAAGCTAAGCTAGTTGATTTGCCAGAACCAGTTTGACCAGTAACTAGTATTAATCCATTTTGACTTTCCATAACTTGTTCAACAACAGGTGGAAAATTGATTTCTTCAAAGCTCAAAATATTTTCACTTAGAATCCTCAGGACAACATTTAAACCATCTTGTGAATAAAAAGCATTTCCCCTTAAACGAAAGTTTTTTAACGATAGACTGAAATCAATACTTTTTTCATTTTCAAGTATTTTTTCAGACTCTTTCTTAATATTTGATTTTATAAATTTCGAAATGTCTTCTTTTTTTACGATTAAATCTTTTTGGGTTTCTATGACTCCATTTATCCGGACTGCGATTGGCTTGCCGCTAGATATGTGAATATCAGAAATACCTTCCTTTTCAGCTAAATTTAGAATTATTTTTTCCATGAGTTGTGACTATATTCTATTGCTATTAAAGCAAATTTTACCATTGTGTCATAGACTTAAAAAATGTTTAATATTCAGTAGTTATATATAATTCTTATATTTATTGTTCATATGGCAAAGAAAAAAAGCAGCCCAAGTAAAGATTTCAGTAAAGATTTAGCCAATCAGTTAAAAGATCTTTTTAGCTCAATAAGTTTTAAGTTAGATAAGGACAAAATAAAAAAGAAATCTGCAGCTGGTTCAGGATTTATTTCTAAGTTTTCAAATTCAATTATTTCAATGTTGAGTGAATATTCTGTTCAACAAGAAGAGGTTGTTGGAATAGATATTACCCCTAATTCACTTAAGCTTGCTCAATTGTCAAAAAAAGAAGAAGAATGGACAGTTGAGAAACTTGCTTTTCGTCATTTAGATAGAATAGAAGATGTTAAATCAAGTGCTGTAAAAATTTCTGAAGAAATAGAAACAGCATTTAAATCTGGTAAGTTTACAACTACTAATGCGGCTGTATCACTTCCAGTATCAAGCTCGATAGTAAAAGTTATTACAATGCCTCTTATGACAGACGAAGAGATGCTTAAAGCCATTGAATATGATTCACTGTGGGAAAATTTAACTCAGTTACCTGATGCAGTAGAGGAGTATTCAATTTTTCACCAAACTATTCGAAAAGATAGCGCTCAAAATCTAATGGATGTTTTGTTTGTTGCTTCTAAACTTTCTGACGTAAATCAGTATATTGATATTGTAAAAAAAGCACAAATGAATCCGATTGTTATGGATGTGAGATGCTTTGCATTAAGAAATGCTTTCGAAACAAAAAACATGAAAGAGATGACCAAAGCCCCATTGGCAATATTGGAAATGGGAGCTCATGAAAACTATCTTTTAATTTTAAAAGATGAAGTTCCTTTTGTTAGCGATATATTTGTAAGCTCTAAAGATAAAGAAACTCTTGGAACTGATCATAAAGACCAAAAAAGTATTTCTGCAATAATAGATCGCTTCGCCATGCAGATTAAACAAAACTTAGATTCTTACTCTTCTAGATTTAAATCTGAGAAAGTTCAAAATTTATTTATTGTTTCAAATTCTCCAAATGTAAACGAGATAACAACAGCTTTTTCTAAAAAATTTAAAGATATGGCTGTTATGGTTCTAGACCCATTCAATTCCATGGTAGTTCCACAACAAATTAAAGAAAAGCTGGATGCTGAGTCTAATAATTCGTCATATACAGCAGTTGCAGGATTAGCCACAAGAAAACTTGATATTTTTGGTTATTATCAAAAGGTTACTGGCGTTAATAACATTAATCTGTTGCCGAATAGAGAGGGTGTTAGAAAGTCACAGCGAACCAAATTTATTTCTGGTTTTGCTCTGGTTGCCGTTATTGCTATTCTTATTATTTCTTCAAGCCTTATTGGTTATAATTATTTCTCCAAATCTTCAGAAAATACTCAGGACCTAGTGGATTATTCACAAGTAGAAAGTCAACTGTCTGAGCTTCAATTGAAGATGATGAAGCTAAAGAACGAGAACAAAAATCTAATAGAAGGTTTAAAGCTATCAGAAACGGCAACTACAAACCAAGATACGGCGGCAAAAGTTCTTGTTTCGTTAGCCGAAAAAGCAGGTTTAAATATTGCATTAGCTACAATCATATTTGATGGGAATGTTCAATATAAAATTGAAGGGGAAGCACTGTCTGACAGTGATGTTATCAACTACTTGTCAAGAATAAGGGAAATTGAAATTTTTGATTCTGTAGTTCTAGAAAAATCTTTCCTTGCAACAGAAGGTTCTAATATAAAATCCTTTCATATTAATATTGATGTAAAAAGTGAATTCATGAGTAGGAAAAATTTAGAAAGAAACATGGAGGCAGTTGAATAAATGGCATCTTTATTAAAAATGGATTTAAAAGATCTTTTCTCTAAGAAAAAAAACAATCCTGGAGAAGGTGGTAATAAAGGGAAAAGTTCTAGCTCTTTAGATTCTGCAGTAATTAAAAGAATTGTAATTGGATTAGTTCTTATACTTGTAGTTGTTGGAACATATTTCTTTCTTCTGAAGCCAAATCTAAATAAACAGGAAAATCAAATTGCTCAAGTAAAAACTTGGGAACAACAAATATCAAGCTGTAAAGCTGAAATTGAAAATTTATTAAAGAATATTGAAATTTTAAAAAATGAACGAGATTTAAAAGGAATTCTATTTGTAAGCGATGATGAATTTGAAAATTTTTATGCAGAAATAACCGAAGCTACGATAAAAAATGGACTAAGAATTGTTAACATCACTAGAGGTGATGAAATTCCTGTAAGATTGACGGACGCTCAACAATCTAGCTCATCATACAATTATGATCCTATAAGTGCATCTATTCCTTGCGAGCAAGGATCTCAATACGCCGGAATGGTTAGTGATACATCTAATTCACAACAAGAAGATCCAAACTGCCAGGGAGAAAATTGTGGTCCTATAGCTTATTACAAAATGAGTGTTTCATATGAAATTGAAGGTGGTTTTTCTAATTATGTTAATTTTAGAAATGTATTAGCAAATAAGCCAAAAATAGTTAACATAGAAAGTGAAAGCATTAATAAAAATGAAAACTCCAACGGGCTTATTGTTGCCAAAGCTACGGTATCTTTAGTTAAGAATAAGGAATAGGCGATGAATATTAAAATTTTTATAGCAGCATTTGTATTAACACTTGTTTTTGTACAAAATATATTTGCTGAAGATCCTTTCTCAAGAAGCTTTTCAACTCCTTCTACTTTATCAAGTGAAGCAGCAATGATTGAAGATTCTTCAGACGGTATTCATCCAATGATGAAACATAGTGTTTCTAAGTATTTTGTTAAGGGAGTTATTGTTTCTTCCGAAGGCTCTATTGCTGTTATGAGTCTCCCTGGAGGAAAAGATTATATTATGTTTGCCGGTGATCCTATAGGCAATGATATGCATACAATTCAAGTAATCACTCAGGATTATATTATTGCAGGTAAAAATTCATCTGACGAAGAAATAACAATTACTGTTTCTAATCCAGTGATGGCAACAAACATGTCAGGACTAAATTAATGTGATGGTAAAACTTAATAAAATAGCAATTGTACTAATTTCAATTTTACTTTTTGTATCTTGCGAAACAACTCCTGATAATGTTAAATCAGTTTTTAATCCCAAAGATTTTGCCGAAGAACAATCTTCTATAATTGATGAGACAGCAAGCATGGGTCCAAAGTCTCAAGAAGAATTTCCAACTACTGAAGAACGTAGAATATTCATAGACGAAAATATGGTTACTGATTATACAAAAATCATTAGCAAAAATTTTGCTGCGACATTTCCAATATCGGTAAATTTCGACAATGTTGATATCAGGAGTGTTATGCAAACTTTTTCTATTGTAACAGGTAAAAATATTTTAGTAGGAGATGAAGTTCAGGGAACAGTGAAAGCAAGAATTTTAAATGAAGATTGGGACGATGTTCTCGAGGCAATTTTAGAAATGAAAAATATTGCGTTAACTTTAAGTCCAAATACAAATATAGTTAGAATTCACACAAAAGAAGTTATTTCTGCTCAAGAAGAATATAATCGTAAAAGGAAAGCAGAAGTTAGGCAGGCTATGGAACTTACGAAATCTATAGAACCTGTTCGATCTGAGATATTTAAACTTTTTTATAGTGACCCAACAACAGTCAAATCGCAAATAGAAGATGTGTTGTCAAATATGGATGCTACAGCTTCTGCAGGCGAGGGGGGCACAGCAGTATCAGGGTCTTCAGGTGCAAGCGATAGAGTAAAAATTACGGTTGATGCGCGTTTAAGAGCATTAATTGTTCTAGGAGGAAAAGACGACCTTGATTTTATTGAAAAATTAGTGAACCAAATTGATATTCCTACAAAACAAATTCTAATCGAAGCATTTGTTGTTACTGTAACGGACAGCTTTGAGAAAAACCTAGGAACAAGATTAGGAATGTATTATGGACCAAATGAAACAAGTATTGTAAGTGGGGGACGAATTAGTGCAGGAGGTACAATAGGAGGTCCGTCTACGACAACAAGTGGCGTCAATACATTAGGAACGGTTGGTACTGAATCAGTTGGAACCATGGCAGACAATACAATTTCATCAGCTACAGGAAGTATAGGCATGATCCTAGATGCGACTAAAATAGATCTAAATCTAGAATTACAAGCAATGGAGGCAGACTCGATATCAAAAGTTATTGCTAATCCAAAAGTTTTCACTTTAGATAACCAAACAGCAAAAATTACTCAAGGTGTTCAAATTCCATATACATCAGCATCCTCTAGTGGAACTCAAACTACATTTAAAGATGCCGCACTAACATTAGAGGTAACCCCAAGTATTGTTGGAGATGGGAATATAATTTTAGATATTGCCGTCAATAACGATTCTGTAACAAATGCGAGTGACTCAAACCCACCAATTAGTAAGACTGCAGTGAATACACAGCTTTTAGTAGCAGATGAGTCAATAGTCATTATTGGAGGGATATTTCAAAACACAGTATCTAACTCGAATTCAAAAACGCCTGGATTAGGTGACATCCCTGTATTTGGAAGTTTATTCAAAATGAAAGGCGACAAAGACATATTTAATCGAGTGTTTATATTTATAGCACCTAAAATTTTATAGCGAGATGAGTAGATTAATCAGCGATGAAAGCGCAATAGAATTGGCTAGCATGGCTGTTAGCAAAGGAATTCTATCACAACAAAGCATGGATAAGATGAAGGTTCTAAACCAAGAATCTGGGCAGTCAATGATTTCAATAATGTTTGAAAAGGCTGTGATGGATGAGTTTTCACTTGCTAGATTTGTTGCTGAAAGTTACGGGTTAAATTTTAAAGAAGTTGATCCAGAGAACATATCTCAAGAAGCACAAGGAAAGTTGAATGAAGATTACTTAAGAATAAACAATGTTTGCCCCTTTGACACAGATGGTTCCACTTTGAAAGTTGCTATATGTGATCAATCAAAACTCACTTTAGAAAAAAATATTCGCGTAATTACTGGCATGAACATTGAAATGGTGTTGGTTACAGTTTCAAATTTTGAACAATTAATGAATAAATTTGGAATTTCAGCGTCATCTCAGGAAGTAGGTGTGCTTGGAACACTGAAAAAGATGAAAGAGGTTGAAGAAATTGATGCTGAAGTAGAGCAAATTACTGAGAGAGATAAAACTGCGGCAGAAATTTTTGTAACAGATATTCTTACTGAAGCATACAAAAAGGGAGTTAGTGATATTCACATTGAGTCTTTTAGAAAATCAAAAAGATTAAGATATAGAATTGACGGTATTTTAATAAATCAAAAGAAAAGACAGGAAGAAATTAATGACAGATATCTTGCTGTTGTCTCAATATTAAAATTATTGTCTGGTGCAAGAATTGAAGAAAAAAGACTTCCGCAGGATGGAGCAATTGCTTTTAATAATGGTGAAGTAGAGTTTGACCTTCGTGTTTCTTTTCTTCCAGTTCAAGGACTATCTGAAAGAGTTGTTATGAGAATTTTAAGAAAAGATGCTATTCAGCTTGATTTACCAACTCTTGGATTTTCAAAAAAAGATTATGCAAAAATAGAAGAATCGATAAATGCAACTCAAGGTTTGATACTAGTGACGGGTCCTACAGGAAGCGGAAAAACTACAACGTTGTACTCAGTATTAAATGAATTAAATGATGAAAAGAAAAATATAATGACTGCTGAAGATCCGATTGAGTATGAATTAGAGGGAATAAGTCAGTCGCAAATGAAAAACGAAATAAATTTTACTTTTGCAAGTGCCTTAAGAACTTTTTTAAGACAAGACCCAGAAATAATTTTAGTTGGAGAGATAAGGGATCAAGAAACAGGAAATATTGCAGTTGAAGCAGCTTTAACGGGTCACTTAGTACTAAGTACATTACACACCAATGACTCAGTAAATACAATTACTAGGTTAGTTAATATGGGAATTCCAAACTATCTTGTTTCATCTTCAGTCTCATTGGTCATCGCGCAAAGATTAGCTAGAAAAAACTGTGATAGTTGCAAGGTTAAAGATACATCAGTGAAAGCGCAAACATTAGAACAAATTGGAATCAAAAAGAAATTTGTTTTGTATAAGGGAAAAGGATGCGCAAAGTGCAATAACACAGGTTACAAGGGAAGAAGAGGAATCTATGAAGTACTTAAGATTACTCCTACAATTCAAGATGCAATTTTAAAAAATAAAACTGCTCCTGAGATTATGGAAATTGCAAAAAAAGAAGGTTATCAACCAATGCAGGAAGTTGGTGCGCAGTATCTCAAAGAAGGAGTTTTGGCATTTGAAGAATTCCAAAGAACTCTTTTTGTAGGCTGATAGAATGCCATCGTTTGAATATAAGGGCATTTCTGGAGAAAAAAATACTTATGCTGATGGTGTAATTGAAGCAGTTAATGAAGATGAAGCTGCTTACAGATTGAGACAAAAGAAAATCATCATTACAGCAATTAAAGAAGTAAAATCTAAAGCAAAAAAAGAAAAGTCATCGGAAAGTTCAAACTCTTTATCTTTTCTTGATGGACTTAGTTCTATCAAGACAAAGGATGTTGTCTTGTTTACAAAAAAATTATCGACTATGTCAAGAGCAGGCCTGCCTATTCTGGACTCATTGAATATGGCCAAAGATCAAATCGATGATAAAAGACTAAAAGTAATCGCCTCTACTATTGCTCAAGATCTCCAAGGAGGAACAGAATTATCTGGATGTTTCAATAAACACCCTAAGGTTTTTGATAATATATATGTGAACATGATTAAAGCCGGTGAATCGAGCGGTAAATTGGATATTTTTTTAGATAAGCTGGTTGGAATTTTAGAAAAGAGAGAAAAAATTAAGTCTAAAATTAAAAGCGCTTTAATGTACCCAACTATCATTTTGTCTGTTGCAACATTAGTAACAGTTTTTATGATCTGGAAAGTTGTTCCAGTTTTTGAAAAGATGTATGGCGGTATGGGGGTTGAATTACCAGGTCCCACAAAATTTTTAATAGGAGCCAATAAATTTATTACTGGATCCGGAGGGATTACAACAGTTGGAATTTTGCTAACCTTGTTCTTTACACATTCATATTTTATTAAAAATAACACAGCGTACAAAAGTTTCATGGATAAATTTAGTATAAAAATTCCACTCTTTGGAAATATTATTGTTCAAGCAACAATTGCTAGAATTGCACTCATTAAAGCTAATTTATTTGCTGCTGGTGTTGACGTTCTTGAAATTTTAGATATTGCAAAATCTTCTACAAACAATACCCATTTTGTTGCTGCATTAGAACAGGTTAAAAGAGGAGTCTTTTCTGGTGAAGATATGTCAAAACTTGTTGAGAAAGAAATCATTTTTCCTCCCACATATTCTCAACTAATCGCAGTAGGTGAAAAAACAGGGAATCTCGAAGAAATGTTTTCTTCAATTGCAGCTTATTATGAAGAAGAGTTTGATAATGTAGTTGATAACCTGTCAACAATGATTGAACCGCTATCTATGGTCATTATCGGTGGTATTGTTGGAACTTTACTTATAGCAATGTATATGCCAATTTTTAATGCGGGTTCTGTTGTAGGATAAACTATAATATTAGACAGTAAAAATAAACTGACCACATCACACATGTTATTGCGGTAATGATTATAATAAGTAGACCAGTTATAGATTCATTATTCTTTTTCGGGTTGAGTGAATTTTTATCTGAATTAACTTTCTCTCTCCATTCCTGAGGAAATAGAGGTAGAGTCCAAGCATAAATAATTAAAAAAATACTAAAGATAGTTAAAAGCGTGCATATATATAAGAAGTTAGTCACTTATTCTTTCTAATATAATAATATTTCTTATTTCAGAGTATGTATATCTTATTAGAAATCTGAATATTTTCAATGATTTATGGCTAATAATTGCTATTGTAATAAATGTCTAAGAACAATAACATAATAAAATTAATATATATTAAAAATTAAAGGCTTATCTCTTATGAATAAAAATAAAAAAAATGGATTTACACTAATTGAGCTACTTGTTGTTGTTGCTATCATTGGTGTTTTAGCTGCTGTTGGTGTGGTTGCATTTGGTGGATTTTTAGGAAATGCAAAAGTCAACTCATCAAAATCAAATCACAAAGCTGTAGTAAGTTACTTACAGGCAGAGTTTACAAAGTGCTCTTTAGGTGAAACAAACTTAACTTATGACACTGCTTCAGGAAACACAACACAAGCGTGTAGTTCTGGACCTGCAGATCACCAAGCTAAGATTATTGTTCATTTAAATCAGTCAAGTTTTAAAAATCCTTATACTCAAGTTGATGGAGTTATTGCAGGAAGCGGAAATGATCCTGCTGAGGGAGCAACCTCAGTAAATTGTTCTACATCATCTGGAGCTGCAGGTACTTGTGAAATTAGAACAACCTTTAAATCAGGTGAAACTGCTTTAAAAGATTCAGTCACTAAGGAATAACTAGAATCAGATTAATAACATCTTTCATAGGACAATATTCTTATGAAGGGTGTTTTCTAGTTTATGGATAAAGGCTTCTCACTAATTGAATTACTTGTAACCGTTGCTATTTTAGGAATCATTGCAGCGATTGGAGTGTTATCCTTTGGTGGTTTTATAGGTAGCGCAAAAGAAAAACAAGCAACGACTGGATTAAGTTCTATTTATTTAGCACAAGAAGAATACAGATCTTTAAATGGATCATATTATCAATCAAGATCAAATTGTGGATTTCTCAATGATGATGCGAGTACAATCAATACAAATTTATTTAGTGGAGATAAGACTTTAGATGAATCAAGCGAAAAGAATTTTAATTTTTGTATTGAATACCTAAGTGGCTCATCTACTTTCCAAGCAAATGCATACTCTCTAGATGGTTCAGGTAATTATTTTACAATTACTAACGCAAACTTAAAAAGAAAATTTAAAGACAATAGTTGGAGTGATGGTTGGTAGGTGTTTTTAAAATATTTTAATTTTTATTTAGCTCAAAACAAAAAAGGTTTTACCCTTATAGAATTGCTTGTAGTTGTTGCTATTATTGGAATTTTGGCAGCAGTTGGAGTTGTTGCGTTTACTGGCTTTATGGAAAGTGCAAAAAAAAGAGCCACCGTTGCAAACTTTAAAAATGCATCAAGGTTTATTGAAACAACTCTTATTAGATGTGATCTTGAGGGCGGTACAATTAATTTATCAGATACTATTTCAATAAATTGTAATGCAACAAACAATACATCCAATGTTAATAGTATAGCAGATTCATTTATGAACTACTTTATTTCATCTGGATTTAAAAATCCGTATAACAGTAGTGAACCTGCAATTATTAGAACAGGAAGTGGCGGAGATAATGTTAATGGTCGATTAAGGTTAGATGAAACTGAATGTTCCTCTGGTAATGGCAAAAAAAAGATAGCATTATGGTATAAAGTTCATGATGAAAATCCAAGCCCTAAACTTTTTGAGATGTCTTCTTGGTGTAACTAAATTAATTTAATATTTTGATTAAACAAAGAAATTATTATGATATTATCTTTTTATGAGATTTTTTTTAATATCTTTAATTACTATTTTTTTTTCAAATATATTAATATCTAATTCTAGCGATCATCGACCTTATGATGAGTATAATAAAAAAAGTAATTTAGAGTTATGTTTGGGGGACGGAAAGCATCTTACAATTCGAAATTTTGATCAAGCGAGAGCGGCGAGGGACGAAAATGATCAATGGATAGCTAGAAAATCAGTTGGATACGCCTTTGTTGCTATAGAAAGAGGTCTTGACGAACGTAAATGTAGAAAATTAATTGAAGAAAATTCTACTGAAGATCCAGAGTTAAATAATTTAAATGAAGATTTAAACATTGAAACAAAACTTAAGAGATTGAAAAATATGCTTGACCAGGAGCTAATTTCTCAAGAACAGTATGATGATAAGAGCTCAAAAATCTTAGAAGAATTTTAACAATTATGTTTACTTTTGTTTAAACAACAAAAAGGCTTCACCCTCATTGAACTTCTCGTCGTCGTTGCGATTATTGGAGTACTCGCTGCAGTTGGTGTAGTGGCATTTCAAGGTTTTTTAAGTTCTTCCAAAATTACTGCTACAAAAAATCAACATAGTGAAATTGTTAAACATATAAAACTAGGGATGGTCGAATGTGATCTGAATGGTGGCACAATAACATTATTGAATTATCAAGGTGAAGATACATTATTTAATTGCAATACTGACCCTGGAGTATGGAGGAATGCTTATAATGCACATTTTCATGGTTTAGATTGGATCAATGCTTATTCGACTCCTAACCCTTGGGACAATAATAGTTTAAGATGTTGTCTTCCAGATAATGGAGATACATGGCTAAAAGGCATCACTGCATTTGGAGCTCAAGGATCATATATTATTATTAATACTGATATCGATGGAAACATTGAAAATAGACTAACAGATAGAATTATGGATTACAGGCAAAGGTAGTTTTGTTTTTTTTGATTAAGAATAGCGATTATTGTGTCTAAGCACTGTATAAAACAAAAAGGTTTTACCCTCATTGAACTTCTCGTCGTCGTAGCGATTATTGGAGTGCTCGCTGCAGTTGGTGTGGTTGCATTCAATGGGTTTATAGGTAGTGCAAAAAAAAATACTGTTATCTCTCATCACAAAAATATTGAAAAGTGGTTTACCCTCAAAGCAATAGAGTGTGAGATTGAAGGAAAGATAACTTATAAGAGTTGGCGGAATAGAGGATCAATGGATGAAAAAAATTGTAATTATAATAATGGTTGGTCTCTAGTAATGGATCTGGGATACAATCATATAAGATATCATTTTCTAGCAGAGCACGATTATGATAATAATTTTAAAAACCCATTTGATCAGAGTAATCCAAACGATAATCCTGAATGGTTAAACGGATGTTCAGATACTTTGGGACAAACTAGCTTTTACGGAAATAATACAGGAGAGTTTTTAATTTGGTCTAATATAGGGGATTCGCAGTGTTTAGAGTCTAGTATACGGTTTCCAGTGAATTAAAACCATAACTTGTTTAGTATAGTGTTTTAGTAATTATGTTTAAGTCTTTAATAAAACAAAGAGGATTCACGCTCATTGAGCTTCTCGTCGTGGTTGCGATTATCGGCGTACTTGCAGCAGTGGGCATATTGGCCTTTAATGGATTTTTACTATCTGCAAAAAAGAATGTAGCTGAAGCAAATTTTAAAACAATTACTTCCTATTTATCTACTGAAAGAGCCGTTTGTGCAACAGATCCAACAGGAACTGTATTCAGTGGAGTCTCATGCCCTATAACTAATTCATTGCCAGGTGCTGGCAGTGGATGGTGTGGAGTATTCGGAGATTATTTTCTTAATGAAGCCAATTTTGAGAATCCTTTTGGTGGTTCAGCCTATGGAGTTGGTGATAGCGAAAGTGACGGTATCACTAATTGTGTACTATGCAATAGATCTCCTTATTGCTCTGACAGCGGCACAAGCGGTAAGTATAAATTAATGTGGTGGTATGATGGTATTATGCAGGATTCATTTATTTTTGATCCAGAAGGTTAATTAGTAATTTTTTTATGAATCAAAAAGGCTTCACACTCATTGAACTTCTCGTCGTCGTTGCGATTATTGGAGTACTCGCTGCAGTTGGAGTTCTTGCCTTCCAAGGTTTTTTAAAAAATTCAAAGGAAGTTTGTGCAAAGAGTAACCATAAGAATATGGTAAATTTTACCAGAGTAACTCTAAAGAATTGTTCAATAAACCCTACAATTAAATTACTTGACAGAAATGGTGAAGATGTTGTCAGGGACTGTTCTCAACCTGGAAGTCAATGGGATGGTTACATGAGAGACCATTTTGTTGGTTCTGGATTTAAGTCATGCGATGGAAGTGACACGGCTATACCGATTGGTAGAGCCCATCATACCTATCCACCTGTAGGTCAAACATATTATTCTACAGACAACGTAGCTAACTGGCCTTTTTATATAACAACTTGTTTTGCTGAAGAAGATTGCAAAAGAGATATTGTTTATTGGACACCTTAATCATTTCATATGAATCAAAAAGGCTTCACACTCATTGAACTTCTCGTCGTCGTTGCGATCATCGGAGTTTTAGCAGCAGTAGGAGTAGTCTCCTTTTCTGGATTTATTGAAAATGCAAAAGACTCAAAGTGCACACAACAACATAAAACAGTTTCTAATCATGTTTTAACATCTATACAAAGATGTTCATTAAATCCTAATGGAACTTTTCCTACTGGACCAGATGATAACTTACCTTGTAGCAATTTATTATCGCAAGAAAATACTCAGTTTTTAGTGCTTTGGACTCAATCTAATAGAATGATGAATGCATATAATGGATATGGATGTTGTGGACATGCAAACAATAGGGATCCTTATGCGGGAGAAACTTACATTCAAAGAATAAGTGATGAAAAAATTATTGTAAAATCTAGATGTGGTGGATCACGTGCAGGAAGCAGTGGTGATATAATTTTTAATTCTTTTTCTATGAAATAGCCTGTTAAATTAATCTATGAAACTTTTTTTCATTATATTCTTCAGTATGATGACGATTGTCCAAGCTGAAATTTCTTTAAGACAATATAACGATCTATATTGTTATGACGGTGATACATGTTATGTAACTATTAATGGTCAAAACGAAAAGATAAGACTACTTGAACTCGACACTCCTGAAATATCTAAGCCAAAGTGCGATGCAGAATTAGAGCTAGGATTAAAAGCAAGAGATTTTGTAAATGACCTTATTAAGAATGCTAAAACTATTGAATTTAAAACGGACTATGAATTGGATTACTTTGGGAGAATACTATCTTACTTAATCATTGATGGTGATGACATCTCTGCTTTGCTAGTTAAGAATAGTCTCGGTGTAGTTTATAAAAAAGGTCATAAAATGGACTGGTGCAATGATTAATTCTAGCAACAATACATTACCAAAGGACGTTAAAAACCTACTTAAACTAAATCTTAGTCAGATTAAATTTTTACTGTAAACTCTTAAAAAATAGTCTACTTTGTTCATGTGTACAGTACCATGAGACTATTTTTTGTTTTATTTATTGTTTTTTTTTCAAGTATAAATGCATTTGCTGAACCCAATGCGTTACTTGGTGAGGCTATAAAAAAGAATTTATCAATTGATGATAATTTGCCTCAAGAAGATAAATTGAAAGCTTACCAAGAGATCTTTAATTTAACTGATAAAATTATTAGTGATTACCCTGGTAGTGATCAAACAATAAAACTTTTATCAAATCAAAAGATTGGAGAATTTGATACACAATTAATTAGATCAAATTATATTAATGAATTAACCGAATATTATGATATTATATGTGAAACATCTCCAAATTTTTTATGTTTAGGTTTTGTTTCACTTAAGGTAGGCCAATCAGGCTGTGAATCATCAAATGATGTTAGATCAATTGTTGACGCGCATCAAAATCTTAAAAATGCGATTGATATTTTCTCAAGTCAACAAGATGACGAAGCGTTTGTTAAACTTGCCTTGGATTTATATAGGAGTTGTCTTTCAAATAGTCGTTTTATAGCAACAGACTACTCTAAAGATCTTTTTGCTACGGATTTAGTAAAAATACTCTTAAAGTTAAATAAAGAGGGCACAGCTAAAGCAACGATTCAAAACATGAAAACCCCAGCTTTTAAAGTTTCAGGTATCTTAGCTTTGTCTGAATATCAGAATAAACTATTTGATAGAGTTTTTTTTGAGAGATTAATAAAATTTATTAAAGAAGATGTTAAAGATATAAATGGCAGTAAAGCTACTTCATCTCTAGCCCTTGCAGAAGACACTTTTAGAAGAAGTGAATTTGTGATTAAAGTTGGCGATATTGATGATTTAATGAGATATTCTGATCTAGGAGAGTATTCAAGCAAATGTGACCCATTTGTTGTTAGAAGTTTAGTGCAAAGAATATTCAACTTTCAATACAATGTAGCTACTTTGGAAAGAGAAAGAAGAGGGTACGACAAAAATGAAATTTCCCATATATCTCGATCAATTGGTGATGAGTATGGTTTAGATGCATGTAGGAAAAAATCTGAAGATACAGGAGAATATTCTTTAAGTACTATGCTATACGGTAATATTTTATTATTGAGTAAAGAGTCAGCAAAAGAATTTAGACGTGGAGTAATAGACGAGGATTGGACAAGCAGTAAACAAATCGATTTTGCTGTAGCAACGCTTGGAAATTTCGAAGATTTGTTTAAAGCAGAATATGGTTTAATTTCTAGCGCAAAAGGTAGCGGAGTTGTGAATTTTGAGATTCTTTTAAAATCTGATAGAGCTTTGTTTCCAGTCTATAAACAAATAGTAAATTTTGGCGATGTATGTGAAAGTTCAAAAATCCTTTTTCAAAGAATCAAAGGAAGGGAATATTATGATGATGCTATCGAGTATATTATAAATTCGGAAAGTATAGACATGAACAAAAAACATGAATGTGGAGATAGCGAATTAGAGCTATTGCTAAATTAATTTAGAAAAATGATATTCAAAATATTCCGAAGTAAATTAATTTCAATATTTTTTATACTATCCATAACTTTCATTTCTATTATGATGGGCCTACAAAAGTCAGTTTTTGCTGAGGATATTCAAGAAATTAGGAAACAAATGGCGCAAGAACTTAGAATGATTGTGAGCATGACTCAGGATGGTCAGATAGAAGATATGATTGGTTGGGATTATTCTGGTTCAAGAATAATGATTTATTAT
>MDTG01421202.1_pt1 | contig 16055 bp, 16 predicted proteins | sample 811421 | NCBI WGS metagenome assembly MDTG01 (sample SAMN05326645, study PRJNA326480) | marine metagenome | isolation source: seawater | place: Pacific Ocean: South East | collected 2011 | reverse complement strand
TGATATGATTGCTGAGGCAGTTTTGGGCAGAAAACTAGAAACAACTGGACATGAAGTTTTAAAAGCTATTCATCCTCATCCGACCATGAGTGAGGCAGTTATGGAAGCTGTTGCAGATGCATATGACGAAGTGATTCATCTTTAACAAAAATTACAAAAAGCTTTTAATTGCTAGTTCATAGCTTTTTAAACCAAAACCTTGAATTATACCATGAACATTAGGGCTTAAAAAAGATTTGTGCCTAAATTCTTCTCTTGAATATGTATTGGAAATGTGGACCTCAACAACTGGTTTTTCTATTGATTTAATAGCATCAGCAATACCAACTGAGGTATGAGTATATGCAGCTGCATTAATAATTATTCCATCAAATTCAAATCCAACCTCATGAATTTTATTTATTAATTCTCCCTCAACATTGGATTGGAAATAATGAATATCTATATCGGGGAATTTGTTCCTTAATTTTTTAAGATAATCCATAAAATTCTGATCACCATAAATATCCTTTTCTCTTAAACCAAGCAAATTTAGATTTGGACCATTAATAATTTGTAATTTCATTAAATTATTTTTTATGAATATAATACATATATTTTTTCTACATAAAAAAAAATAAAATGAATTGGGAAACAGCGCTTGAAAACTTTAAAAACTATTTAAAAATTGAAAGAAATTTGTCGGATAATACCATAAGCAGCTATTTATTTGATATAAAAAAATTAATATTTTTTTTAAAAAAAAATAGTTTAAAAACTACACCCAATAAAATTACAGCTGATATTGCAAAAAAATTTGTTTATGATACATCAAAAAAAATTAAAACAAGGTCTCAAGCTAGAATAATTTCTGGTCTGAGGCGATTTTTTGAATTTTTAATTTTAGAGGAAATTATAAAAATAAATCCTATGGATAATATAGAAACCCCTAGAATTGGATTAAATCTTCCAAATACATTAACAATTAAAGAAATAGATTTAATTATATCTAAAATTGATATTAGTTCAAAAACAGGCGTTAGAAATATTGCTATAGTTGAGCTTTTATATAGCTGTGGATTAAGGGTTTCAGAACTTACAAATCTGAAAATATCAGATTTATTTTTTAAGGAATCTTTGATTAAAGTTACTGGAAAAGGGAATAAAGAAAGATTTGTTCCAATTAGCAATCAGGCACAGAATTACATAAAGAATTACATTAATAGTATTAGAAATTATCAAAAAATTAAAAAAGGATCAGAAGATACAGTTTTTCTAAACGACAGAGGAAATAAACTTACAAGGGTTATGATATTTATCATTTTAAAAAAACTTAAAATACTTTCTAATATTAATAAAAAAATAGGTCCACATACATTAAGACATTCTTTTGCCACTCATTTAATTGAGAATGGAGCAAACTTAATTACTATCCAAAAAATGATGGGACATGAAAGCATTACTACAACTGAAAGATATTTACATGTTAATAAAAAACACTTAATTGATTCTGTAATGAAATTTCATCCAAGGGCACTTAATGATTAATCATTTATAATTAATCTAAAACCTTCACCGTGAATATTTTCTATTTCTATTGAATCGTCTTTACTCAAGTATTTCCTGATTTTTGCGATGTAAACATCCATGCTTCTTGACGTAAAGTAGTTGTCATCATTCCAAATTTTAATTAATGCTAACTCTCTTGGCATTAAATCATTGACGTATCCAAGAAGCATTTTTAGTAATTGATTTTCTTTTGGAGATAATTTTATTGGTGGTTGTAATTTGAACTGAAGTGTTCTTAATTTTGAATTGAATTTAAACTTAGCAAATTCAAATTCGAATTGCTCGCTCTCTGGGTTACTAATGAGTTTTTTCCTTTTAAAAATAGATTTAATCTTAAATAATAATATTTCTGAATCAAAAGGTTTAATCAAGTAATCATCTGCTCCAATTTTATAACCCCTAACAACATCTTCTTTTAGTGTTTTAGCTGTTAAAAAAAATAATGGAACATCTTTATCTAGTTCTCTTATGTCTTTAGCCAAAGAAAATCCATCTTTAAATGGGAGCATAACATCCAAAATACAAAGGTCAAATTTAGATTTTTTAAATTTTTCTAATCCTTCTATACCATTTTTTGCTAAAACCACATTATATGAATGAAGAGTTAAGAAATCATTTAATAGTGTTCCAAAATTTAAATCGTCTTCTACAAGTAGTATGTTTTTATTTTTCATTTTTTAATTATTAATTGGTATAACAATTTTAAAAGTACTTCCTTTTCCTGGATCACTTTCCACAGAAATTGAACCATCATGTAAATCAATTATTTTTTTTACATAAGACAAACCTAAACCATGTCCTTTCACGTTGTGAATATTTCCTTTTGATTCCCTGTAAAATTTTTTAAAGATTTTATCTTTAATATTAGAACTCATTCCTATTCCATTATCGTGTATTGAAACCATTAAATTATTTTTAAAATTAATGGTTGAAATTATTATTTTAGGTTTTTCAATTGAATATTTAATTGCGTTTTCTAATAAATTAACAAAAACATTAACAAAACTTTCCTTTGAAATATTTAAATTGAATTTAGTAGCCTCAAAGTTAAACGAAACATCTGCTTCACTATCATTTAACAGCAATGTCAAATGGGAAATAGATTTTTCAATTATTTCATGAATATCACAATAAGATTTTTTTAAAATATTCTCTTTTCTTTCAAGTTGAGATATCCTTAGAACATTTTCAACTTGATTATTCATTCTTTCATTTTCATCTTTAATCATTTTTAAATACTTATTTCTTTTTACAGCATCGTTTTTAATTTTTTTATTTTCAATTGCATCAATAGCTAATTTTATCGTTGTTATAGGGGTTTTAAATTCATGAGTCATATTATTAATAAAATCAGATTTTATTTCAGATACTTTTTTTTGTCTAATAAATTGGTAAATAGTTGAAGAAAAAGTAATAATTATAGTTAAAGTAAATAATAATGACAGAAGAATTAAATTTGTTAATGAAGACCTTAAGTATAATTTTCTCTCTGGAAAAGCTATAACCAGCTCAAAATCACTATCTCCATTTTCATTAACAAATAATGGAGATTTATATTTTTTTAAACCTTCTAAATTTGAGTAATTATCAGAGCCAATTTTTGTAGGTAAATTTCCATTAAAAACACGATATTGAAAAGGAATACCAATGTCTCTATCATCTAATTCTCTCTGAATCAAAAGTTCAAGTTCAATATTTGTAAGTCTTCTATGAATTGGCTTAAGAGCAGCAAGTTCCATAAAAACTGATGCGTATTTTGCTTTATCCATCAAAGATAGTCTCTCAACTCTCTGTAACCTTTCAATACTGCTCATATTCTGCATTTCTTTATCGAATGCATCATCTATAATAGTGGTAGTTTTTATTCCTTTATATTCAAGAATAGATGAGCTATCATTAAATCTTGGTTCAAATAATTTTCCTGAAATATTATAATCCTCCTCCAAAATTCCATGTGAATATATGTATGTTTGATTTGTATTTTCGTTTCTGTCAACATACTTAAATACAGCAGTTAATTGAGATTCTTTTGGAGATCCAATACTATCAACCAATTTTTGATATACTGCAAGATAATCCCTGAGTTCTCTATTTTGAATTTGCTCTGAAACTGTTTTAAGTGCTTGATTTATATTTAATGAGAATTGTTCCTCTTTATTGTCAAGTGTTGTTTTAATCCAAAATGCTTGGACTAGAATAATTCCGATTAAAGCAGAACTCATAACTAAAACAAGTGTAAAATATATTTTTTTATTCATTGTTAATAATGAAAATTAATTAAATCTTTTTTCAAAAAGTTTAATAATTTTTAGAGTTTGATTTTCAGATTCAATCAAAAAATTATTATTAATTACAAAATCGCAAAGTGGTATTTTTTTTTCATCGTTCCATTGATTTTTAATTCTATTTAAAACATCATCTTTGGATAGTTTATCTCTTTTCATAACTCTTTCAATTCTTTTTTTCAAATCCGAAATTACTAAAATATTAAAATCATTTTTTTTATAAGAACCACTTTCAAAAATTATAGCAGATTCATAAATAACATATTTTGATATTTTGTTTTCAGCCCAAATTTTAAAATCTGTCAAAACATAAGGATGAACTATTGAATTTATTATTTTTAATTTTTTTTTATTTTGAAAAACTAGTTTTGATATGTAAGGTTTATTTAATTTATCATCTATATATGATTTAGTACCAAAACTAGAAATCATTTTTTTTTTTAAATCAATATTATTATTCATTAAGTCTTTGGCAATTAGGTCGGAATTATAGATAGGAATACCATTATCTTCAAAAATTTTAGAAACTGTAGATTTTCCAGATCCAATTCCACCCGTAAGACCTATTACTTTCATTTTTTTAATTAAAGTATTTAAATATATGCTATTCTAAGGGTGAAATTTTATCAATTATTTCCTGACTAACCCCAACATTAGAAAAGCCCCCGTCATTGTATAAATTTTGAAGCGTGACTCTTTTGGTTAAATCAGAAAATAAGGTTACAGTATAATTCGCACAATCTAATGCAGTAGCATTTCCCAAGGGAGACATTTTCTCAGCATAATTAATAAACCCATCAAACCCCTTAACTCCCATTCCTGCTGTTGTTGGAGTTGGAGACTGTGAGATGGTATTTACCCTAACTTTCTTTTCTTTACCAAAAAAATATCCAAAACTTCTAGCTATTGACTCTAAATATGCTTTATTGTCTGCCATATCATTATAATTCGGAAAAACTCGTTGAGCAGCCATGTATGAAAGTGCTACAATACTTGACCATTTATTCATAGCATCTAATTTGTATAAAGATTGAAGTAATTTATGAAACGATACAGCTGAAACATCCCACCCTTTTGTCATCCATTCATGATTTAAATCAGTGTAATGCTTTCCTTTTCTTACATTAACTGACATTCCAATTGAATGCAATACAAAATCTATTTTTCCGCCAAATAGTTCCATTGACTTGAGAATTAAATTTTCTAAATCTTCAATTTTAGTAGCATCAGCAGGAATAATTTTTGAATTAGTTGTTTTAGATAATTTAACCAAATTGCCCATTCTTAATGCAATAGGGGCATTAGTTAGAACAAACTTACCACCCTCTTCGTGTACCCTCTCAGCAGTTTTCCATGCAATAGAATTTTCATCAAGTGCACCAAAAATAATTCCTTTTTTACCCTTTAAAAGATTATATGACATAATTTAAATTTATTTATTTAACAATTCCTTTGCATGAATTATAGCTGTATCAGAAATATTATCTCCTGATAACATTTTAGCAATTTCTTTAATTCTTTCCTTATTATTTAACTTTTTAATTTTAGTTTCAGTTATATTTAAATTCTCCTTTTTATAAATATTGTATTGATGATCTGCTTTTGAGGCAATTTGAGGTAAATGAGTAATTGAAATAATTTGCATTGTCCTACTCATTTTCAACATCATATTTCCCATAGCATTTGACATCTCACCTGAGATACCAGTATCTATTTCATCAAAAATCATTGTCGGTAAATTCAAATGTTCTGAAAGAATTGATTTAATAGTTAATAATATTCTAGAGAGTTCACCACCAGAAACAACTTTAAAAATTGGATAATATTTAATTCCTTTGTTTGCCGAGAAAAGAACTTGAATTGAATCTTTACCAAAACTGTTAAAATCTTGGCTTTCATTAATAACAAATTGAAAAGATGAATTTTTCATTCCCAAGGAGCTTAAAATATGCTCTAACTTTTGTTTGAGTTTTGGAACTATTTTCTTTCTAGAAATACTTATTTTTTTTGACTGCTCATTCAATAATGATTCTTTATTTAAAATTTCATTTTTAATATTTTCAATATCAATTTGAAGACCCTCGTTTTTTTGTAATTTTTGCTCTAATTTAATTTTAATTTCAATTAGTTGTTCCACAGAACTTACAGAATGTTTTTTTTCTAAGGCATATATTTTATCCAATCGCTCTTCAATATCATTTATATTAGACTGACTATCATTAAAATTAAAAGATAATTGTGAAAGTTCAGATTTAATATCTTCAATTTCAATTATAATGCTTTCAACTCTTTCTTTGGTATTACCAAAACTATCTGAATATTTAGAAATGTTATTTAACAATCTATTACAGAAATTCAACTGATTCTGTATGCTGTTTTCACCATCATATATTAAATTATTAAGTTCGTTTAGAGAAATTGATATTTCTTTTGAATTTTTTAAAATTTTTAACTTTTCCTCTTGCATTTTATGTTCATCTGTGTTTAATTTTATATCATTCAATTCATTAAATAAGAAGTTGTTGTAGTCAAGGTCATCTTTAAAGCTTTTATTTAACCTGGTTAGTTTTTCTAGTTCAATTTTTTTTTCTTTATAAATGTTAAGATTTTCTGAGAAATTTTTAACAATATTTTTTTGTTCACATAAATTGTCTATGAGTGAGAAAAAAAAATCATCTTTCGACAATAATAGGGATTCATTTTGAGTATGTATATCTAAAATTTTTTCACCTATAAACTTAAGAGTTTCTAAATTTGTCGGAGTATCGTTAATAAAAGACCTTGATTTACCATTGATCAAAATTTCTCTTCTAAAAATAGAATTTTCCTGATAATCAAGATTGCTGTTCTCAAAAATATTAGCTAAATCAAAATTTGTAAGATCGAAGTCTACTTCAACAACACATTTACTTTTTTTATTTTTAAGCATACTATGATCCGCTCTTTTTCCAGTTATTAGGGATAAAGCACTTAATAAAATTGATTTACCTGATCCAGTATCCCCAGTAATTGAAGAAAATCCATTTAAGAAATCAATTTCAATAAAATCTATTAAAGCAAAATTTTTTATAGAAATTTTTGTTATCAAAATATATATTTAAATCAAATATAGTTTAGTTTTTAGCTTGATTCCAAATGCTAATTATCTTATATTTCTCCATTTAGCTGAAAAAAATGGAGCTAATCTGTTAAGTTGCTGAGATAAATTATCAGTATTTATTTTTGGTCCAGATGAAAAGACATCCTTAATTTCATCAGATTTGGTATCAAAAAAAACTTTGATCAATAAAGAATTTGGAGTTCTTCTGTTCATTTTTTGTAATGAAATTATAGAATTGGAAATATTTTCCTTTGATTTTAAAATATTTTCATGCATCAAATCTAGTCCATTGACATGATAGGTATATAAGAGATCTCTAAATTCTTTAGAATTTGATGAATTAAGGTTTTCAACTAGCCAAAACTTATTTATTCTTCCACCATTAGATGTTGATTGCCATGAATTTGAAGAACTACTTTGATTTGCAAGATTTAAAATTTCTTGGGCTTTATTATAATATTTATTTCCTGAATTTTTAATAAATGAATCATTATCCATTCCTAATATAATATTTATATAAAATGAGATAAGTGAAACAATTTCTGAATTGAATTGATTCTCAATAAAATATAATGTCTCAAATTCTTCAAATTTAAATTCAACATTATTATCAACAAAATTAAAAACGGGTGTTTGGTAAGTTGAATTTAATACAGGTCTTAAGGATTGGAATTCAAAGTTTGCTATAAAAAAATTATTTGAGTATGATATAACATTAATTAAAATATTTAAGTTTAATTTTTCATTGTTAGATAGTGTGTTATTTGACCAAGATCTGGAACTAACGAAAGATTTTATAGATTTCTCAAAATTTTTAAAAACTGATTTATTTGTTTGATTAATTTGATTTGAATTAACTATAACATTGGCGTTTACATCTTGGGAAAGCAAATTTAATCCATAAAATAAAAAAAATGTTATGCATAATAATCTATTCATCTATTATTTTCAAAATTTGATTAAATATATCTAAAGAAACCTTTTCCTTTGACTTTAATTTAAACTCCTTAAATTCTTTTTTATTATTAATAAAGGTAATTTTATTTGTATCAGAATTAAATCCAGCACCTTTGTCATGAAAATTATTTAAAACTATTGCATCCAAATTTTTTTGATCAATCTTTTTGTAAGCATTTTCTAAGCCATTCTCTGTCTCTAATGCAAAACCTACTAATATTTGATTTGTTTTTTGGGAACCGAGGGTCTTTAAAATATCAATATTTGGCACTAACTCAATTGACAAGTTTTTGAAACTTTCTTTTTTTATTTTTTTTCTGTTAATTTTTTTTGGTTTAAAATCAGAAACTGCTGCTGACAAAATAGCTATATCACATTTTTTAAATAAATCTGAAGATATTTTAAACATTTCATCAGCTGAAATTATATCAATTTTTTTTATTTGATCACTTTTTATCGTCAAAGCTGAGGGTCCAGTTACGAGATAAACTTCAGCTCCTAACTCACCTGCTATATTAGCTAATGCAAATCCCATTTTTCCACTTGAGAAGTTACCTATATATCTAACAGGGTCTATATACTCAAAGGTTGGTCCAGCAGTTATTAATACTTTTTTTCCAAACAATTTTTTTTTTCTTAATATATGATTGGAGATAAAATCTACTATTTCATTGGGTTCCTTCATTCTACCCTCACCCTCTAATCCACTTGCTAAAAATCCTGAACTGGCAGGGATATGAATATTTCCATGTTTAATCAATTTTTTTATGTTAGTTTGATTTCCTTTGTTCTTATGCATATCTAAATCCATGGCTGGCGCAAAAAAAACAGGGCATTTAGCAGAAAGATAAGTTGCTATAAGTAAATTATTGGCCCTTGCAGAAGCCATTTTAGATATAGTATTTGAGGTTGCAGGTGCAATAATAAAATAATCTGCCCACATAGCCATTTCAACATGGTTATTCCACATCTTATTTTCTTTTTCTTCATCAAAAAATTCAGAGTAAACTTCATTTTTTGATAAAGTTGAAAGAGTTAATGGAGTTATAAAACTTTTGGAGCTCGGAGTCATTATTACCTGAACCTCTGCACCGGATTTGATAAATAGTCTAACAAGATTTGCTGATTTATAAGCAGCTATTCCACCCGAAATTCCTAAAAGAACTTTTTTTCCATTTAAAATGGACATCTTGATTATTTTATTTCAGTATTTCTGTAGTATATCTTTTCTGATAACCAATTTTCTATGGCCATAGCATGAGCTTTTGGAAGCTTTTCATAAAATTTTGAAACCTCAATTTGTTCTTTATTTTCAAAAATTTCATCAAGACTTTCAGTTGGATTTGCAAATTCCTCTAGCTTTTCTAATAACTCTTTTTTAATCTCTTCGTTAATTTGAACAGTTCTTTTGGAAATTATAGATATAGCCTCATATATATTATCCGTCTTTTCGTCAACTAAATTTCTGTCGTAAGTTATAGTATTTAAGGGAGCGTTTGTTTTTTTAAAATCCATAATTAAGTATTATAAAAAATTAATTGGTTGCAAATGTAGTAATTTCTTTTTCTATATTATTGAAGAGTTTTTTAGATCTTTCTAAATACTTAGATTCAGGATAAGTTTCAACTAATTCTTCAAAAATTTTCTTAGCATTAAATAACCTTTCTTCTTTTTTTAAATCAATACTGTTTATAGCCAATTCATATGAGGAATCTAAAAGATAAAACAGAGCGTCTTCTCTGTAAGGTGTACCAGGATAATCGGAAATAAAATCATCCAAAACTATGATAGCAGACTTATAGTCTCTAATCGTATTATACTGTTTAGCAATTTCAAAAGCTTTAAATTCTACCTTTTCTCTAAGCTCTTTAACCAAATCATTAGCATTTGACATTCTTTCTGAGTTAGGATACGTATTAATAAATTCTTGTAATTTTTCTACTGCTTCAAAAGTATCACTTTGATCCAAGCTGTGTGTTGGAGATAATTTATAGTAAGAAAAAGCTGATAAAAATTTAGCATCCTCAACCTTTTGACTTAGTGGATAAGCTTTAGTAAAACTTTCAAATTCATAAGCAGCTAACATGTAGTTTTTTGTATTTAAAAGACAATTAGCATAGAAAAAAGTAATTCTTTCACCCTGAGGTTTTCCTCTGTACTTTGGTTTTATTTGTTCAAATAATCTACTGGCTCTTCTAAAATCTTGATTTTCATAAAATTCTTCAGCTAAATCGTACTTTAGTTTTACATCTTCACTTTTTAGTACTTTTTGATACTCATTACAAGAAAAAAAGATGAGAGATAAAAAAATAAATTTTAGGTTTTTAAAAAACATTAAAAATTTTAATTTAAGGAATGTAAATATAAAAACTTAAGCTAAGAATTAGAAAAAAAGTTTTTAAATTGAGTTTTTAGGTCAATTGAAGATGGAATTAGAGGTAATCTTAAAATATTTTTACACAAACCCAGTTCAGACATTGCAGACTTAATTCCTGTCGGGTTTCCTTCTTTATAAATTAATCTTATAAAAGGATTAACTTTTTCAAAAGATTTATAAGTTTTTTTAACATTTCTATCTAATGCTAAATCAATAGTCTTTGAAAATAAATTTGGAATTCCATTTGCAGCTACAGAAATTACTCCATCGGCTCCAATTAAGACACTTTCGTGTGCTGATTCATCGTCACCAGAAATTATTAAAAAATCATCGGAAGTATTAGATATTAAATCTTTAATTTGGGAAATATCATGATTAGCTTCTTTAATTCCAATAATGTTTTTATTTTTTGATAATCTAAGTGTGGTATTTGAATTCATATTACAGCTTGTTCTTGATGGAACATTGTAAAGAATAATTGGAAGTGGAGATTCATTCGCTATATTGGTAAAATGTTTATAGAGTCCATTTTGGGATGGCTTATTATAATAAGGCACAACTGATAAAATAGCATCGAATCCATTTAAATTTGATTCACTTATATAACTTGATAGTGAAAAAGTAGAATTAGATCCAATACCAATAATTATTGGAAGTCTGTTGTCATTAGCCAATAAAAAGGATCTTCTTGATTCAATTTTTTCTTTTTCTGTTAAAGATGTTGCTTCTCCTGTTGTACCATGAACAACCAAATAATTAACCCCACCATCAATCACAAAATCAACAATTTTTTTAATAGCTTGATGATCAATTGAAAAATCAGACTTGAATGGTGTTATTAATGCAACACCTGTACCCTTCAGTTTATTAATTAAATCATTCATTCAATCATTTTAAGATATTTAATCAGCTCTGATTTAAAATCAGCATATTTTATTATTTGTTGTGAAAAAATCAAATCATTTAATTCAGAATCTACCGAATCAAAACCAACTCTAAAATTTGCTTTAGTTTTGGAAGACAATAAGGTCAAAAACTTATTATTTTTGAAAAAATTGATTAATATATCATATTCAAATGATATAAATTCAAGAGAATCTTTCCCATTTAAATTACCCATAAATGATATACATGCTGGAGTGATATTCATACTTGAAAAAACATTAAAAGTATTTTTGTTTTCTTGAAAAGTGATAATTTTTATATCCTTTTCTTTTAATTGAATTGAATTAGATAAATCGATAAAATTATCGACTGATATTGATAATGAAGGGTCTATAATACAACCCAAGGTTTGAATTTTTTTAGGTTTAACTCTGTGCTCTTTAGATAACTTTATTAACGAATTAATTATTTTTTTATTTAATAATTTATTATGAAGAGACTTAAAAATCATATCTTTAATTTCATTGTAAAATTACATTTTTCAAAATTGAAAACTATTTTAAATATTTTTTTTATCAAATTTTTATGGTTTGTTGGTTTTATAACAACTTTTTTATTTTCATGTGTAAATAATCAAAATGAAATAATTAAAGTTGATGGTATTAATATCAAAATTCTTAATAAGGATCAAAAATATCATGACTTAAATAAGATAATATTCCCATATAAAGACAAAATTATAAATCTTCAAGATTCAATAGGTTATTCTAAAAAAAATTTAAGTAAAATAGACGGTAAATTAAATTCTTCTCTTGGAAATTTTCTTGCTGATGTTGTTCTTACAGAATCAAATATAATTTTTGAAGAAAAGAGATCAAACAATATTGACTTCTGCCTTTTAAATTTTGGAGGAATTAGATCAAATTTAAATAAAGGTTATATAACAAAAAATCATATGTTTTCTATTATGCCATTTGAAAATAAAGCTGTAGTAGCTAAAATTGAAGGTAAGAAAGTATTAGAATTAGTGAATTTTTTGAACAACGAAAATATTGCACATCCTGTTTCAGGAATTAAATTAAAATTTAATAAAACTACTGTTATTGATGTTTTAATAAGGGGGGAAAAATTTGATGAAAATAAAAATTATTATGTAGTTACTTCTGATTTTTTGCTTAATGGAGGTGATAATATGTTTTTCTTGAAAAATCCAATTGAAACATTCAGTCTTGAAATTGGTATACGTGAAATTTTAATAAACTATGTTAAAAAAAAAGATTCAGTTGTTAGTTCAGTTGATGATAGAATAATTAGGTTTTAATGAAAAGAAGATATTTTATTAATAAAATAACTAGCTCAACAATTTTTGGGCTATCATTTCCATTATCAAGTTTCAACAATACCGATTTAAATATTAAGAAAATTACAATTTTACATACAAATGATGTACACAGCCACATAGATCCATTTCCAAAAAATGACCCATTAAATCCCTTAGCAGGAGGTGTAATTGCTAGAGCAAAACTAATAAATGACATAAAAAAAGAAAATCCTTTAACCTTAGTTTTTGATGCAGGAGATATTTTTCAGGGTACTCCATATTTTAATTTTTTTAAAGGGGAAATAGAATTAAAGCTTATGAGTAAGTTAGGTTACAATGCATCAACATTAGGAAATCATGAATTTGACAATGGTATAAATCAACTTGCTAAATCCATGGAACATGCAAATTTCCCCTTCATAAATTCTAATTATTATTTAAAAAACACTCCACTCGAGAATAAAATTGAAACTTATAAAATTTTTGTTTTAGATGGTATTAAAATTGGAGTTTTTGGTATTGGTATAGAACTGAAAGGACTAGTTGATGACAAATTATATAATGGTGTGAAATATTTAGATCCAATAGAAATTAGTTTAGAAATGACAAATAAACTTAAACATGAAAAAAGTTGTGATATAATTATTTGCTTATCACATTTAGGTTATGACACTGGCTATAATGAGGGTAAAATGTGTGATATATTTTTAGCAAAAAAAACTAAAGACATCGACTTGATTATAGGTGGACATTCTCACACATTTATGAAAAAACCCATTACTTTTAAAAATCTGATTGGTGAAAATGTAATTTTAAATCAAGTAGGTTGTTATGGTTTAAGCTTAGGAAAAATAGACTTTTACTTAAGTGAAGTTGTAAAACAAAAATCATCTATAAATTTAGATATTTAGTTTTTAATTAATTCCATAAATTCTATTTCAGAAATAATTGGAATTTTTAATTCATTTGCTTTAATTTTTTTACTTGGTCCAATATTTTTTCCACCAATTAAATAATCGGTTTTTGATGTGATGGAAGATAAAGATTTACCTCCGTTAACATCAATTAGTCTTTTAATTTCATCTCTTGAGGTATTTTCAAACACACCTGAAATAACAAATGATTTATTCGACAGAACATTATTTAAGGTTGTTTCAATTTTATTTGATTCAAATTGTAATCCGACAGCTTTTAAACTATTTATCAATTCAATATTTTGAGGAATACTAAAAAATTCAATCAAACTATCTGAGATCCTCTCTCCTATCTCATCAGTTTGAATTAGTTCTTCTTTATTTGAACTAATTAATTTTTCTATTGATTTAAACTGACGAACAATTTTTTTTGCAACTGTACTTCCGACATATCTAATTCCTAAAGCGAATAATACACGATCAAAATCTATTTTTTTTGAATCTTCAAGACCCTTAAATATATTATCTACAGACTTATCTGCCATTCTTTCAAGTGGAATTAAATCTTCTCTTTTTAACTTATATAAATCAAAATAATTTCTAATTAAACCATTTTTGAATAATAATTCTATAGTTTCATTTCCCAACCCATCAATATTCATAGCTTTTCTAGACACAAAGTGTTGGATTCTACCTACAATTTGAGGGGGACAATTATTGTAATTAGGACAGTAATGCTGAGCTTCACTTTCTTTTTTTTCTAGAGTTTCTAAGCATGATGGACAATTTTCAATAAATTTTATTTTGTTTTGGTCATTTGTTCTTTTATTAATTTCAACAGAGACAATTTTAGGAATAATTTCACCTCCCTTTTCAATGATTACATGGTCGTCAATAAAAAGATCTAATTTTTCAATTTGATCTTTATTATGTAATGATGCTCTTTTGACTATAGTTCCTCCAATTAGTACCGGATTTAAGTTTGCAACAGGTGTGATAGCTCCGGTTCTGCCAACTTGGTAAGAAACACTTTTTAGTTGAGTTGAAATTTGTTCCGTTTTATATTTAAATGCTATTGCCCAACGTGGGTACTTTGATGTAAAACCTAGTTTTTTTTGATAATTAATGCTGTCTACTTTGATTACAATCCCATCAATTTCAAAATCAAGTTTTTCTTTTTCACTTTCCCAATAATCAACAAATTCCATTATCTCATCAAAATTTTTACACTTTTTAAATGTATTGGAAATATTAAATCCCCAATTACGTGCATTAAATAAATAATCATTTTGTGAATCATACATATGATGATTGGTGGCTATTTGATATAAAAAACATTTAAGTGGTCTTTTAGCTACTTCAGAACTGTCTTGTAATTTCAAGCTTCCTGACGCAGTATTTCTAGGATTCATATATTGATCCAAACCGTATTTTAATCGATTGCTGTTTAAAACTTTAAAGTCATTTTTTCCAATAATTATTTCTCCACGAATTTGAAATGATTCTGGGTACTTACTATTGTAATTTAATTTTAGTGGGATAGTTTTAATAGTTTTAATGTTTTCTGTAACATCATCACCTTGAATACCATCTCCTCTAGTAACTGCTTTTATTAAGTTACCTTCTTCATATGTCAAATTAATAGAAACACCATCGAATTTTAACTCACATAAATAATCTAACTGATTAGTTTTTAGGTTCTTATGTAATCTTTCAATCCAGGTTAATAAATCATCTTTAGAATAGGAATTATCTAATGAATACATCGGAAAGGTGTGCTCAACTGTTTTAAAATTTTTTGTTATTACACCACCAACTCTTTGGGAAGGAGAATTAATATCAAAAAGTTCAGGAAATTTATTTTCAAGCTTTATTAGTTTTTCTAATTTCATATCAAAATCATAGTCACTAATAATAGGTTTATCCAAAACATAATAAAAATAATTATGCTTATGCAATTCATCTCTTAACTTATTTATTTCTTCCTTTAAAGAGTTCATATACATGCTTTTATCATTCTACTTTTTCCTCTAAAATCTTTTTTTAATTGAATATTAATAAAACCTCTATTTTCTAAAAGATTTTTTACACATTTAGCCTTATTCTCATTAATTTCAAAAAATATTTTACCATTTTTCTTAAGATTTGTTTTAGCATAATTAAGAATTTTGGAATAAAAAAATAGCGGATCATCATCATCAACAAACAAAGCAGCACTAGGCTCAAAAAGTAAAACGTTGTTTTTCATTTTTAACTTATCCTTTTTACAAATATAAGGTGGATTAGAAACAATTATATCATATTTTTTATTCGATTTAATCGATTTTACATCTTGTAATTCGAATAAAACTTCGACTTTATTTAAATGTGCATTTTTTTTTGCTATTTGAATAATATTATTTTTTAGATCCCATGCAGTTACTTTTGAAGATTTAGAAAATTTTGATAATGAAATTGCTATACACCCAGTTCCTGTTCCAATATCAAGAATTGTTTTATTTTTTAAACTTTCCTTCAAAATCCAAGACACAAGTTCTTCGGTCTCAGGTCTTGGTATAAGTACATTTTGATTGACTAAAAATCTAAGGTTCATAAATTTAGTTTCTCCAATAACATATTGAATTGGCATTTCAGATTCAATTAGTTCAATTGATTTTAAAAGTTTTAT
>MDTG01372252.1_pt1 | contig 16056 bp, 14 predicted proteins | sample 811421 | NCBI WGS metagenome assembly MDTG01 (sample SAMN05326645, study PRJNA326480) | marine metagenome | isolation source: seawater | place: Pacific Ocean: South East | collected 2011 | reverse complement strand
TCAGTTAAATTAATAGTATTCATTACCGATAAATAAATAAATGAGGTAAGAATAACACCTGGAATAAACCCAATATTGTTAATCCCCAAAAATCCATTGAGATCTTGAATAATAGGCAATGTAGCATTTGAATAGAGTAAAATTAATATTAAGAAGATAATTATTATAAATTTACTAAATATTGAAATCTCAATAAGATCATTATAAAAACCAAGAATTGACATCAATATAGCTGTGGCCACAATAGGGCTAAAGTTAGAGAAATCAATAAAATCTAAATTATCTAATATTACAGCAGCAACCATGATTACAGCCGCGTATACTACTCCTCCACCGGTATGGATATTGCCTTTGTAAGCCATCCTTGAATTTACAGGCATAGTTAGATTATAATTTTTTGCAAAATGAATGTATTTTCTATAAATAAACCTAGAGAGAAACATTGTTGCAAATAGCAATCCTAAATAATAAATAAAAAAAGGAAACTCTGAATTCATTTTCAAATTTAATAATTAATATAGTGTATATTATAATGTCATTTAAATTAATTACTTTTCGAAAGTAAAATGTTCTAAATTAAATTAATGATTTTTAATTTATTTAAATCTAAACCTACTTTAAACGAAATCATATCGGATGGATTTGTGGACATACATTCACATATTCTTCCTGGTATTGATGATGGTGCACAAAACATCAAAGAATCTTTAGAAATTATTGCAAAACTTAAAACAATTGGATTTAAAAAAATTATCTGTACTCCACATATTTATCCTAATCTATACAATAATGATAAAAATTCAATAAAAAAAAGTTACGATTTATTAAAACTAAATCATTCAAATAAAAATATTCAAATAGAATATGGATCTGAATATTTTATTGATAATTATTTAATTGAACTTGCAGAAAAAAAAGAATTGATAACAATAAAAAATAAATATGTATTGCTCGAAACTAGTTTTACAGCGATGCCAATGAATATAAATGAAATTATTTTTAAAATATGCTCTAACGGATATACCCCTATTTTGGCCCACCCTGAAAGATACCTTTATATGTTTAATAATTTTAAAATATTAACACATTTAAAAAAAATAGGATGCTTATTTCAATTAAATTTAATGTCTACAATTGGATATTATGGCGTTGATGTAATAAAAGCAAGTGACAAGCTGCTAAATGAAAACCTAATTGATTTTGTTGGTTCTGATATTCATAACATTATTCATGCTAATAATTTTGACGATAGAATCAAAATAAAAAATGAAGAAAAACTCATTTCAGCAATTGAGTGTAATAGCTACTTTTCATCATCTTCAACAATTGATGAATAACCATAACCATAACCATAATTATATGTGTATGAATAACCATATGAATACTTATAAGCATAATTATAATCACTACTATTACCGACTCCGTTTAGTACTAAGCTGATATTCTTTAACTTATTTTGTACGTATGAGTCATTTATAAACTCTATCAATTTTTTATCAGTATAATTAGACCTAACAACAAAAATTGAATAATCTACTTTATCTGAAATATCTAATGTATCGGAAACCAATATGCAGGGTGCTGTATCAATAATTACAAAATCATACAACTTTTTACATTTATTTATAACTTCATCAAAATAATCACTATTTAGAATTTCGGATGGATTTGGAGGTATGTTTCCAGAAAGGATCATATCAAAATTATCATTAATTTTGATGGTTACATCACTAATTGATGAGCTTTTCTCATAATAAATATCAGACAAACCTCGAGTATTTTTTTCTTTATTTATAAACTTATGAATTTGAGGGTTTCTCAAATCACATCCAATCAATAAAACCTTATTCATCCTGGATAAGGATGAAGCAAAATTAGTCGAAACAAATGTCTTGCCTTCACCTTTTATTGAAGATGTGACCAAAATTACCTTTCCATCTCCGTCCTTTAACTTATTAATAAATTTAAAGTTTGATGATAATATGCTAAAACTCTCAAAATATTGATTTTTAATATCTGATGAAATAATTTTTTGAGTTAGTTTATTATCCTTTACATATGGAATTTCAGCAATAATATTAATTTCATCGTTCAATGCTTTAGAAAGATGTTCTTTGGTATGAATCTTCGTATCCAAAAGAAATTTAATGTAAAGAATTATGAAAACTATAAGAAATGATATTACTGAGGAAAAAAGGTAAGCTCTGAAAGGATTTGGACTTACGGGAATTTTTTGAGCAATGGGGGGGTCAATTATCTTTATAGATGGTTTAACTACGGCAAAGTTTATAGCAGCCTCCTCTCTCTTTTGTAATAACAATAAAAATAAAGCTTCCTTTATTTGCAATTCTCTTTCAATTGACCTCAGAATTTTTTCATTTTTAGGAATATCAAGATATAAATCTTCAAATTCAATTTCTTTTTTTTCAATTGCCGCTATTTTGATTTCTAGGGTTTTTTCATAGCTATCAATTGAAACAAGCAAGTTCGATAGGAAATTTCTAAGCTCTTTTTCAAGGTTTTTTACCATTAAATTATTTTTTCCAGCAAAATTTAAATACCTATTTCTTTCACTTACTACCTTATTGTAATTTTCAATTAAAGAATTAATATCATTATTCTCTAAGCCTATATTCATAGGTAAAAGATTAAAATCATCTTTGATAATATTTTCTTTTAAAATTTTTACTAAATCTCTTTGCGATAAAGCCTTAAATAATTCTTCATTGTACGAAAATTGTTGATTGATTGTAACATTTGCTGATAAACCAATATCTGTAAGTTTATTTTTGGTTTTGAAGTCTTCCTTTCGATTTTCAATAACTTCTAACTCAGCCTTGAGAAACTCAGATCGAGAATCAACAAAATCGATAGTCCTCTTGTATTCAAGTTGTCGATCATATATTCCATCATTATCAAATTGAGTTATAAACTCGTTTAAATAATTTAATCCAACTTCAATATTTGGGTGTTTTAATGTTATATTAAGCTGGTCACTTAATTCTCCAGAAGGTTCAACTTTAAGCCAATTTCTAAATTTATTAGTAGTATTTTCAATTGGGTTTATAACCAGCTTAAAATGATTTTCTTTCTCATCAAAACTTAATATATTCAATTCAAAAGGGAGATCATGTTTTGACAAAGAAGTGCTATTAGAATTAAAAGAATAAGCATGAATTATATCACCTTCATGATCAAAATGATCAATTTTCATAGAACTTTTATTTTCTAATAAAATTTCAAAACTATTTGAAAACAAATATGAATCAATATTATCATTAAAAGTTATTTCATAATCAGGTATCCACAAATCATAAGGACGTTGATTTTTTTTAATTCTTCCAATTGAATAGTATTCGATATTAGATCTTAAGCTAGTAACAACCCTTTCGTTTAATTTATATGAGTTTAGAACCCCTATCTCATTATCTAAATTAATCATTGACCTATTAAATATAGTCATAGCGGTTGGAAGGGCCATCTCAGAATCCTGTGACTTGTCAATTATTTCAATTTTTGCTGAAATCTCATATAAATTTTCCGTATACCTTACGTATATGTATGCACCTATCAAGAAAACCATAAAAGAAAATAAGAATAAATACCAATAGGACAGATACTTAAAAAAGTCCTCCTTTATATTTTTACTATTTGCCGAATCAAAAAGATTTTCCTCCATGTTTTAATTTAATTATTAATTACAATAATAGACGATAAAATAAATGATAATAAACTAAGTAATGTTCCAGAATTTCCGATGATTCCTGCGTTTTTAACTCTGTTGGTATTTGGACTAATGATAATTATATCTTTGGAGAATATTTGGTAGTATTTTGAATTCATAAAGTCAACACTAGTAAGATCAACAGTGAAAATATTTTTTTTGCCATTTTTTTCTCTAATGACTTTTACATCTGCTCTCTTTCCGTTAATTGTTAAGTCACCAGCAATACCAATAGCTTCAAATACATTCAAATTATTTTGGTCATACACATATTTACCAGGCATATTCACTTCACCCAATATTGTGAAATGCGAATTCAATAACTTAATGTCAATGTAGGGGTTATTTAGAATTTCGTTTTTAGTGATGGTATCAATTATTGTAGACTTAATGTCTTTCAATGACATACCTTTGACATAAATTTTACCTACTTGAGGAAGATCAATCATCCCGTCTGTATCAATTTGATACCCATTTAACAAATATGAATCTCTATTTGTCAGACTGGAATTGAGATTTGTAGATGAAAAGATTAACTCAAGCTCAGGATCACTTGATTTAATATCAATTTTTAAAATATCGTCAATATCGACATTATAATCGTCATAAGTTAAATTTAGAGATTCATAGTTGTCTGAATCTTGTAAATAGTATATTTTTTTTTTGCTTGAACATGATAAAAAAATAATTAAGAAAGATAAAATAAGTAATAAATTATTATTTGTCATATAACTAAAAATTGGATGCTAAACTACAAAAATATATTATATATTTAATTTTTATTGATGATAAATGATAAAAGTGGCAAATTATATAAATGAACAAAAATTATTGGTTTCCATCTTATTTAGTAAAAGCTCAAATTTTGATAGTTTAATAAGAAGTGTAAATTTTGAGAAATTAACAAAATTGACAAGTAGTCACCTTATGCTTCCTAGTCTATATGTAAACATAAAAGAGAAAAATATTGAAAATAAAATCCCCATTGAATTTTATAATTATATAAATGAAATATTTATTCTAAATCAAGAAAGAAACATAGAATTAGTAACAGAAATGAATGAAATATCTAATGTTTTAAATTCATCTAATTTAGATTACTCCTTCATAAAAGGACCAGCAATTTTAACCACTAATTTATTTAAAAATAGAGGAGAAAGGATGATTGGTGATATAGACATATTGGTCAAAAAAGAAGATTCAATAATGGCAAAAGAGATTCTTGAAAATATAGGATATATTTCCAAAAAAAATAAAAAAATTTTTAAAAATGAAGGGATCCATTTTGATAGACAAATTAATAAAAATAAAATTTTTGCTATCGAAATTCATAATCAACTATTGAAAAAAAGTGGACTAATCAATGAAAAAAAAATTTTAAAAAATAAATTAACGATTAACAAATTGAATGTTCCAAAAATTTCCGATTTATTGTATCATAATATTTATAATTACCAGATTAATGATTTCGGATATAATTATTTAAATTATAGTTTCAGAAGTTATTATGATACATATATAATTTCAAGAAAAATTAACAAGATAGACGCAAATAACAGTATTCTATCAACATATTTTTATTTAGCAGAAAATATTGGAATTAATTTTGAAAATACCACTAAATTTAAAGTAAGTTATCTAACAAAACTAATAATTAAACTTAAAAATAAGTTTAAATTTTTTTATTTGATATTCCGTGTTTACACAAAATTTAAAATAAATTATTTAATAAAAATTAAAAAGTTTACAAAAATTTTATTTGAAAAAAAAATTAGAAAAAAATTAATTCATAATTTAACCGCTTCTTATTCCCCTAAAAAAAACATTAAAAATTGATTTGAAAAAGTATTTTATATCAGTTTTAAATGGCGATTTTTCATAAGATTGTAAATAGTTCATTTCTGAATTTAATATCTCTTCAAATGTTCTAGGTAAATCAGCATATAATGGAGGAATAAAACCAGGTTTAAAATTTTGTCTATATTTTTTTAATTTTTGAGGATATAATTCTAGGAATTGTTTGCTTATTGGCCTCACACCAACAAGTTTTATTTGGCATTTAAGTAAATTAAATAACATAGGTATCTCATCTAACCAGTACTTTCTTAAGAATTTACCCAATGTATTAATTCTAAAATCAGAATCTACTTTACCTGCATCATTTAGGTTATTTTTTTCAATGATAAACTTTTGTATATAGCGAGAATATAAAAACATTGTTCTAAACTTAAACACTTTTATATTCTTTCCTTTATAGCCAACCCGATTTAATGAGATTATAATTGGATTTTTTTCTGCTAAATAAGACTGAGGCAATAATTTTTTTTTGAAAATAAAAAGACAGAATTCATCCGATTGATACTCATTCAAAAATTCAAATCCACAAAAATAAAATCTACCAAATATTTCAGCCTTTGATAATAGTTTTGGTCTTGAACTAAAAAACAAATAATAAAAAAAACTAAAAAGTTTAATTTTAGGAAATACCCTGAATATTATATAATCAAAAAAATAAAATAATGAAGCCAGTATTTTTGGATTTTTTTTATAAAATAAAGCCTTTCTATATTTTATTATTGAAGCAGGAAAAATAACTATACCGTCATTTTTCAAGCTGTTATTTAATTTTCTTAAATAGGTATTTATGTCATTTAATTCATTTACGGTAAAAGTATTCAAAATGACTTCTAACGCAGAATATTGGTTTGATAAAAAATGATCCTGGTTATCCACACAAATTGTAGACTTTAAATCATCATTTATTTCAATACCAGAAAAGTTTTTTAAAATTTTTTTTAACCTTAATTTATCCATTTTAATTACTTAACTAAAATCAATCTTTTTATAATATTTTTTAGGTTTTGTAAAATTAATTCTTTTACCCAATAAAATAAGTTATCATTCCATCTTTGCGGATGAAATGTAAACATAATTTTTTTTGGCAAAGTTCCGTTTTTTGCAGACCTAATTATATCTTTTGTTGAGGAAAAGGTTATATCATTATTAGTTTTAACCTTATCTCTAACACTAACTTTTTCTCCATCCCATTTTCTGCCAGTATCGGTAAAATAATGAACATTGTTAAAATCTATATCAAAATACGGTTCTCCTTTGATATCAAAATCAGAATAATTATATTTTGTCCATAAATCTCTTGAATCAAATTTTGATAAAGGACTACCATGCATACATATGGTTGATACTGGAGCCAATTTTCTCAATCTTTTTAAATTATATTTAAAATCTTTTATAGATTCATTATAATCCCCTTTGCAAAATGATAAATTTTCATAATGATATCCTATCTCATGGCCTAAATTAGAAATCTCCTTAATAATATTTTCATTCCAACTTTCTTTAACTGCTCTAAAATAATACACTCCTTTCACATTATGTCTATGTTGAATTTTAGCAAAAGCAAGCGAATTATATGGCATCAAATCTACATCATGTCTAAGGATTATAGTTTTATCAGACTCTGATTTAAGAAATTCTTCGAAAGTTAGAAAGGTATAATTTTGGTCAATTAAAGATTTTAATAAATCTTCATATGTTTTTAGGGTAAAATCCATGACTAATATTTTGAGGATAACATTCTTTTTAAATCTCTTACAGTTAAAACTCTATTTCCTTTTTTATGAAAGTCTTTACCTAATTTTCTTGAAGGTGATCTGTGATATGAGCTTTGGTATTTTGATTGAATTGGATTAGAAATAATTTTATCAAAATTTTTAATAGCATCTAAAAGACCTCTAGCCATCATTTTTTTTGTTTTATATGCTATAGAATATTGTGTATCGTTTTTATCAACCAAAAATTCTTCTTGCCATAATATTTCTCCTGCGTCTAATTTCAACTCCATGGTGTGAATTGTTCCTCCAGCTTCCATATCATTTTTATAAACTGTCCACCAACTACCAAAAACCCCTCTGTGTCTAGGCAAAAGTGTTCCATGAGCATTTATACATGCTAGTCTGGGTATTGATAATAATTTTTCTTCGAACAAATGGGGGCAAGAAATGGAAATTATAAAATCTAAATTAAGGGGTTCTAACAATCTAATATAGTTATCTGAATTGATATCATCTGAAAAAAATTCCTTGACGGAATATTGATTCATAATTTTTTGTACTGAATATCTGTCACTAAAAAAACCGAAAAACTTTACAAGCATCATAGCAAAAAAAACTATCATTAATTCAAAAAAACTGTAAATCATAGCTCTTTCCATAAACCAATGATAAAAATTTTTGTTTTTTCTGTGAGGCTTTAAAATAGTGTAACCAACAATATTTATATCTTTATTTTTTTTTTCTAAAATATATCTAATCATTTTAGGAATATAAAATGGTTCATTCTGAGTGATAATTAATACGTTTTTCATAATTTTTAATCAATATTGTCTTGGGATTTGATTTATTATTTTAATTGTAGATTCAAAATCTAAATTTAAAATATCTAAATACCACTTTAAAGAATTAAATCTTGGCTTATTTTCTTCATAAACAAGCTTTAATGCCTCTTCCCTGGTAATCATTCCTTCTCTAATTTGATTACTTCTAAAGGTGTCATTTTCAGAAAATCCAGCAACTAATGTGTAAACATAATTATAAAAGCTTGCGGTTCCATCTCCAATTCTCCAAGTCGAATTTGTATCAATAGATTTTTCCCATTTGTAATTTTTAATTATTGTATCTTCTACTGTTTTTTCATCCCATTGCATGTAATCAAACAAGTGATAATAATCTTTTTTTGGGGTTACATATCTAGCTGCAAAAGAACCGATCGAATCTAAAACAGATTGATTGATATAAGAAGGGGTTAAAAGTACATTTCTTAGAATAAAAGAATATAATTTAAGTTGATTAAAAAGAGAAATAGAATATATTCTTTTTTTATTGAATTCAGGTGCAAGTCCTCCGAAACCAGTTTTAAAATTAGTATTTTCCAAATCATTAATTCCTAAAACTTCGAGCTTAATTTGCAGTTGAGTTTTTATTTTGTATGCATAGTAATAGAAATATTTATCACCAGTCATAAATAACGGTATCATGCCTAATTCTGGGTTTTTTAACCAAGCTTTTAAATTTTTATTAATATTTGCTCTTTTCCAATGAATGTCGGCGGCAACAATTATATTTTCAACCCCTAACTCTCCACAGATTCTAGCAATATTTCTTCTTGCTAAGTCAGTAACCATTCCCCAATCATATGTGTAAGTGATTACATTTAAATCTAACTCTTTCTTTAGGAAATGTAATACATAAGTACTATCTCTACCACCGCTTAACGGAACAAAACAGTCTGGAGAACCATCATTACTTCTGTATGGTTCAACTAATGCTTTTAACTCCTTTATTGACCTTGATTGATTTTTTTTTATATGATTTTTACAATAATTACATTCACCATCTTTATCAAATTCGATAAAGGGAAAAGTTTCAGGCAAAACACATTTTTTACACCTTTTTAAATCTTTAATTTTTTCAATTGGATAAAAAAGGAGTTTTTGTAATTTGGCTGCTTCAGAAGTTAAATGAATTTCATTTAAATCTAAAACAGTCGAAATCTGTTTTTTGGACGATTCTTCTTTAAAAAAATTGATTTTTCTGCTATTCACCAAAAAATCTTCAATTTTAAGTGTTGATTTTATTTGATCAAAGGAATTAATATTCAGTGTAAAGTCTTTTAGATTTAGCACTAATATGTTATTTGATTTTAATTGGAAAAGTTCAAATTTACCCACTTTTTCTTCTAATGACATTTTTTTTATAAATCTATTTAACATAGCTTTTTCAGAAGCAAAGTATATTAAATCTTTATTATTATAAATAAAGTAAAGAGAGCCATTATTGGTAGCTAAAACAAATTTGTCTAAATCTGAAAAAGTCATAGCTATTGAAGCAGTACCAAAAACTTTGTCAATAGTATTTACAACAGAATAATCTAAACTGTATCCTTTGTTTAGATTAAATCTAACCAAGGCAGGTAAAATCTCAGTGTCTATTTCATATTCTCTAATAAGTTTAGGATTATTTTTCCACAAAACCTCATTATTTACTACAATACCGTTATGAATACATATAATATCATCCTTAACTACAGGTTGATTATTATAATAATTTAGCTGTGTTCCATTAGTTACCAATCTTGCATGACCAAATGATAATTTTAATTTATCATTATTATTACTTGAAAATAAGGAATTTAATGAATTGCTTACTTTTTTTCTTTTTAGGAGGTGATTTGCAGGTATTGGACCCTTAATAATATCAAAGCTATTATTTTGATAATTTATATTGCATAAACCAGACGAATCCTTACCTCTTGATTGAGATAGATTTGCTAGTTTCATTAAGGATTTTTTTAAAAAATTATTGTCGTAATTAGATCCTTCTTTTACAATTATACCAAAAATTCCACACATAAAAGCTTATTTTTATTTACCAATTAGATACTATAGTTAAGTTTATGTATAACACTATTTAATTCTTTATTCAGAATATTTTTTTGTTTAGAGTTGAAGTGTTCTTTCCATCTTCCAATATTTGCCTTTTTTAATTGAATTTCAAGCATTTTTTTATCAAATTCAATTTCAGAAAATAAACATATTTTTTTAATGGTTTCAATTTTGTTATTTACCAAATCTTCAAACTTAATTATTCTGTAAAAATTATCAGGTAAATTTTGTTGTAGTTTAAACCATCTTTCTATAATTGATTTATAAAATTCTAAGGCCATTCCGAAATCGTGGGGACACCAGTCTTGATGCATAAATGATGAAATTACATCTCTAGGATCCCTAACAAGATGTAATAATTTTGAATTTGGAACCAATTCAAATAATTCATTTGCATATAAAATATTCCATGTGTTATCTTCAACAAAACAACTTTTCTTATTATAATCTAAATAATCATTAAAGTTGTTTATTATGTAATCAGAAAGTATACTTTTTAACTTCTCTTTAGCAAAAGGCTTGGTAAAGTAAAAAATATTATCATCCACTGATGAACCAGGCCAATTTGCAGTATATTTAAATTGGATTAAATTATTAAACAACTCATCATTTCTTAAATCAAAATTTGGAAACCATTTTGAAAGTTCCCAATCAATATATGATGTCTTTTTAAAATTTTTTTGAGATAGATTTTTTAAAAAAATAATTAAATTTTTTAATTTTTTATCAGACATATAGGGTGACCATGAATAATTGAAACTGTTATAAAAATCAATAATTCCATTAGGGTCAATAATAAATCTATGTTCAAAAGGTAAAGAACCTACAACTTCAGATTTTGTTAATATATCTTTGGTAATATTTGTACCGCATCGTCCAGTGCCGCCGATAAAAATATACTTTTTTTGAATCGTCAAATTATCCATCTCAATATTTCAAAGGATTCAGCATACTTTTTTTTGACTTGGAGACCTCTATACTTTGCCGCAGAATAAATTAAATCTTTATCTAAGTAGAGTCGATGTGATTGGGATTTATATTTTTTTATTGATTCGTATTTATCGTTTAAATTTTTTTCGTTTAATGTTATAAACATATTAGGAGTAAATGAAAAATTATTCCATACAAACTCATATCCTAATAACGAACGGTCTTTAAATGCTCTTAAAGATTCATTGTGAATAACCTTGTGATCTTGATGTATATCAAAAGATGATGTTGTGAACACCAAATCCGGATTAATTTCATTTTTTAAAAAAATCATATAATCTAGAATTTCTTGTCTAAATTCATGAAATCGTCTAACAGGAAAGTTCTTGATAAATAAATTATTTTTTTCAATTCCCAAGCTTCTAGTTGAATCTTTTACCTCTTTTTCTAAAATATCTTTCGGATAACCATCAGGTACAGATTCTTCACAAATAGAAAAAGCAGCGTAATACACACTAACACCACTGTTAATCAGCTTTGATATTGATCCGCCACAACCAAACTCACCATCATCAGTGTGTGGTGCCAGAATTAAAATATTTTTTTTATTGTTCATAACCAATTCTATAATTTAAATTTCTTAATACTAATATTATAAATATCTTTACTTTTTGGATAATTTTCAAAAAACCAGAGCATAAAAAGATTCAAATCAATTTTTTCTTTGAAAAACTTTTTTGCTTTATTAACCCAATTAATTTTTGATTCTGGATCACTGAGGATATTTAAAGCCATATCTATGCCTTTTTTTGGGCAATCATAATGATACAAAAGAGAGTACTTTTCGTTTAACTCAGTAAAGTTGCCAAGATGTTTAGCTAATGTTGAGATTCTCACTGCAGGTGTGCCTAACAGAGCTGCTTCAACAGCCATTGTTCCTGATTCACCATAAAATAAACTTGAAAAATATAAGGCGTCATGCATCATTTCTGGTGGAATATTAATTTTATACTTATTTAATTTTTCAGGTAATTCATCTTCTGATGATATAAATATCTTCCCAAATTTAGATAACTCATTAATTGCATCTATCTTATCAGACATACTCAAACCCCTTTGCCCCCTGTCATGAATTGCATTCCATGAAATAAACCTCAACAGAATATATTTTTCATTCATTTCTAAATCTAAATATTCAAATATAGATTTATTTGGCTTGAAATAATTTGGGTGAATACTTCCAAATTCCATCATTGCATTAATTTTGATATGTTTTTTACCCATATTTTTTTTGAATGTATAAGGGGTGATGACATGTTTTGTAAATGGCATATACATAATATGATTTAATTTATTATGTTCTGTATCATCGAAACAAAAATGAGGTTTATTTAATAAAAAGGAAATATGACCCATATTCATTGATCCAAAACTTATGAAATAATCTGGTTTAAATTTTAAAGCATTTATAAATATCTTGAGATCTGTAGTAATAATATCTAAAAATTTTCCAAATAAACTATTCGCTCCTTTTCCTCTGTTTACATATGGAATTTTGTAAAAATCTAAAAGCCTTAGAGTTACCTCTTTATCTCTGGCAATAACGTTTACAGTATGACCTCTATTTTTCATCATAAAAATGAAATTTTTAAAGTAATGAACATTTGCAGGATGATCAATTGCTAAAAATAATTTCAGATTTCTATTCATCGGAAATTAACATTTTTGGTTTTGTAGCCATGAACAAAAAATAATATTTACTGAGAAAATTTTTATTTTTATTTATAAATTCATAATATGATGGATAATCTTTAAAAGATTTATTTTTTTGATTCCAGATATTGGTAAATTCGTTTTTATCCAAATCTAATTTATTTAGAACTGTTTCTAAATCTAATTCCATTCTTGAATTTTCATATGGGGGCGATTTTAATAATTTTATTGCCTTATCTCTATCTAAATTACCACTAACCACCTGAGCAGAATAAGTTATAATTCTCTTATCTATGTTAAACTTTTCTTTTAACCAATATGAAATTATAAATTTTGTAAATAGATTTTCGTGATGATGACCGCCATAATCTTCCCAATTATAATTTTCTATTAAAAAATTTTTAGCTTCAGATTTGTTATAATCGATAAAGTAAAATGGTTGATATTTTTTTATTCTCTTAATTAATCCTAAATACAATTGTTTGAAGTTAGAAATATTCGGGTAGGTTTTTAATTTTATGTTTCCAAATTTTTTTGTTACATAATTAAATAATTTAGAGTCTATATGGGTCCACTCCTCAGGTTGTTTTCCTTCAGATCTAAAATCAGTGCCTACTAATATTGATTTTATATTTTCTTTTGAAGCAATTTGTAAAATTGATGATTTTATAGCCCAGTCAGTCGCTCCATCAACCCATGGTAGATTAGCATACATAAAAGATTTTAAAACTGATTTTACTTCATTATAATCAATTACATATGTCTCTAAATCAACATTTAAAGCATCAGTCATTAATTTTATATTCTTTACGGCGATTTTTGAATTCCATCCATTATCAAGATTGAAAGCAAGGGGGCGCAATCCCCAAACATTTACTGCCAAATGGAGAAGATAACAGCTGTCAACACCACCACTTAATCCAATAATACAATCATATTTACTTTTTTTACCTTTTTGCTTTATTTCCTTTAATATTTTATCCCATTTTTCTTTTCCTACATTTCCAGTTGGATACTCTTTTTCATATAAGAGAAACCTCTTGTAATAATTAGATATTCCTGAGTTATCAAACTTTATATCAGGGATGGTATTATCCCATACGCCTTTAGTACATCTTATGTATTTATTTTTTTTCAAAACTTAAAAAATTTTTCTTTTCATCTAAATTTGGATAATTAATTAAAACAGCACATCTAGGACCATGAAAAACAAATTTTGACCCAGCAGCTACAGCAGATGCTTTTCCTGAATTTATAGCATTAAAAAAGTCTTGATTGTCTTTTGCACCCCCAAGAGCAACAACTGGAATACTGACATTAGAAGAAATATCAAAAACTAAATTTAAATCATAGCCCTTCCTAGAACCGTCTCTATCAATTGAATTAATAATAATTTCACCAGCACCCATATCCTCAACAAACTTAGCGTATTCCACTGGATTTTTAAAAGTTAATTTTTTTCCGCCATAAATATAAATTTTCTTTCCAAAAAATAACGATTTTTTGACATCAATTGAAACTGTAACAGTTGAACTTCCAAACTCATTTGAAGCTGTTTTAATTAAATCAGGATTGAGAAATGCATGTGTGTTTAGTATTACTTTTTCAGCACCAGCTTTTAATATATTTTTAATATCATCTAATTTTTTTATACCACCGCCAACAGCAAAAGGCATGTTTGCCTCAGCACCTATTTTTTTTATTAAATCTAAATCTGGAATTCTATTTTCAATTGTTGCATCAATATCCAAAAAAACCAGTTCATCTGCTTTCAAGTCGTTAAATATTTTAACAGAATTTATAGGATCTCCTATATATTTATAATTTTTAAAATTAACTGATTTAACAAGTCCTGAATTTTTTAACAATAAAACGGGAATAACTCTAGGTCTGAACATATATTAACAAAATTTTACAAAATTTTCAATTACTTTAAATCCTTGTTCATGACTTTTTTCAGGATGAAACTGTGTGCCATAAATATTATTCTTTTTAACAGAAGAAACAAAATTATATGAATAATCCGACGTTGAAAGTATATCTTTATTTTCAAAACAAAGCATATGAAAACTATGCAAAAAATAAAATAAGTCATTTGAGGAAATACCTTTAAGAAGATTAGATTTTTTTTTAAGTTTTATGTTGTTCCAACCAATCTGAGGAATTTTCCAAGTTAATGAATCTTCAATATCAAATCTTACAACTTTAGATGATAGCCAACCTAATCCTTTTGAGTCACCTTCCTCAGAGGAATCAGCAAAAAGTTGCATGCCTAAACATATTCCTAAAATTGGTGTTTTTCTCTGAACAACTGATTGATTTAGTGAATATAAATAATTTTTATTCTTTAAATTATACATTGCCTTTCCAAAATGCCCAACTCCAGGTAAAATTAATTTGCTAGCATTATCAATATCAGAAGGATCACTTGAAATTTTTGAATAAACTTTTAAGCGGTCTAATACCTTTTTGACAGACCCTAAATTTCCCATTTCATAATCAACAATTACTATCATATCTTTTAAATTATTGAATTATAAATGTTAACAATTTTTTTAGCTATTTTTTTATTATCAAATTTTTTAATATTTATTCTTCCTTTTGTTTTATTGTTATTCTTAATCAATAATTCAATTTTATCTGCAATAATTTTTGGATCATGTCCAACAATAAAACAACCTTCAGTGAACTTTATATTGTCCTTTACATCTCCTACATCAGTAGAAATTATTGGAACATTACAGGCCATTGCTTCTTTTATAAATTGTGGAGAACCCTCTTTAAAAGATGTCATGAGAGCAATATCTGAAGAATTAAGTAGTAAATTAATCTCCTGTCTGTTATATCCTTTGAGTTCAATAATATTTATTTGATATTTTTCTTTTGAGTTTAATAAATCGATAGCATTTTTTGCTAGTTTATAATTTTTTATTTTTCTGTCAAAAGAAGAAGAAAATAATATAATTATATCCTTTTTGTTTATTTTCATTTTATTTCTGGCAATTTTTTTGTCAATTGGATAAAAAACATCGAAATCAACTCCACAGGGTATTACGCTTGTTTTATAATTAAACCAAATTTTATCAAATAAATATCTACTAACAACAATCGATTTAAAACAAAAAAAGTTTGAGAAATTTGAAAAAATTCTATTCCTAAAATTATTTAAATCAGACCCATGAAAAGTGCCTATCACTGGTATCATAAATTGTAACACGGATAATGATAC
>MDTG01133931.1_pt1 | contig 16058 bp, 13 predicted proteins | sample 811421 | NCBI WGS metagenome assembly MDTG01 (sample SAMN05326645, study PRJNA326480) | marine metagenome | isolation source: seawater | place: Pacific Ocean: South East | collected 2011 | reverse complement strand
CTGAGTAGTCTTTCCTCAATATTTCTGCGGCCTTTCGAACTTCCCGCAAAATGGTGCCGCTGCCCAACAGACGAAGATGCACATCTTTACCGATCGGTTTGCTAATCTTGTAAGCCTTCGATCCGCAGTCTTCAAGTAGATACATCCCTTTAACAATCCCCTGCTCGCAGCCCATCGGCATTTCGGGCTGAGCATAATTCTCATTCATTGTGGTGATGTAGTAATATACCGACTCTTGCTCCTGGTACATTCGGCGGAGTCCGTCTTGTACGATAACCGCCAACTCATAGGCGTAAGTTGGATCATAAGTTACGCAATTAGGTATGGTTGACGCTAGAAGATGGCTATGGCCGTCCTGATGCTGAAGCCCTTCTCCGTTCAGCGTCGTTCTGCCAGCGGTTGCACCAATCAGGAATCCGCGAGCCTGCGAATCGCCAGCCGCCCAGCTGAGATCCCCAACACGCTGAAAGCCGAACATGGAATAATAAATGTAAAAGGGAATGAGGGGGCAGTTGTTTGTACTGTAGGAAGTTGCCGCAGCGAGCCATGTAGAGAATGCACCGGACTCTGAAATTCCTTCTTCCAACATCTGACCTTTTTCATCTTCGCGGTAATACATCACTTGATTGGAGTCTGCCGGATCATACAGTTGTCCCATCGCAGAGTAGATACCCATTTGCCGAAACATGCCTTCCATGCCGAACGTCCGCGCCTCGTCTGGCACGATGGGTACAACTTTTTCCCCAATCTCCTGATCTTTGCAGAGAGCATTCAACATCCTTACGAAAGCCATGGTCGTGGACTGCTCACGCTCTCCACTGCCCTTTAACTGGGCGTCAAAGATATCCAGCAATGGAACTTTCAGTGGTTGGCCCACTGGTCTACGTTGCGGCAAAGATCCGCCAAGTTTTTCACGCATCTTCCGCATATAATGCAACTCGAGACTATCCTCAGCTGGACGATAGTATGGCACTGCATCCAGTTTGGCATCGTCTATTGGGATACCAAAACGATCCCTGAATTTTTTCAGCGCCTCGATATCCAGCTTCTTCACCGAGTGCGTTGCATTCTGAGCTTCCGCGCCTCCACCAAAAGCATAACCCTTTACGGTTTTGGCGAGAATGACAGTCGGCTTGCCGTTCGTTTTAACTGCCTCAGCATAGGCAGCGTAGACTTTATACGGATCATGGCCACCTCGGTTGAGAGCCATAATGCCTTCGTCAGAGAGATGCTCTACCATCTTGAGAAGCTCAGGGTCAGTCCCGAAGAAATGCTCTCGGGTGTAGCCCCCACCCCGGCTGGCGTAATTCTGATATTCACCGTCAACCACCTCGTCCATCCGCGCCTGGAGAATACCGTCTTTGTCCGCCTGCAGTAGCTGATCCCAGTGCCTTCCCCAAACAACTTTGATCACATTCCAGCCAGCACCTCTGAAGATTCCTTCTAGCTCCTGAATGATTTTGCCATTACCACGCACCGGGCCATCGAGGCGCTGCAAGTTGCAGTTAATCACAAAAATCAGGTTATCCAGTCGTTCTCGTCCTGCCTTGCCAATCGCCCCGAGCGATTCGGGTTCATCCATTTCCCCATCGCCCAGAAATGCCCAGATTTTGCGATTAGTGTTGTCCAGTAGTCCACGATTGGTGAGGTATTTCATTAGGTGGGCCTGATAGATAGCCTGTATTGGCCCAAGCCCCATAGAAACAGTCGGGAACTGCCAGTAATCTGGCATCAACCAAGGATGTGGATAAGAAGATAGACCATTGCCTTGAACTTCATTGCGGAAATTATCCAGCTGAGTCTCATCCAGTCGACCTTCAACAAAAGACCTCGCATATATGCCAGGGGATGAGTGGCCCTGATAATAAATCAGATCTCCCTCGTCCTTTTCATTGGGGCCTTTGAAAAAGTAGTTAAATCCAACATCGTATAGTGTCGCGGCAGAGGCAAACGTTGAGATGTGACCGCCGATACTGCCGTCACGCTGGTTTGCCCGCATCACCATCGCCAACGCATTCCAGCGCACGATGCCTCTTATTTGTCGCTCCATGAACATGTCGCCGGGCATGCGTTCTTCATCGAGAGGCGCTATTGTGTTGCAATATGGAGTCACCACGGAAGTGACTGGGACATATCGCCCCATGCGAATGGCAGTATCGTTCAGTTTATCGATAAGAAAATGCGCCCGGTCAATGCCTTCCTCATCTACGACCGATTGAAGCGCGTCCAACCACTCTTTGGTTTCTTCTGGATTCGCGTCGTTTTGTTTTGTCATGTCCTACACCCTATGTGCTTCTTCGGCTCCTGGCGATGTCCATATTAGTATGTAAATAAATTACAAATCCGTTTTACTTTACCGGAATTTTTCCGTCTTTTCCACGAATGATTCCCATAAATGTAGTAATACTACAGATTTTGTTTCGGAGACTTGACATACCAGTTGGCATTTTTATGCATAAATATCAATGTATTACAGAGAAAAAACATACGCGTTGCGGACACGTGAATACAAAATAGTCGATAAATCGCCAAAAAACTACAAAATACGGCCGATAGCCCAGCCAATTTCAAGTGCGATCGCAGTTACACTTCAGAAGGCTTGTAAGCCCACTAACGTGACCAGCGCCAAACCTGCAAGCCAGATCGTCTGACTGCGCTCCAGCAGCGCCTGCAGCGCTTCGATCTCGCCTTCCTGAATGACACGATCACTACCCTTACTAATTAGATCAAGCTTGATAGGCCGAGGCTCGCCGATGTTTAACCCGGACCCAGCCACCTGAGATAGCGCGCAAGTGGCGTATACATAGAGATCAGCAGAGCTTGACCGCTGGCTGAAATCCAAAAGCTGAGGCCTCAATTTGTCAAAACAAAGCACAAAATTTCCGACAAGAGAAAAAGTCAGAGCCAGCAGACGAACCGGGATCCACTCCAGCGCAAGAATAATCCCGTCAATCAGCTTTTCCCGCTTTGCATGCTGGCTTTCCTTATAACTGTAACGTAGTTGATAACTGACATAAGCAAACAGCACACCGAAAGCGCCCGCCAACAAATAGCTGAACAACATGACAAAAATCTTCTCAAAGCAGCGATAGATAAACTGTTCTTTAAAATGGATGAAGACTTGGGCATCTGATTTGAAGGCAAGTCCTTCTGCGATGAGCCCCTCTTCCTGGAGAAAATGAAGGCTAGCTCGAAAATCCCCGTCACGCCAGCGGACAAGGAATGCACTCGCTAGCTTTCTCGGCTGCGTTCTATCAAGGGCAACCAGAAGCACCCAGATATGAATCAGCATAGTCGCAAACCCGTAAAGAACATCGCTAACGAAGTGTAACGTTATGAATAGCGCCAAGAGCAGAAATGCATAAATAAAGATAACTGGCACTAGCCAAGGAAGCTTACGCTTTCGCTCGAAGCGAGAAAGAGCCTGATCGGTTAATCGCCGCAAGCGAAAGAACCAGGAATCATCTAAGCGATCGCAATCATCCGACCGGAGGTGATTCACTACCAAGCAAATCAATATAACCAGAAATTTCATTCGAGTGGATCAGCGTATTGTTGTCCCAGCGGAAAGAGAGCATCTATATCTCTCCCAATCAAAGCATGGCCCGGGATCACTTTTCCTACCCGGCGCAATGTCACTATGACCTACGATACGCGCCGCAGTCAAACTCGAGTAAGCCGCCAGGAGATCATGAGTAATTTCAGTTAAGGCCGCATATTGGTCGTCGGTGAATGGATCATCATCGGTTCCCTCCAGCTCTACCCCAATCGAGAAATCGTTGCAACCTTCACGACCTTCGAATGACGATTTCCCAGCATGCCAAGCCTTGCGATTAAACGGCACAAACTGAATGACGTCCCCATTTCTGCGGATCAGCACGTGTGCCGACACACGCAATCCTTCCAAAGCGCAAAAATAAGGATGAGCAGAAAAGTTGAGTGTATTGCAGAAAAGCTGCAATATTGCATCGCTACCAAATTCTCCCGGCGGTAGACTGATATTGTGAATAACCAGCAAACTGATCTTGGCCTCGGCTGGTCTCTCGCTTTGATTAGGCGACTCGACGTAGATCGCTTGGGCTAATCTGTGTGACTCTATGGACATGATTGATAATTTTTAAGGCTTTTAGCAAAGTAAGTCTATCACAGACTACCCATGTAACGGACCAGCCTGCTTGTTGAGACTAGCGTCAAAATAAAGCGCAAAAACCTCATCGGTTCGCGGTTCAGGTGGACAGCGCATCATCTCCAAAATATAACCCACGAGGAGCTGCAGCTTCAAAATCATTCATACTTGATAGAAAATTTGATCATGAGCCCAACAACACAGCTACGCGAGAAAAAGCTCGGACAAGGAATGCTTGTCATATCGTTTGCTCTAGCACTGACCTCGCTGACGGTGTTTTTCGACGGCTGGATTAAAAGTCAAAGAAATCCGAACGCAGAACCGGGCAGCACGTTGTTGGAAGACGGATCATTGGAAGTCGCATTGCTACGGAATCGGCAGGGTCATTACATGGCGGCAGGCACCATCAACGGTTGGCCCGTGACTTTTTTATTAGATACAGGCGCAACCGACGTGGCAGTTCCGGCAGGCGTTGCTGGAAAAATCGGCCTACTCTATGGAGCTGAAACCCGAGTCATTACTGCCGCCGGAATTGTGCCTGTCTTTTCCACCACGATCAGTAAGTTGACACTCGGAAGTATTGAGCTCAGCGGGGTGTCCGCCAGCATTTCACCGAGCATGAGAGGCGACACAATCCTCTTGGGGATGAGCGCATTGAAACGGTTGGAGTTCGCCCAACGCGAGAATACGTTAACCCTCAGACAATCCGGGAGCCAGAAAGAGTGATGAGTCAACCCCGCCCGCATGACATTCTTAAAGATGTTGCTGAGACGGTACGCCGCGCCTTAGCTGAAGATCTAGGGGGTGGTGACATCACTGCTGCACTGATTCCTGGGCAGAAACGCGCGCGGGGGCGTATCGTAAGTAAAGATAACGGCGTCTTTTGTGGCATACCGTGGGCGATTGAAGTCTTCCACCAACTCGATGACGATATCCACCTGAACTGGCATGTGCGAGAAGGCGACCTAATCGAACCAGGCCAAAACCTTTGTGATCTTCAAGGACCCGCCAGAGCACTGATGAGCGGCGAACGAACTGCCTTGAACTTTCTGCAAACTCTCTCAGCGACAGCAACGCAAACTGCCACTTATGTGAAGCTGATTCAACACACCCAAGCCACACTGCTGGACACACGCAAGACACTGCCCGGACTGCGAACAGCACAGAAATACGCGGTGACTGTAGGTGGCGGTAAGAACCACAGGTTGGGACTGTTCGACGCCTACTTGATCAAGGAAAACCATATCGTGAGTTGCGGCGGCATTATCGCTGCGATCAGAAAGGCACGGGCAGTAAGTCCAGGCCAAACAGTACAGATCGAAGTGCAAAGCCTCGACGAAATGGAAGCTGCAATCACCGCCGATGCCGATATCATAATGCTGGACAATTTCTCGGTTAGCGAGTTAAGACAAGCGGTTTTCCAAAATCGAAGCCGAGCAAAACTCGAGGCTTCCGGCGGAATAAAAGACGACCAGCTGGTCAACATTGCTGAAACTGGCGTAGACTACGTCTCTGTAGGAGCACTGACGAAAAACTGCAAGGCATTAGACCTTTCCTTGCTCGTCGATTGCTGAATATTAGTTTGTTTTAGATTACGCTCAGGATAGGGCGACACAAGTTTCTAGCATCAACGCTTTGGAAGTGGTTATGAAAAAAAATCAAGTAATCCAGATCATCGCGATAGCTATCTGTCTCACCGTCAAACCAGACATGCAAGCTCATCCAGGCAGCCTTGATCTCAATGGCGGCCATTATTTCGGTCCCTCCTACCATTGCCACATGACCGGATGCATGATCCCCGATACCTTTGACCCAATGCGCCGTCGTCGAGATGGTGTTATGACGAACTATCGAGACCGCGAAAGGTTTTTCAATGAAGACGACTGGCCTTACGAAGAAGACTTCGATCAGGACTGCCAATCAACAAGGCAGGAGATGCTGATCTTAACCAGCAAAGCCGAAGTCAAATATACAAACCCGAGAAACTGCGTAGTACGCTCCGGAGAGTGGTTAGACGAATACACCGGAGCAACCTTTACTGTCGCAGTTCAAGTTGATATCGACCATGTCATCCCCCGAATGTACGCACATACTCATGGTGGCGACCGCTGGATGCCTGACAAAAAGGTCCAGTTTTCAAATGATCCACTGAACCTCATGCTGGTCGAGAAGAGAGAAATTCGCCGCAAGAGCGACAGAGGCCCAAGCCGCTATATGCCCCGAGATGAGTTCAAATGTGAGTACGCACAGCTTTGGGATCTAATCGCAAGCAAATACAGTGTTCAATTGGAATCCCGTGACCGTAATGAAATCAGGCGAGTGCTTGAAGCTTGCCCCGTCGATGACCTTGACTCCGGCTTAGAAACACGGTCAGTGAAATAGCCGTGTCTTTGTAGTCATAAATAAAGCCGGAAGAAGATGCCGACCTTGATAACTTTGGAATGCGGCTATTTCGCTGTTAGGGAGCAAGAATTTTGATGGCATCCATACCGTTATCGGGATCTAAAGTAGTTTCGCCAGCAGGGAACCCGTTCTCCGAGAGAATATAGGCAATAACGTCGGTATACTCCTCAAACATAAGCGACCCCGGATTGTCCGCCGGCATAGTGCCCATAATATTCTCCCAAAGGTATAACAGCGGTTGATTGTTCCAGGAGCGCAAGGTATCTCTATAGAAGCGCATATTGTGACAGGTTTTACATTGTGAATTGTAAACCGTCTGACCTGAAGCGACCTGTGCCGCGGTGAAAACACCGTCATCGACTGTTTTGTCCTGACTCAGGCCGGACTGTGGTCCAACCAGTCCCAAAAGCATCGTCAGGCTAGCCGCCAAGTTTGCCGATTTTTTCATTACCTTCCTCCAATTTCGAGGTCAGTCAGCCTCGAATACTGCATTGATTTAAAGAATTTAGCCCTTCAAGAATAAGGCTTAGGCTCGACAGTACGATATTACCAGCGCTTACAGTTCAAGCAAAGTGGTGTTTAGTAATGAAGGCAGCCGCGTATGCTTCACAATTAATTAAACTGGTTACCAAATTTCAACTTACCTGAGCAAGGGCGGAAACTGCTGGGTTTCCACTTCTGCTGAAGGACTACATCAGCAGACAGCCCAAGAGGCCGACGAGCTATATGCCCAAATTTTGAAACATGCCATCTTTTGTCGATTATAAACATTCATGATTAAACCAGCCGAAACACGATAAAAAGCTGGTAGGACATGAGATATGAGAATTTAATCTATAGTTCAGAGATATAATCGCGAATAGTGTAGCTTTGGCTACATTTACTTGTAACCCTGAAACAGGCTTCAAGATATTACCAGATCGTTAAGCGCAGGATTATAAAATAGCTCGCACTCACCGTTTCAGGCGACGACACACATTAAAATCCGACAACTAAACAAGCCACACCTATAAGGCTCAGACATATGGAGAAAGCACACGGCTTCATCCTGCGAAAATTGGTACTCTTTGTTGCCATCATTGGCATATTGACGACGATAGCTATGCCGGCTTATCAGAACTACTCTAGGCGTGCGTTGTTCTCGAGGCTTGTCCTAGCGGTCGCCTCTCGCAAGGTTGCTGTAGAGCTCGCTATACAGACCCGTAACCCGTTTGCGCTAACTGATCTCGACGGGGGATCGCTTGGTATATCCGCTAATGTTGCGGTCAATGAGACCACTCACGGCGGGGAAGTTGCCGACGGGGTAATAACGATGACGTGGCGAAGTGATTCCACGGACCTGGACGGTATAACCTATAAGTTGGCTGCAGACGGCATCACAGCCCCTATACAGTGGTCTAAAGGCGGTTCTTGCCTAGACAAGGGCCTTTGTTAACCAGCGCTGAAACCAGGACAAGTGATCGCGAGATCATTAATTCTAGATCGATGTCCGGCTGAGCAACATACCTTTTCTAGCTTCAGGGGGACGATTTCGCTTGATTGCTATGAAAAGTTCAAACGATTGCAAGCATAAGAGGGTTACACTAGACAGTTGATATTAACGGTGGGGCGGGGAATGAAGGTCCTCGCCGGACAAGGCGGCCTTGCTCCAGCTATACTGCATATTTTGATTAAGACAATTTGAGTATAGACAGATGCCAAACATTTTGTTCGTGAGTTTTACCGAGAAATAGATATGGCAGTACGCGCGCGTGCAATCGCAAGAATCGTGTCAATCTTTCTGTCCAGCTCAGTTTTAAAGCTCGGTCTGTGCTAAATGACTTCACTTCAACTGCTACAACAGAGTCCGGCGACTTTCACAACAAGCTGCTTCGTGCTGGGCCTGCTGGTGGGAAGTTTCCTCAATGTGGTGATATACCGCTTGCCCTTTATGCTTGAAAGAGATTGGAGACAGCAATGCTGTGAACTCCTCAAAATAGAGGATACGAAGCTAGTAGACCAGAAGAGTCCGTTGTCCTGGAAAAGGCTGTCACTAGCGGAACCAGCCTCCCATTGCCCACATTGCCATCACCGGATCAGACCTTGTGAAAATATCCCACTAATCAGCTATGTGCTGCTTGCCGGCAAGTGTGCAAATTGCAGAGCTAAAATCTCGATTCGTTATCCCGTGATTGAGTTGGCTACCGGACTGCTGTCTGCGCTTATTGCCGTGAACTTTGGAGTCACTTGGCTAACGCTGGCACTGCTGATATTCGCTTGGGCCCTGATCGCTCTTACCATGATCGATTTCGATCATCAGTTACTTCCGGACAGCATAACAATTCCCCTAATCTGGCTCGGGCTGGCAGTAAACACCCTAGAATTAGGAACCGGGATAACACCGCAAGAGTCAATATTAGGTGCGATCGTTGGCTACTTGTCACTTTGGTCGTTCTACTGGATTTTCAAATTGATGACCAACAAGGAAGGAATGGGTTACGGCGATTTTAAGCTCCTTGCTGCGCTGGGCGCATGGATGGGCTGGCAAGCATTGCTTCCTATTATCATTCTTTCTTCGCTGGTAGGGGCAGTCTTTGGTATTGGTTGCATTCATCTCATGGGCAGAGACAGATCAGCGCCTTTGCCGTTTGGCCCGTTTCTGACCGGAGCGGGGCTTATTATGCTAATCTGGAGTAGTCAGATCTACTCCTTTTACAGCAGTGAGTTCTTGCTATGAAGCAGCCATTATTTAAGGCACTCCATAAATGCGGAAGCCTCCGATGTTCGTCGTCGGTCTGACCGGGGGCATTGGCAGCGGCAAAAGCACTGTTGCCGAAATGTTTGCCGAATTGGATATCGATCTAGTTGATGCCGACATCGCCTCGCGGGAAGTAGTCGCACCCGGCACCCAAGCGCTTGCAGAAATTGCCGAGCATTTTGGGGCCGAATTGCTCTTGGAGGATGGCAGACTAAACCGTGGAGCGTTGAGACGAGTTATATTCCATCAAGAGCAGGAGAAGCAATGGTTAGAGTCGCTGCTCCATCCTTTGATCAAAGAGTGGCTGATACGGCAAATTTCGAGGAGCAAAAGCCCTTACTGTCTGCTTGTCTCGCCGCTCCTTTTAGAAAGCGGTCAGTCAGAGCTGGTTGACAGAGTGTTGGTCGTGGACGTCTCTGTCAATACACAAGTCTCGCGCACGCTAGCGCGGGATGGTGGAGATGAGCGTACCGCACGCGCAATAATCAGGTCACAAATGAATCGAAAACAACGGGTCAAACAGGCAGACGACATCATTAACAATGAACTGCAATTGCGGTTTCTCGGGCAACAGATTGAGATCCTTCACCAGCAGTACCTCGCGAGGGCAAAGACCAAGGGTAACAATGAAATCTGATAACGTGCACCAAGTAAATTGCCCAACTTGCCAGACACCGGTCATCTGGAAACCTGCAAATGAAAACCGCCCGTTTTGCAGCGAAAGGTGTAAGCTAATCGATCTGGGTGATTGGGCAGCACAAAAACATAGTATTGCCGGCGACCCAATTTATCCTGACGTTGGCGAGGAATCGGACAGCGTTTAGTAGCAAGCTGGACATTGAGCCGCAGGACCTGCAGAGGTGCCCTATAACTGAAGGCATCGACAATCGGCAGTATACGGCTTGAGGCCCCCTCCTTAACCTGCAGAAAGATGTATAAGTGGCCCATTTTCCGGCACACGTGCCGCAGGCGTTTTTTTATTTTCCGGCAATGTCAGAGGGTAATCCCTAAGAACCACTTGGGTTTTACATCGAAGCGACAGGCTCTCTTTGTCTAAAGCTATTTAGGGTCCAATAATGCTGTAATACCCGCAATGCCAACCGCTCCGTGCGCAAGAGCTGTGCTGACATCAAAACGGTTCATGTCTACAAGCGCGTAAACCGGCAGAGAAACTGAAGCCGCCAATTCTTTAAATCCCCGCCAGTTAAGCGGCGTTTTATCCGAAAGGTTGCTCGTCACTGGCTGGGGCGACAGAAAAGCATAATCAAAGCCAAGTGTTTCAGCTTTATGCAGATCTTGTTTTGAAAGGCACGAGCAGCCCAAAAAAGAGAGACGCTTGCTGAGGCTTTCTTGTAAGCTTCCAAATTCCGCCGACGTCAGATGAAGACCGACACCAGATGGCAAATACTGCCAAAGTTTCAGTGGGCCGTTTAGAATCACAAGCGGCCCACGGTCACCCAAAATTTCGAGGCTACTGCGTGCCCAGTCCAGAGATTGATCCAGAGTCAAATGTTTCTGTCTAATCTGAACTGCTCCCACGTCGTTGTTTCTTAGTAGGTCTAAATAGGCAGCCAACTGAGATAAGCATTCAAATTGCGGCGTGATCGCCATTCGCGTTGGTAATTGCAGAAGTTTAACTATTCGGAGATTTGCACCAGGGAACTTAAAGTTTTCCATGGCTTCTGGCGCAAGCCATTGAACTTTCTGCCCTTCCCGGCCAACGGCTTCACCTTCAAACCTTGTAACTTGCCACACATCTAGGAGCACCTGCTTGTCGCCATAGTTATGATAGATTTTGACAAACGGATACGCCTCCTGAATTCGCAAACCCACTTCCTCGATAATTTCGCGCTGCAGAGCCGAAAATACCGTCTCATCTAACTTGATCTTACCCCCCGGAAACTCCCAAAGATTTCCTTGATGACTTGCAGGCGGGCGCTTGGCGACGAGCACTTCTTGTTTAGGATTTTTGATAATTGCAACCGCAACATGCAACATGGCAAAACACCGATAACCTGAATTCGATACTACGCGATAATGCGAACGTATTCATGCAAGAGATTGTAATAGTCCACGTTCGCTCTGCCCTACGCGGCCAAGGCTATTACAGAGTTAGGCGAAAGCAGACAAGGCGCCGGTCTCCTGAATACTGCCAGCAGTCGCAGACAGCTTTATGTCTTTTCTGTGCGCTTTATCCGAGGATGCAAGTTCAGTTTGTATTATGACCTTAGGTTCAGCGTCCCCGCTCCAGATTGCTCTAGAGCAACTGAAGTTAATCTTCAAATCACCATTTGATTGGGCTAAAGTTTTCGGTGCAAACTAGTTGATTTTACCGCAACAAAGCTTGTATTTTTTGCCAGAACCACAGGGACAAGGATCATTCCTACCAACTTTAGCCACATCACGAACAAAAGGGGACAGCCTCTTTATTTGCTGCGAGTCCTCAACCCGCTGGTTTTCTCCAGCTGCGGCGGATCCGGACAGAGCCGACACTTCTTGATGCTGGTAATTCACCCTTTCCTTCGCCGCCTCTTCCCTGCGCTTGCGCTCGATCGCATCGACCGCATCTTCCTGCCGAATCTGCACATGGCTTAGGACTTTAACAGCTTCACGCTGAAGGTTATCTAGCAACTCAGTAAAAAGATTAAAGGCCTCTCTTTTATACTCTTGTCGCGGGTTTTTCCCGCCATAGCTTCGCAAAAAAATACCCTGTCTGAGGTGGTCCATAATCGCAAGATGATCTTTCCAGAGGCCGTCAAGAATCTGCAGACTGATCTGCTTTTCAAATAGCCGCATATTTTCGCCAACGGCTGAGGCTTTGAGTTCATATTCTCGCTCCAGAATACCGACCAGCTTGAGCTTCAATTGATCTTCATACAACTGATCATCGTCGTCCAGCCATTTCTGGATCGGCTGACTGGTATTGAACTCATTCTTTACGGCGGCCTCCAGTGCCGGAATATCCCATTGTTCTGGAACGCTTTGTGGTGGAATGTGGTCGTCTACCAATCCAGCGACGACCTCTTCTCTCATTCCCTTAAGCAGGTCTGAAATATCATTGCTCGCCATGAGCTCATTTCTCTGACGATAAATTATAGTGCGCTGATCGTTTGCAACATTATCGTATTCAAGCAGCTGCTTTCGGATATCGAAGTTTCGTCCTTCAACTTTACGTTGGGCTTTTTCTATCGAGCGGGTCACCATTCCATGCTCGATTGCCTCTCCGTGCTCCATGCCTAATTTCCGCATGAAGTTCTTGACTCCTTCGCTCGCGAAAATCCGAAGCAGGTTGTCCTCCATAGAGAGGTAGAATCTGGAATATCCGGGATCCCCCTGTCGGCCAGCCCGGCCTCGCAGCTGATTATCAATCCGCCGTGATTCGTGACGCTCCGTTCCAATAATATGGAGACCCCCGGCAGCAAGAACCTGCTCATGACGCTTCTCCCATTGCGTCTTAATTTCATCTATCTTTTCCTGAGATGGATTGCGTAGCGGATCAACTTCAGTCTCCCACTTACCCCCCAGGACAATATCGGTTCCCCGACCTGCCATATTTGTAGCGATTGTGACCGCGCCAGGCCTGCCAGCCTGAGCGATAATTTCGGCCTCCTTGGCATGGAATTTGGCGTTCAACACTTCGTGACTGATTTTTTTCTTGTTCAGATAATTCGAAAGTATCTCTGAAGTATCTATGGAGGCCGTACCGACCAAAACAGGGGCACCTTTGTCACGTATTTCAATGATATCATTGAGGATGGCTTCAAATTTCTCTTCCATCGACAAAAAAATCAGATCATTTGCATCATTACGCACCATCTGCACATTTGTTGGTATCACTACAACATCCAAACCATAGATCTGGCTGAACTCAAATGCCTCAGTATCGGCAGTGCCGGTCATTCCAGAAAGCTTGTCATAAAGCCGGAAGTAGTTCTGAAATGTAGTTGAAGCGAGGGTTTGACTCTCACTTTGAATATCAAGCTTTTCCTTAGCCTCAAGAGCTTGATGCAGTCCTTCAGAGAGCCTTCTTCCCTCCATGGTCCTGCCAGTGTGCTCGTCTATGAGGACTATTTTCTTATTCTGAACTATATATTCTATATCTCTTTTAAATAAATGATGCGCTTTTAATGCCGCATGAACATGGTGCAACAAAGAAAGGTTCGTCGCCGCATATAAAGACTCACCTTCTTCTAGTAACTTCTGCTTGATAAGCAGATCTTCAACGAACTCATGGCCAGCTTCTGTTAGTTCAATCTGACGACCCTTCTCGTCAACTGTGAAGTGACCAGACTCTTCTGGGACGAAATTCTTGTCCATCATCTCCATTTTGGAAACTTCTTGCTTTTCTCCTTTTTCGAGTCTGGGGATAAGTTTGTTTACAGCGACATACAGTTTAGAACTATCTTCCGCCGCTCCAGAAATAATTAAGGGGGTTCTAGCCTCGTCAATGAGTATAGAGTCAACCTCATCGACTATCGCAAAGTTAAGCTGCTTTTGCATTTTATCTTCGAGACGAAAAGCCATGTTGTCTCGTAAATAATCAAATCCGAATTCGTTATTAGTGCCATAGGTTACAGAAGCGCCATAAGCCTGGCGCTTTTCTTCCGGAGTCTGGCCCGACTTTACGACTCCGACAGTTAGCCCCAAGAATTCGAAAATAGGCCGCATCCAGTTAGCGTCTCGCTCTGCAAGATATTCGTTTACCGTGACGATATGTACCCCTTTCCCAGAAATTGCATTGAGATAAGCAGGCAAGGTCGCAACCAATGTTTTGCCTTCTCCTGTCCGCATTTCGGCGATATCGCCGCGGTTCAGTACTATTCCGCCTATCATCTGCACATCAAAGTGTCGAAGGCCTAAGGTCCGTTTGCTCGCTTCTCTGACCACTGCAAACGCTTCAGGCTGGATACTATTGAGAGCAGCCCCTGCCGCTAACTTCTGGACGAACTCATTGGTCTTAGCGCGCAAGTGTTCGTCAGGTAATTGCTCCAACTCCTTTTCAAGCAGATTTATTGACGTAACGATCTTGTTCATCTTCTTCAGCTTACGCGAATTGCTGCTACCGAAGATTTTATTGAGGATGTTCATAAGCTGAAAACCAGTATCGGAAGTTAGGTTTGAGGGTTTCGAGCGCAACTTCTCAAGCTGTGAGGAGTCAGCCACAGAGTGAGCACAGGGGACTCGCAAAGAGTTTATCTGACCGTTCGGTGTATATATGCGGCGGGATCAACCACGCGACCATTCTTGTAAACTTCAAAGTGCACGTGTGGTCCGGTTGAACGACCGGTTGAGCCAACTAGGGCTATGTTCTGGCCCTTGTCGACGATATCTCCCACGTCAACTAGCAGCTTCTCCGCATGCGCGTATCGCGTTGTGAAACCATTGCCATGATTAACTTCCACCATCAATCCGTAGCCTGAACGAGGTCCTGACCAGGTTACAACACCCGACGCGACCGTATTGATGTCCGCACCGGCGCGGCCGGTGGTGAAATCAATACCCGCGTGGAAAGACATTCTGCCAGTAAAAGGGTCTGGCCGCTGACCAAAACGGGACGCTATCCAGCCTTGCTCGATTGGGCGACCCGCTATGAATACCTCGGACTGAATTTTGCGGTCATCAAGCAGGTCCTCGAGAATCTGCAGTTGGTCCTGTCGGTCTTCCAGCTGCATTTCAAGTATACTTAGAGCATCGAGGAAGCCTGATTCACTAAACTCATTTTCGCCGAGAGCCGGCCCACCGACCGCAACTATGGGTTGACTGAAATCGAATTCTCCATTGTCGAAATCTGACATTCGGGTGATGCGCTCTCCCATCGCGTCAAGCCTTACCAACCTGGCTTGCATCATTGCCAAACGCAAGCTTAGCGCCTCAAGCTCACGTTTGGATTCCTGCTTTAACTCTTCCAACTCAGCTTTCTGAAAGCTGAGTCGTTGTTGCCATTTATGGGCCGTATCTTCTGTCAATAAAAAGGCGTTGTCAGATATAGCCAGCTGATACCCGATGTAGCCAAGCGCAACAGGGGCGCCCAGCAGGCAAACCGAAAGCAGCCCCTTAACCCATCCCTTTAGGATGATGGTTTTTGTGTTGGCGTGTCGCTGGTTGACTATTATGAGCTTCATTGCGTGGTTGGCGTTCTGGTTGACAGTCCCAATTTTCAGGGTTAGACAGAAAAAATTCAATACCTAGGAATTGAGATGGGCAATTAAGTCGTTCACAAACCTGGTAAGTGTGCAGAACTTTTACTTATTATGTCAATAACTTGGAGGGGTTTGTATTATGCGGCCAGCACAGGCTTGAAGTAGGATATTGGCACATTCGATTCTTCGTCGAAGCTAACAATCTCCCAGGCGTCCTCATTCACTTCCAACATTCTCAACAACGCATTGTTAAGGGCATGTCCAGATTTATACCCCTTGAATTCGCCAATCAAACTGTTGCCGACTAAATACAGATCTCCGATCGAATCAAGGATTTTATGCTTCACGAATTCATCTTCATAGCGTAGGCCATCTTCGTTAAGCACTTTGTAATCGCCCACGGCTATTGCATTATCCATACTCGCGCCCAAAGCGAGATTACGGTTCCTTAACTCCTCGAACTCGTGCATGAAGCCGAAGGTTCGCGCGCGGCTAACTTCTTTTACAAAAGAAGTACTCGAGAAGTCGATCGTGGCACTTTTGGTATACTTTCTATATACGGGATGATCATAAAGCAGTGTATAGCTCACCTTAAAGCCATCAAAAGGCCCGAGGCTGACGGATTTGTCGCCCTGCTCCAGCCGGATTGGCT
>MDTG01126262.1_pt1 | contig 16058 bp, 12 predicted proteins | sample 811421 | NCBI WGS metagenome assembly MDTG01 (sample SAMN05326645, study PRJNA326480) | marine metagenome | isolation source: seawater | place: Pacific Ocean: South East | collected 2011 | reverse complement strand
TGTTGGTTTTTTTTGGCGAAAGATCTGATCACCAAATGCCATGAATGTTCCCTAACTCTTTGACTTTATTTTACTATTCGTGGGGATAGCTCAGTACTAAAGTACTGCACTAGTGAACCAGAAAGCTGTTTAGAGGTTGAACTGGATAAGTTAACAGTGACGTTGAACTGTTCGGCTACCAATATTAAACGACTGCTGGGTGGCTCCGGCAGTAATATCACCAAGATCCGAAACGCCAAGTTAGCTAGCCTAGCGACAATAAAACGAGAGCCTGTATGGCAAATCAATAAGGGGCACAATTCAAAGAAAAGGCCTTATTACTCGAAAGCGTTTAAGGTTCAGTGGAACGGCGATAAGCGAAAAACCTTCCTCATTCAAATAAGTGAAAGCTCAGAAAAAACAAACATAGAAGCTCTTCGTTTAGACTTTATTCCTGCGAGGTTTGCGCCTGAGGAAGTCCAATTAATCATGGAGCATCTGGTATCGAAACTGTATGAGGATGAGTATTTTAAGATAATAGAAGGTGCGTCAGTTACTAGGCTCGATCAAGCGGTCAATTTCTACGGTTTATTTCGACCCTTTACTTATCTTGTTCCACCGTCGAATGGAGAAGTTGATGAAATTGGTGATGTTGCACCGCACACGACATACTTTGGTAAACGTCAAACCTCTAACCATTACATTCAGTACGATAAACTGTTAAAGGAATGCCAATATAATCCGCTTCTTGTGAATGGTTTTGATGAGTTGGCAGTCATCACTAGGTTTGAGTATCGGCATGCAAGGAACAGAGATAAGAAACTAAAAGACGAACAGATTAACATCAGTCTGACCCAGCTAAATGATATACCGATGGCGTTACCTATGTTGGAAATCATCTATCCTGCGCACTTTTACAAATTACCAAAGAGGTTAGTACGCAAGCTTCTAAGCTTTAAAAATAGGTCTGAGTACATCGAACTGCTGAAAGAAATTGAAGAAGTCCTGATTGCTAAAGGTAAGTCACTTAAGACCTATTCAATAGATGAGCAGTGGTACGTTGAGCACTTGCAGAACCGCTTAGATGCACTGTCAGCCGCTTTCAGGCTTGAATACGCTACCGATAATTACAATTTCGGCACGAGTGCAGATTCTTTGGAAGACACATATGATTTCAGTCAGATGACTGTTTCGGCCGAGGAATCTTTAGCGCAGCAAAATTCTGTTATTCAATCGCCACATCAGCGAATAAGGGTTAAGGCCGGTCCTGGAACAGGTAAAACACATTGCTTGCTTGAACGTGCTAAATACCTTGTAGCTCAAGGAGCAGAGCCCGATTCTATCCAGATACTCACATTTACTAATGCCGCAACTAAGGTATTAAAAGAACGCCTTTACAGCAGTGACAAGCGTTATCAGGACATTCGAATCTCAACGTTGAGTAGTTTTAGCTTCAGAGTAGCGGAGAAATATTCAACGAGAAAACCAAAAATTGACTCAAAACATATCCACAAAATTGTAGAAAAATTATCTAAACCGATTCGGGATAAATACCCGAGAAAACTTACGGTTGAAGACGTCCGAAATGTCATCGCCTATTACTACCACAGCGGCAATTTAGAAGAGGCAATTAGGCTTAAGACAAAGCTTGATCCACCCTCTGTTCTAGATGATTTCTCTGAACTACTAAAGAAATACAATGAGAGTAAGAAAGATGCTTTTGGTCTCGAGAGACTTATGGATTTCGAAGAGCTTATCAGGTGTGCTAGAGCCTCAGCAAAGAAAAGCAAACTTAACACCACGATTGATCAGATAAAACATCTCCTTGTTGATGAGATTCAGGATTTAAGCCCCTTAGAGTGGCAGTTAATCTTTGCTATCGTTAAACGACAAGAATGTGGGGTAATGCTGATTGGAGATAACGCACAGTCAATCTTTGACTTTAAAGGTGGGACAACACCAATAAACCTAGCGAAAAAAATACGTGGCCTGCGAACGCTATCAATAACAGTAAATCGAAGATCAACTGCGCCAATCGCTCATCTGGCAAATGCCTTATTAAGGCAGGGTGAGGATTTGGTAGAACAACAAGTGCTAAACGATGATGCTAACGCACCGTTACCAGTTTTGATTGAAACCGATGATTTTGAGAAGGCCTTAGAACAGGTGGCTGACGATATCCGGCAATTACGCAAATCAAACGTTAAAATGTGCGACATTGCGATTGTTGTCACTACAAACAATGAAGCGAAGAAAGTCTGTAGCATCCTAAAGCGGAAGCAGATTAGTTATTTCTTGCGTAGCAAAGATGATATCGATGGACAGATATCAAAAGAGCCTACGGGAAGGCAAGTTACGGTAACAAATGTTCATAATGTCAAAGGATTAGAGTTTGAGCATGTGTATTTTGTTGATCCAAGAATAAGTAAAAAGAAAAAGCCGGATGCAAAAAAAGCAGAACTAGCACTCGTATATGTGGCGATAACCAGAGCAGTTAGATACTTAACCATCATTAAAAGTAGTAATGGTAATAGTTACTTCGCTGGCGCTGCCAAATCCGACTCCTATGTGCTTGAGCAGATACAAGATTTGCCAATAGAGAGTCGTTTTATTTGAAGTGTATCGGTTCAGTTAGGTTTTTGTGAATCAATGGCTCTGCGCATTATTTGTTATATGCTTTAATGAGGGAGCGGACTAGGAAAGTAATAAATGATAGGGAAAAACTATGCTAAATAGAGGATCAGAGTGGCGCCGGTGGGAGCCGCACATTCATGCTCCAGGAACCGTAATGAATAATCAGTTCCGGGGGGAATCAGCCTGGGAAGACTATATTACCGCCTTAGAGGAAGCAACTCCGGTTATCGAAGCAATTGCTGTAACCGATTATTACGTTACTAACACCTATGAAAAAGTTTTGGAATTTCGTCGGGACGGGCGATTACCAAACGCAGCACTTATTTTTCCTAACATAGAATTAAGACTAGACGTTGCTACTGCTAAAGGTGGGTTCGTTAACTTGCATTTGTTTGTCAGTCCTGAAGATCCTAATCACATTGATGAACTACAACGAATACTCTCTCGTTTACAATTTAACGTTTTTCAAGACCGTTTCGATTGTACTCGTTCCGATTTAATTCGCTTAGGCAAAAGAGCTGATCCTAATATTATTGATGACCTCGCTGCTCTATCTTATGGTGCAAATCAATTCAAAGTTAATTTTCAACAACTTCGTGATGTTTATGCGGAAAGTAGTTGGGCGAAGAAGAACATTTTGATAGGTGTGGCGGGAGGGGCATCTGATGGCACATCAGGTGTCCGAGAGGCTGCAGATCAGACTATCAGACGAGAGATAGAAAGCTTTGCACACATAATATTTGCAAGTAGTGAAGCACAACGAGAGTTTTGGTTAGGCCGAAAGCCTTCTATGTCTGAAGATGAAATTCGTACTATTTATAATGGTCTTAAACCATGTCTACATGGGAGCGATGCTCATAGCCTTGAAAAAGTGGCTTCCCCATTTGGAGATCGCTTCTCGTGGATTAAAGGTGGGCTTGAATTCGATTCTTTGCGTCAAGCATGTATCGATCCGGTAAATCGGGCATACGTTGGGTGTGAGCCCCCTAATTCAGCCACACCCTCTCAAGTCATATCAAACATAACAGTACTGAATGCACCATGGTTGAATACTCCTCAGATACCACTCAATCCCGGGTTAGTTGCGATTATTGGAGCCCGAGGATCTGGAAAGACTGCATTGGCGGATATGATTGCCGCCGGCTGTGACTCGATTACATTTGAAACGTGGGCTGCTCAAGAATGGTCTAATCCGTCATTTCTCGTCAGAGCCAGACCAATAATAGGCGACGCACAGGTTCGAGTAGAATGGTCAGCTGGAGGGACTGAAACACGAATGCTTAGTGGTTCCGATGCTAATGGGCCGTTGAGCTACGCGCGAGTCCGTTATTTATCACAACAATTTGTTGAAGAGCTTTGTTCTTCGAATGGGTTAACAGACGGACTATTAAGAGAAATTGAACGAGTTATTTTCGAAGCCCATCCTGAGGAAGTTCGAGATGGAGCTTTGAATTTTTCTGAATTGTTAGAACAGCGAGCCTCTAGATATCGCCAGGCTCGTGCGAGAGAAGCCGAAGCAGTTGCAAATATATCAGATCGTATAAGTACGGAGTTGGAAAAAGATAAACTCATCGACAGTTATAAAGCGGATGTAGAGAAGAAGAATAAGCTAATTAAGGCCTATACGAATGATCGTGCCAAATTGGTATCAAAGGGTAGTGAAAAGAGAGCTCAGAGGCATACGGAGTTGGCTGAAGCTGCTAACAATGTTCGATCTAAGCTTCGCAAGTTAATGGGACAACGTCAGGCTTTTATAGCAATGCAAGATGAAGTCAAAGATATGCGACGCAATCAGGCTCCAGAAGCACTTCGTCAAGCACAAGCCCGTCATGAACACAGCGGTATGACTGATGATCAATGGGCAGCATTTTTAATTGACTATACAGGACCTGTTGATGATGACCTCGACAATCTTTTGAAATGGGTAGAGAACGAGATTTCGAAACTAAAGGGTACATCACCGATTCTGAGTGACGATAACAAGCCCTATTTCCCCGAGGATAGCGATTTAAAAACGCTTACTCTATCGGTGCTTGAAGCTGAGATGACTAGGCTAGAAAAACTAGTTAATGCAGATAAAGATATGCAACGCCGCTACGCATCACTATCAAATAATATTGCTCGTGAAACTAACGCTTTACAAAAACTATCGGAAAAACTGAAAGATGCAAAAGAAGCGAAAGAGCGTGCTCGACAACTGCAAATAGAGCGAGAAGAAGCATATGGCAGAGCGTTCGATGCCTTAGTGGCAGAACAATGTATTCTGGAAGAACTTTACGCTCCTTTGATGGCTAGACTTGGGGATGCGTCAGGAACGTTGAATAAACTATCGTTTTCTGTAACACGAGTTGCAGACGTAGCACAATGGGCATCTTCTGCTGAAGATGTCCTTCTAGATCTTAGAAAAGCAGGAGCTTTTCGCGGTAAAGGGACACTAAAACAGAAAGCTGAGGCAGAACTAAAGAATGCTTGGGAATCAGGGTGCTCTAAATCTGTTAAAGAAGCGATGAAAGAATTCCGAAGGCTATATCAAAACGATTTATTAGAACACTCTCCTGTCACAAGGGCGGATCAATCTGAGTTTCGTATATGGTCGAAACGGTTTGCTCAGTGGTTATTCAGTACAGATCACATAGAAATCCGATATGGAATCAACTATGACGGTGTTGATATCCGAAAGCTATCACCTGGTACTCGCGGAATTGTGCTATTACTTCTTTATCTCGCTTTAGATGACCAAGATGACCGCCCACTCCTGATTGACCAACCTGAAGAAAATTTGGATCCAAAATCGGAATTTGAAGAACTCGTACCGCTGTTTATTCAAGCAAAGTCACATCGCCAAGTCATAATGGTTACCCATAATGCGAATCTGGTTATCAATACTGATGCAGACCAAATTATAATCGCTGAAGCAGGTGCACATAGTCACGATGGTCTACCGACGATAACTTACCGCTCTGGAGGGTTTGAAAATAGAGCTATAAGGAAAGAGGTCTGTGAAATTTTAGAAGGGGGAGAGTCAGCGTTCCAAGAGAGAGCTAGGCGGTTACGAGTTAGAATAGACAGATGAACATTTCAGTCGAGTTATTTGAAGTGAGGATTTTCTTTGGTACTACGAATAAGTGACAAATAGCTGAATACCGGAGAATGGCCTTTGTGCCAGAGTCGCTGCATATTTTTCAATGGGGTACTTTGCGTGTGGTTTTTTGATGGAGACATTGTAGCGACGTGTGATGCGTGTGGAGCGCAACATGATATCGCGGTTTCTGAACTTGAAGTAGATTGTTATGGTGGGGAATACCATGAAAATGGTATGGGGGAAGAAAATAACTACGAACTCTCCCAAATCTATTTATGCGAAAATTGTGGTTCGGAATTTGAGATTAAGTTTGATGCTACTGAGTATCCTGTAGACGTATTAAGTTATGTGATCGATAACACAGTAGGAGCTGATTGTCAGGGAATGCCATACATTACTTATGTTGATGATAGTCCGATTTATACGTTTCCGAAACCTAAGTTAACTTTACCTGAAACAAAATTAATTGCTGATCTTCAGGAAATCAACGGCACTATTCCTAAGCTTATATCACTAATACAAAAAGATAATAATTACATCTACCATATCACTCCAAGGGAGTTTGAAGAAATAGTCGCTGAGTTATTTCGTAAGAATGGGTTTGATGTAACTCTTACTAAAAGAACTCGAGATGGTGGTAAAGATATTATAGCTGTTGCGAGCAGTTCTATGGGGATCGACACCAGATATTTCATCGAATGTAAACGTCACTCGATTGATAATAAGGTCGATGTTGGTATTGTAAGGGAACTATATGGGGTTCATTCTAGTCGTAATGGCCCTAACCAGTCGATTATAGCCACTACGTCTACTTTTACTCCGGACGCCATTCAATTCGCACAAAATGAAATCAGAAGCCAGTGGGATTTGAGTTTGAAGGATATTAACGACGTCATGAGTTGGATTAATCAGTATCAACCTTAAAGTTAATAACTAACTGTTGTAGTGGTCAAGTTGATTGGGTTAAACCTGATAAAGATGTTCACTCTGAATCAAAAAGCTCTAATAGGTAACGTGAATATGTCTTCACAGCACCCATGATAGGCTCTGAACGTGCAGTAGAATACGTCACGTTAATAAGCATTAATGTTTTTAAGTTTTATACAGGTGTTAAGTATTCTTATATAGGGTTATGTGTGGAATATAGGTGTAATAGATTCACACAGTGTTATTATCAAATGTCTACAACTGGAAGCTCAGGGAAAATAAATTGGCAAGAGTTCGCCCATCAAAAAAGCAAAGGATTCGATTAACAAGCGCAAACGCTAATAGGTGTTGTGTTTGCAAGCGAAAAGGTGTCGGTTTACACCTTCACCACATAGATGGTAATAACGCTAATACTATTGACGATAACCTTGCTGTTCTTTGTGTAGAAGATCATGACCACCATCATCGGCCTGGAGAATACCAAAAAGCTCGTCACACTGAATTGACTTCAGATAAATTGCTAGAGTACAAAAGGTCTTGGGAAGCATTTGTTGTTGAGGCAAATAAAGAAACTCCAACTGTTATAGCCGTAGTCAATGTCTTTGGTGATTATGAGCACATACACGCAGCAAAAATCATTTTTCAATGGCCAAATGAAAAGGTTGAGTTTGAAAGAGTATTTCATTTATTAGAAGGTGATTTTGATTACTGGACTGATGAAATGATCAGTGAAGTGAACAGTCTGGGTAAAAATATAAACTTTGTAATGATTAATGAGCCTCTGCCTGTAGAGTATTGTCCTTGCTGTGGCTCGGGTTTTAGTAATACTGTAAAAGAAGCGTTTGTCTTAAAAAAGACAGATCCAAATTGGTCAACTCAGTCAATTTTGTCGATTTATATAAATCCAGAAATACCTAGCCTGGCTATTTCACTAGGTTTGCCTCAGAAAAACCTATATTCCGGATCTTTACACCTTTGTCAGGGAACCCATCTACACTACACATGTAATTACTATGATGAGCGTGTCGAAGTTAAGCGTAGGCCAAGTGTAAGGACACAGGTTACCCGTCTAGTCCAAAAGATCGTTTCCGATTTTGAGCCTGCTCATATTTTCATTGGTACTGGAGACCATGATACTCCAGAACTAATAGATAGTTTTGAATTGCCAAGAGTTTGGGAGACAAAATCATCTAAGAGTCGCCAAAAATTTCCAAGGAAGAACACGGTTGGAAATTCAAATCTAAGCGGTGATTAAAGCTTTGCTGCCGCTTGCAAGGGGCTTTTAAATCAACAAAATACTCGTGGCAGTATTGAACTACTACATAATCGACCTATCTTATTGTGCAGTAAAATGGGTGACGTTAATCAACATTAACGTGAACTAAATTAGTGGCCGAATCTTAGTATTGTTATTACGGTATTTTTTAAATCGATAGAGAAAAAAGTATCCTTGTAGGATAATCTTTCCCTCCACGTTGGAAAAGTCGAAATATTGCATCTTGAAGATGTATAGAAACCCTGGGTGCGTACCATTGCTCATTTTTAATCCAAATACAATATTGTTAGTTCCGAAATCAAAATAAGTACTCATATGCAGTTTTCAAGTTCGCTATCCCAAAGCCTAGTTCAGGGGACCAACCATCTGTATTGTTTTTAGCTGTTTTTCGAAGCGCATCAAAAACCTCATCTTTAGATAAGTTAAGATTAAATGATAGAATCAGTGCTATCATTCCAGCTACAACAGGAGCTGAAGTAGAAGTTCCAGGGTCAACTTCCAAAAAGCCTTTAAAGTGAGAATATGAGCAGACATCAGGTTTTTTCCGGAAGAAAAATCCTGGTCCTGTAGACGAATAAGGTAACCTAGAACCTCTTAATGAGACGGCTCCAATAGTAAACACACTCTCTAGGCTATTTACCCCCCATATACTTTTTCCATCACCAACGTCATCGGAACCACATCTAAGGTCAGGTTTTGGACAACCACAATTGCCTGCAGCGAATATCATTGGTATTCCAAGGCTAGCAATATAACTACACCTCTTTGTAAAAGGATGATTGGGAGATTGAGCATAGCTATTTATATTTTCGTCAACTTTAATTCTTCTATATGTTGACCAACTGTTATTGACAATTACACGTTTCGATGGATTATTCTCACACCAGTTGAGAAGCCAATTAAAACCAATTAAAGCTTCAGAAAGCCAGGAGCCTCTTGATCCCCTATATTTTAATATACCTATATCTAGTATTTCTGCTTTTGGAGCTGCAAGTAGGGCGGCATGAGCAACCATAGAACCATGAAAACCGTAACTGCCTTGACCTGCACTTCCCCATGGACTTGTACCGTTTGGAGACCAGCCATCTATTACGTTAAACTGTGATTTGTCTATGCCGGTATCGCATACTGCAATTACTGTATTCTCCCCCCTACGTCCTTTATCCCACAAATCTTGGCAGTTCAATGTTTCAATGACATCAGAAGATGTTCCTATTGGAATATTGTCTTGATAAGCGGTAGAAGCCTCAAAGCTTGTAGCCGGATATATTTGCAAATCGTCCCATACTGATAGAACGTCTTTCACGTTTTTGATATGTGGAATTAATGATTCGGAGAATTCACCGGCAATTATTCCATTTAAAGGCGCTGAGTTTGATAAGGTTGCGCCTAGAAATTTATTATTACTAGCTTCTATGCATTGTAAGTTACCGTAAGAAAATTCGACTGAAGACGCCGATGGAGCCGATTGTAAGCTACTTATGTATTCCCTTAGGTCATATTCAAATCTACTCTTAACGGGCGTTTCTTGATTATATTCAATTAGAATTTTTTTCATCTTTGGTGGTCGCTATATATTCATCTGAATAAATCTCTACTGAAGTACACTTAAGGCAAGTTTTCAAAGCTTCAAGCAGCAAATTTATGCATTTTATTTTCCCGCTAACTAAGAAAGTGAATGTTCCTTCATCTGGGTTTATTTCTTGTAATCCGAATGATAAGTCATATGAAACTCCAAATTTACTCAGTAACATACTAACTTCTTCAATTGTTTTTTTTGATGGTTTATTTGCATCAAGAGTTGAAAATTGAATGAAGTGATTCAAATATTAAACTCCTCGATCCTTACTTCCCCCCCGGGGAAAATTGATTCTGTGTTTCGAGGTTCAGACCCCGCACTTCTATCACAAACCAAAGATAAGCAAGACTTTCCTATTTCTAATAAAAGGTTTTTGTTTAATAGTTTTTCATAGCAAAATTCAACACTTTCGATTTCGACTTGCCAATCTGTCGAAACTGAATCTAAAACTCCGCTTACATTTCTAATTTCGCGAAATGCTATAAGAATTGCTGTACTTAAAGGATCTAGTGTTTCTTTTCTACCAGCCCCTATCGTTCTAGTATCTTTAATGACTGCTACATTAGCTATTTTAAGCATTGTCAATTGTGGGGGGGAATCAGAAAAGTAGTTATTTCTCCATCTTAGGACTAATTGAGATAATTTTTCTATATATTTAGAATAGTTAGTGTTAAAAGAGGGGTCTTCAAAAAAATATGCTAAATCAGCTATGTTACTATCATCTAAGCCTTCATATATAAATCTGTATGCGGGAACAGGTGATATTGATCCAAACCCAAATTTTTGAGGATTGTTAAATATCGGGCTAAAGCGGTCTATTCTTACATTACCTAGGCTTGTTGGTGGGGGAAGGTGCTCTAGAACGGGTATCATGTCGATAAGATTTTTATAGGAAGATACTAGCTCTTGAGGATATCCAACTATAATGTTCCAAATACAAGAAATTTCTTGTTCCAGTGCATTTTTAAGAAATAAAATGTTTTGAAGGGTAGTAATTCCTTTATCCATAAGCTTTAAAGTGTAATCATCAAGACTTTCAATTCCTGGTTGTAAAGTAGTAACACCAGCATTTTTTAATATTTTTAAATGTTCCGCCTTGTGATTTGCTTTTATTTCATAAAAAAATGAATAGCTTTCGTTTAATTTAGCGATTTCTTTAAATATTGAATTGATATGTTCTTTAGCCATGATGTTATCAACAGCTAAGAATCTTTTTATATTCCACTTCTTCGATAGATTGTTGATTTCATCAATTACTTTCTCAGGCGATTTTATGCTATATTTCATTGCGTCAGCATTTAAACCGCAAAATGTACAATGTTTGATCTCCCCCCACCAACAACCTCTAGAGCTTTCTATTACTAGGCCAGGTAAAATATATTTTCTCAAGTGACTTGAATATATTTTATTAAAAAAATCTCTATATTCCGGTTCAGGAAGTGTGTCTAGATTAGCAGGTCTATTACCTTGAATCGATGATTTTCTACCGCTAAATAGAATTTTAGTCCTGTTTTTATTAAGCGATTTTTCCAATACGAATTTAGTAAAAGTTTCCTCTGAGTCACCACTAAATACATAGTCAACGAAATGAAATGTATTTAAAATCGCTGAACCCATTGGCTCGGCACAGTTAGCACCGCCAAAAACAATTATTGTTTCAGGTAATATTGATTTTATTTTTTTCGCCAATAGTAGAGAAGCACAGTTTTGTTCAAAACTACTCGAAAATCCTATTATTTGCGGGTTTCCTTTCGCTATTTCTGTAGCTTCGCTGTCCGAATATTTTGATATGTTTTTCTTAATATTATTAAGCTTCAATTTCATCTCTTCAGACAGGAATGAGCCAATTTTTTCTAGGAATAAAGAGTCCCTGTGTTCATTACAATTTCTCTCAAACAAAGCATCACTAAACAGCCACTCACCAATCAGACAGTGTGAAGGGCATTGCCCAGACAACCACTCTTGTATGCCTATGTCGAATTTTTCTGCGAATGAAATATTTGCATAATGGATTTCACAAGTTAGGTTCCTTCTTTCAATCTTAGCTTGCAGGAGACTTGGACCATAAACTGGTCTTACGATTGATAAAACAGGAGCCACAACTAACTTTACATTAAGAGTCATCGGCAATAAACTCTAACCATTGTTCCGGAGTTTCAAACGTGCCTAACGATTTGTACAAAAACTCCTGTAGCTCTATGGATCTTTGTTTAGATTGAGCTAGCCTGAGCGCCTTTTTGTATAAATGTTCCGTCTTAAAGAGCACATCACATGCGTTGCAGTTTCCGTCAAATGCTGAACTACTAAGTTTTAAGGGCTCATCTCTAGTTACTTGCTCTAAAATTGCTGCAGGACCTTCAAAAGCTATCCATTTATAGAGAAGGTTGCTATACGAATTTTTTAATGCATCAGTAATACTACCGGTTTCTATTTTCCCAATTGAAAGACCCTCTCGGAAAGGAATCGTCCCACAACAAGGTAAGTATTTTCCTGTTGCTGTTATAGTCGGCCCTCTCAAAATATGACCGCAACTACCCAATTGTTTTCTTTTATCAAGGGTTCTTTCATTTGAATATTCAGCTCTACCGGTATTGTTAATGATTGTTTCAGCTATAATTAATTTAGAAGTGTCAATATCATTTTGATTTAATAAATTTGCAATATACATCTTGTCTATAATACATGCTGGTTCCACACATATGTTTATTGCTACTCTTAAATTCAAAGTTACAGCCGCTTCAATACAATTTATTAGGTGTTCTTCTTTAATGAAACTGGAATGTGAGTCGTCATAAGAAATGCTTATTTCTTTCAGTCCATTTTCCTTTAGACTTTTTAATATAGAATAGCTCTTGGACTTTTCTTTAGCCCATGCACAGCTTGTTACTACTCTCGTAATGAAACCTAATGAAGTCGCTTTTTTAATAGCAGCTTCTAAAACAGATGGCATTAAAAATGGTTCGCCACCTGTAAATCCAACAACTTTTATTGATTTAATACTCGCAACTGACTCTATTGCTGCTAAAACTTGTTCTTTTGAGAGTTTTTCTTTTCTGGAAGGTGATGAAGAAAAACAGCAATGATCGCACGTTGCTGGACAAGTGTAGGTAAGGTGAATTGCGAGGTAAGTGGGCCTAACAATTGTGCATTCTGGAACGTCCATGTAAATATTTCCTATGGGATTGCAACAGCTACTGCTACCCCAACCGCTACAGCAACGGATATCGGTGATGGTCCAGGTGCGGCACCTAATATATCCTCAAAGTGTTTCCTAATTGCTTCCGCGGTGTCATCGTCCATTTCGATTCCGTATTCCGCTAATGCTTTCTGGGGTGATGTCGCGAGTAATTCCAAGAAATCCCTGTCGTTTTGCATTCTCTCTTGTAATTCTTCTACTTTTTCCTCTGGTGCATCTATTGAAAATTCCATAATAAACTCCGTTTTAGTCAGTATAAAAAATGCTCAAAAAGAGCAAAAAGTATACTAGTTGAGGGAGTTGATAATTACAAGGTTTTTTATATTCTAAATAACTGTTCCCAAGTGTAGATACCCTTTGAAGGGAATTCAGTGTGAAATGAACGATCAGAACAGTCGCAAGACCATACTTTTCACACATCCTCGCTGAGCATGAACAGAATATCATTGATCAGCCGACCCATTCACACTGATCGTGGATAATTACATTACTTACAAAAGTAAAAAGACGCAGGCATTGCTGAATTAAAATCCGAAATTTATCGTGCTGTTCCAGCAGGTTTATAGCCCTTTGGTCAATAAGATTGAAAAGCTCCGGCATACCTTGCACGAAACCTTAACCCGCAATCACAAGTGCTCTGAAATGTGGGAATTGCTGCAAAAAGTTCGGAGATTTATGTGGAAACCGCCTCGCCATTCCCTGGTAATCAGCATTGACTGGCGAGGGTGTAGCAGACTTGGGAGCAGTTACTTAGGAAATCGACAAGGCTTTGAATTAGTTGAACGAAAAATTAAATGCACTTCCAACAAAAAAAGCTACAGTGTGTTCGGATTTATCGCTGTCAAATTCATATCGCAATCCAGCAGTCCATTCTGATTTTTCATTGTTTATGAGGTACATAGGTAGTGATACGGTATACTCGCCATCCTCAAAATCATGCGTTACACTTAAAGAAATCGGCTTGCCATATATTTTTCCTCTTCCCCCTAGCGTAATATTGCGGTTGATTTCTTTATTAGGTGCACTGCTTTGCTTAGTCATACAATTTTTCACAATTTCTTCATCGTCACTTGGCAGTAGGCAGCGAACTTCCTCATCTTCAGCTTTATAGCCTTTTTGAAATTCTAGTTGTACCCAAAAAGCATATTCATCTGGCTTTAAAAACTGATAATACCCACCTATTCCCCACGGAGTTCTGTTCGATTTTTTATTATTCACCTCTAAAATACCGTCTTCATTTAATTTAGTGGCGGGGTCTTGAATAAAATGTTCATAATCTTCATAACCGATTGTACTGAACAAACCATAGGTGGAGAAAGAAATCTGATTTAGAATGTTTTTTAGGACTGTGAAGTTATAAACTTTATCAGTTTTCTTCTCGTATTTTGTCAATAAATCCTCATCAGATATATTGTTACAATCGTCTTTGATTTTTTTATTTGCTTCTGATTCTTCCAAATTCTCATAAGTGTCAACATCAAAAATTTTGGGGTGGTCATAGCAGTAGTTCTTCAACGATTGTGCATTTGAGTCTATATACTTTCTAATAACAGCACTATTTTGACTATCTTTGTTAAAATTCAATGCAACCGTCATTGCTGTGGAGTCAGTAAATACATCAGTGCTGGAATATAAGTTAGCCGATTTCTTACCTTTTTTAATAGGAGTTTCAATTTTAATTGTAAGTCCACTGTATTCTTTACTAGGAGAGATTTTAAAAGTTGCTTTATCGTTGGCCGTCCCAGCAGATAAGGAAATTGTGTTACCCGTAACCTTTACATCAGGAGATGCTACGGAAGATATTTTTTTATCTTCGTCTGAAAAGTAATCACGTTCCATTACGGATACATATGAACTGTCTTGAGCGTAAACACTGAAGCCAAGTAGTGCCGTTGATAATATTAGTCGTTTAGTTGATCTTGGGTTCATAAAAAACTCCTTAGACTATCAAGGTAAAGGACCAAGTATCTTTACCTCCTTTCAGAGTTTGTTCACTTTTTGGATGGTTTGATTCATTTGGATCAGTTATATTCTTTACTTCGATTTTGTATTTTTTGTTATTCGTATGTCCAACTATCATGACTATAAAATAAGTAATTTCCTTGACTAGGTTTATTTCAAACTCGTTGCTGTCAGACTCTATTGGGTAACGTTTTTTTTCTTCATCTGATAATTTTCGACTTTCGCCAATCGCAGGCTCAATTATCGTGTATAGATGCAACTCTCTATTGCTCATTGAAAATTTGACTGATTTATAATCTGGCATTGTGAATTCCTTTTCTAAATTATTGAGATTTTGACTCTTGATCCTACTCTTCTCTAAAGGGTTGTTTGTTTTTTATACAGAAGGTGGCACATTGGCAGGCCGTTGTAAAGATTATTTATATTTCAATATTCGAAAACGTAAAGCTGGTGGACCTTATCTAATTGAGGATTTAGCGAGCCCGGGTGAGATTTAAAAAACTAAGAACAGGAGTTTTGCAGTGATGCTTGTTAAATGCATCCACGTTTTTTATATTCTGCCGCCCATTCTTTAAAACGTTTTTCGTCGCGTTCAGCAGTCTTAGCTCGCCTTTCTAGTGTTTTATTCGAAACGGGCTCTGGCTTAGTTTTATCGAAAGTTACACCTGATAATTCGTCGGCAAACATCTCAGGTCTTACATGACTGTAATGTTGTTCAATCATCGCAACACTCGTACCACACTGTTTTGCAATTACGTCCATACTGGTACCTGCCAGCAGTTGCCATGTGATGTATGTATGGCGTAACGAGTATAGTGACCTTGGTCCACCTGAAGAGGTTTTAAGGTTATTACTCTGAAGAACCTTTTCAAATGCCTTGCCTAACTGTGGTGTTGTTTCACCGTTAGCTAATAGGAATAATTTTTGACTTGGTGTTCTATGTGGAAACCGTTCGCGTAGTCGAGATATCGCGCCAATGACATCTTTCTTACAGACGATTTTTCGTGTTCCAGTGTGCTTTGTCGTTTTACCTTTCTTAACATTAATAAAGAATTGAGCTTTGCTACCTTGGGCTTTTAGTTCGATATCACCCCAGGTGATGTTTTCCATCTCTGTGCCAGGACGTATGCCGGTATTTACTGCAATCTCGCAGTAATCATAAAGCAGTTCTCTAATTTGCCTTGTCTTCTCAGTGTGCGCGTTACGTTCACTTTCGTAAATGCCATCAAGTACAGCGTCATATTCTTCTTCTGAGAAAGCGGCTCGACGTGTTCCGGTTTCACCTTTCGACGATAACACTGGCACTTGTATCGGAATCATCCATTTGTGTTCAATAGCTTCTTTAAACACTAAGTTAAGCGCAGCATTATGGGTCTTTAACGTTGATGAAGCCGGTGTTCTGCCGAATTGTTTAATACGCCAC
>MDTG01371558.1_pt1 | contig 16061 bp, 16 predicted proteins | sample 811421 | NCBI WGS metagenome assembly MDTG01 (sample SAMN05326645, study PRJNA326480) | marine metagenome | isolation source: seawater | place: Pacific Ocean: South East | collected 2011 | reverse complement strand
CGGGCGTGCCTGCGAAGGCGGCGGCGGGGGCGGTGCAGGCGGCGCGGGAGGCGCAGGCGGCGGAACGATCAGCGCAGGCGGCGCGGGCGGCGGAATGTTCGCCTGCGTCCGGATCGGCGGCGGGGCCGGCGCGATGCTGATCGGCGGAGGCGGCGCAACCGGCGGCGGCGGCGCAACTTCCTGTTCGGGCGGCGGTGGCGGTGGCTCCTCCTCCGGCTCCGGCACTTCTTCCTCAATGTCCACGGTGGTCACTCGCTCAGCGATTTCCTTCACCGCCGACATGGCGAGTCCGGAAATGAGCAAATAGCCCACTGCCACGTGGATGAGGGCAACGATGACAATCGAGATAACTCGACTGCCGCTCATTTCTTGGTCAGCGTAAGCCATCCAGTCCCTTCACTCCGTTTCTCAACCGGCCGGATCGAACGATCCAGCCCTCCTGAGACTACCCGGATAGGCTCCGAGCGATCCCGCATGAATGTTTTGCCTATCGCTTGATAACTAGTGACGCGGACCCGGCACAACCAAAAATGTGCCAAAAACGTCACAGCGGGAAATTTTCTATCTTTCTCCCGGACAGACTTGGGCGGCTCTTAACGGGCCATTACGGATGGGGCAAACCCTTTGTTGATTAAGCCCGGATTCAGCGACACCGCGCTGCACTGTTGAAGATGCCGGACCCCTCGCCGGTTCTGGCGCGTTATTGCAATGATCGCCCGCGCGCATATGGCCTGCCCGAGATGGCTCGCCCAAGAAGGAATGACATGCCGACTTCAACCCGCCCCGCCCCTCTACGCGCCTTGCTCGTCGGCCTGCTCGGTACGGCCGCTGCCGCCTGTGCCACCACGGGTCCGGCCATGTCGCAGGACATGCCGGCGGCCGAATTGCCGGCCTCCCAGGCGCCGACCTATGTCGACCTTGTGACGATGGCGATGGCTGCCGATACCGTGGCCATCGTGACGGTGGAGGAGCAGATTCCCTTCCCCCCCGAACGCGCGCCGAACCTCGCACCCTCGAAGGTGCGCCTGTACATCGAGGCGCTGACGCAGAGCCTGCTGGTCGCCCCGCAGGGTGTTGGCGCCGAACTGGTTTACGTGGTGGACCAGGAGCGTGACGACGATGGTGATGCGCCCGACCTGGAAGACCGCACCTTCCTCATCTTCGGGGACCTTTCGCGCAGCCAGCCCGGAGCGATCCAGTTGCTTTCGTCCGATTCCATGCTGCCCGCAGGGCCGCGGATCGAATCGCGGGTGCGCCGGGTGCTGACCCAGCTTGCCGCAGCAGACGCGCCGCCGGCGATTACCGGCGTGCGCGACGTGATCTCGGTGCCGGGCAACCTCGCGGGCGAATCGGAAACACAGATGTTCGTCGAGACCGAGAGCGGCGCGCCCGTCTCGCTGTCGGTGATCCGCCGCCCCGGCATGGCACCGGAATGGGGCGTATCGCTGGGCGAGCTGGTGGATGCCTCCGCCACTCCGCCGCAGCCCGAATCGCTCGAGTGGTTCCAGTTCGCCTGCTTCCTGCCGCACGAACTGCCCGCCGATTCGTTCCTGCAGACGGACCGTGCCTCGCAGGAACGCGCGCGCGAGGACTATGCCTTCATCCTCGCCGAACTGGGGCCGTGCGAGCGGCGCTTTACCGGATAGAAGCACGACTGGTCTGGCCAAGCGAGCGCTGCATGCCTAACGGTCCCGCCCCGAACGTAATTGCGAACGTATCAGGACGGGGAATGCAATGGCTGACAATCTGCGAATCGCCTTGGCGGGTCTGGGAACCGTGGGCGCGGGCGTGCTGCGCCTGCTGGCCGAGAACGGCGACCTGATCGCCGCGCGCGCGGGCCGCGCGATCGAGGTGGTGGCGGTCTCCGCGCGCGATCGCGGCAAGGATCGCGGGGTGGACCTGTCGCCCTACGCCTGGGAAGACGACATGACCGCCTTCGCCGCGCGCGACGATGTCGACGTGGTGGTGGAACTGGTCGGCGGTTCCGATGGCCCCGCGCTGGCACTGGCGCGCAAGGCGCTGGGCGGCGGCAAGGGCCTCGTCACCGCCAACAAGGCGATGGTGGCGCATCACGGGCTGGAACTGGCGCAGCTGGCCGAGGGCAATGATGCGCCGCTGCGCTACGAGGCGGCGGTGGCGGGCGGCATCCCGGTGATCAAAGGACTGGCGGAAGGTGCGGCGGCCAACCGGATCGAGCGCATCTACGGCATCCTCAATGGCACCAGCAATTACATCCTGTCCGAAATGGAGACCACGGGCCGCGATTTTGGCGACGTGCTGAAGGACGCGCAGGCACTGGGCTATGCCGAGGCCGATCCGACCTTCGATATCGAGGGCGTGGACGCGGCGCACAAGCTCTCCATCCTCGCCAGCATCGCCTACGGGACGCAGCTGGATTTCGCCGCGGTCGACACCAACGGCATCAGCAAGATCCGCGCGGCCGACATCGCCCAGGCGCGTGCGCTTGGTTACGTCATCCGCCTGATCGGGCTGTCCGATTGCAAGCAGGAGGGCGGCGAGCGCCACCTGTTCCAGCGCGTTGCGCCCTACCTCGTGCCGGTGCGCCACCCGCTTGCCGCCGTGGACGGGCCGACCAACGCCGTGGTGGCGGAAGGCAATCATGTCGGCCGCCTGCTGTTCCAGGGCGCGGGCGCGGGGGATGGCCCGACGGCCAGCGCCGTCGTGGCGGACCTTGTCGACATTGCGCGCGGCACGCGCATGGCGCCGTTCTCGCAGCCGGTGGAGACGCTGGTGGCCAGCACGCCGGCCGATCCCGGCAACCGCCGCAACCGCGCCTACGTGCGCTTCACCGTGGCCGACCGCCCCGGCGTGCTGGCGGAGATCACCGCCGCCATGCGCGATGCGGGCGTCTCCATCGAGAGCATGATCCAGCACGGCCATCCGGACGACGGCAACGAGGAACCGGTGCTGGTGGCGCTCGTCACCCACGAAGGCCCGGAAAGCGGCGTCACCCGCGCGCTGGAATTGCTGGAAGGCTCGCCCGCGCTGGTGGAAGAGCCGCTGGTGATGCGCCTGATCGGTTAGTCTTATTCCGAAAGGTCGATCGGCACGCGCTCGCCGCTCGGCACCGGACTGGTCGGCGTATCGTCAGCCTCGACAGCGGAAACCGCCGCGGCCTCTTCTTCGCTCAGCGGTTCAGGGAACGCGGACACGTCGATCAGCGGCGGATAGGGCGGGACATAGCCCACGCGCATGCAGGCGAGCGATTCGCCCTGCGTCACCCAGCACGGCGGGTCCGTCAGGCCGGGAACGTGCCGCCTGTCGGACTGCACCTGGCGCGGCAGGGGCGACAGGTAACGCTCCGCCTCGTCCAGTTCGCGGCACACGACGATAGCCCCGTCCTCGCGGACCTCTTCCTCGCAAGGTTTTGCCTCCACCAGCGGCACCGGCTCGTCGCTGTTCGCTTCGCTTTCGAAGTCGCTGGGGCCATAAACCTGCTGCGCCCCGGCGGGCGCGCAGATGGTCAGAGGGGCGAAAAACAGGGCCAGCCGCCTCGACATTGTCATCCCCCCGACCTAAGCGCCCTAGCCAATCATGGTCCGACATTCAGATGGGAGCCTGAATTACCTATGAATTCCGCGAAATCCGCCGACAGCGTGCTCGACCGCGTCCTCGTCATGGAGATGGTGCGCGTCACCGAAGCCGCCGCCATCGCCGCATCGGACCTCGTCGGCCGGGGTGACGAGAAGGCCGCCGATGCCGCCGCCGTCGAGGCAATGCGCAAGAGCTTCGACACGCTCTACATCGACGGCACCGTGGTGATCGGCGAGGGCGAGCGGGACGAGGCGCCCATGCTCTACATCGGCGAAAAGGTGGGTGGAGCGCCGGGCAAAGGTCCCAAGATCGACATCGCATTGGACCCGCTGGAAGGCACCACCATCACCGCCAAGGCCGGGCCCAACGCGCTGGCCGTACTGGCCGCCGCGGAAGAGGGCTGCCTGCTGAACGCGCCCGACGTCTACATGGACAAGATCGCCGTGGGGCCGGGCTATCCCGAGGACGTGATCGACCTTGCAAAAACGCCGACGCAGAACGTGGAGGCCGTGGCCGCCGCGAAGGGTGTGCAGCCCAAGGACATCATCGTGTGCGTGCTCGACCGTCCGCGCCATGCCGAGCTCATCGCGGAACTGCGCGGCATCGGCTGCGGCGTCGTGCTGATCGGCGATGGCGACGTGGCGGGCGTGATCGCCACCACCGACCAGGACACCACCATCGATATGTACATGGGTTCGGGCGGCGCACCCGAAGGCGTGCTGGCCGCCGCCGCGCTGCGCTGCGTGGGCGGGCAGTTCAACGGCCGCCTGCTGTTCCGCAACGACGACGAACGCCGCCGCGCGCACAAGTGGGGCATCGAGGATCTCGACCGCATCTACAAGCTGCACGACCTGGCGAAAGGCGACTGCATCTTCGCCGCCACCGGCGTCACCAGCGGCTCCCTGCTCGACGGCGTGAAGCGCATCAAGCGCCCCAACGGCGAACGCATCATGACGACCGAGAGCGTGGTGATGCGGGCGAGTTCGGGCACCGTGCGCTGGGTGCGGGGCGAACACCGGATCGACTGATGAGCGCACCGCTGCTCCGCGAATTGCCCGGCGCAGCAAGGCAGATGGCGGAAAGGATGGGCGCGCGATCCCTTTCGGCTGGACGCGCACAATTCCGCCAGAGCGGCACGCTGCGCAATCTGGGCAGCCGGAGATGGATGCGCTTCAGCGCAAGGCAGTGGATAGACTTTGCCGGGTGCAACTTCGATTGGCGCGCGCGGGTCGGTCCGCTCGGCCTCGTACAGGTGCAGGATTCGCTGGTGGAAGAGCACCCCACGGGCGCGGTCAATGTGCTGGGCATCGTGCCGCTCGCCCGGGCCGATGCGTCCGCGCAACTGCTGAAGGGCGAGCTGATGCGCTATCTGGCGGAACTGCCCTGGTGCCCGGACGCCATCCTGTCCAACCCGGCGCTGCAATGGGAGACCGTCGATGACCGCCGCCTCCGCGTGTCGGCATCTCTTGGCGATGCGACGGGCGCAATCGTCGTCACGCACGACGAGGAAGGTTTGCCGCTGGCTATTGCCGGCCAGAGGCCCGCGAAAGAAGGACAGACCTTCGTGGAGCGTGAATGGCACGGCAGCTTTGCCGACTGGCGCGATTTCGATGGCCGCTGGATCCCACAATCGGGCCGTGTCTGGTGGATCGTCGATGGAGCGCCATTCGACGTGTGGCGCGGCCGGATCGCGCAATGGCAGGCCCCGCCGGGGTAAACCGGCGGACGCGGAAAAGCCGCCTCCTCACGTTGCAATTCCATGACGCTCCGCTAGGGCGAAGCCATCCGCACCGCCTGAGGGATTCGCATCCATGAAAATCATGTCCGGCAATTCCAACCTGCCGCTCGCCCGTGCCATTGCCGGCTATCTCGAAGTCCCCCTCACCGATGCCAGCGTTCGCCGCTTCGCCGATGAAGAGGTGTTCATCGAGATTCACGAGAACGTGCGCGGGGAGGACGTGTTCATCGTCCAGTCCACCAGCTTCCCGGCGAACGACAACCTGATGGAACTGCTGATCGGGATCGACGCGCTGCGCCGCGCCTCGGCCAAGCGCATCACCGCCGTCGTGCCCTATTTCGGCTATGCCCGGCAGGACCGGAAGCCCGGCCCGCGCACGCCGATCAGTGCCAAGCTGGTCGCCAACCTCATCACCGAGGCAGGGGCCGACCGGGTGCTGGCGGTGGACCTGCACGCGGGCCAGATCCAGGGCTTCTTCGATATCCCGACCGACAACCTCTACGCCGCGCCCACGATGGCCGCCGATATCCAGGCGCGCTACGGCGACAAGGACCTGATGGTCGTCTCCCCTGACGTTGGCGGCGTGGTGCGCGCCCGCGCGCTGGCCAAGCGCCTCGACAACGCGCCGCTGGCCATCGTCGACAAGCGCCGCGATCGCCCTGGCGAGAGCGAGGTGATGAACATCATCGGCGACGTGAAGGGCCGCTGCTGCATCCTGATCGACGATATCATCGATTCGGGCGGCACCTTGTGCAACGCGGCGCAGGCGCTGATGGACCAGGGCGCGAAATCGGTGACGGCCTACATCACCCACGGCGTGCTGTCGGGCGGCGCGGTGGCGCGCATCAACAAGTCCGCGCTGGAAGAGCTGGTGATCTCCGATTCCATCCAGCCGACCGATGCCGCCAAGGACTCCGACAATATCCGTATCCTGCCGATAGCGCCCCTGCTGGGCGAGGCGATCCGCCGCATCGCGGACGAAAGCTCGGTCTCGAGCCTGTTCGACTGATCGAAGCGGGGCGGAACGGGTGAACAAGAGAGGGGTTGAGTGCGCATGAACCTCGACGCTGAAATCGCCCTTGCCCACCGTCTTGCCGACGCGGCGCGCAAGGAAATCGTGCCGCTGTTTCGCACAGGCGTGGACAGCGAGGCGAAGGGCGATGCCACGCCCGTCACCATCGCAGACCGCAACGCCGAGGAGGCGATGCGCAAGCTGATCGAGGCGGAGTTTTCCGCCGACGGCATCCACGGCGAGGAATTCGGGGTGAAGGACGGGGTATCGGGCCGCCAGTGGGTGCTCGATCCGATCGACGGCACCACGGCCTTCCTGGCGGGTCGACCGATCTTCGGCACGTTGATCGCGCTCTTGGTGGAAGGCTTCCCGGTGCTGGGCATGATCGACCAGCCGATTGCGGGCGAACGCTGGCTCGGCATCGCCGGGCAGGGCACCACCTATAATGGCAAGCGCGTGGAGACGCGGCGCTGCCGCGAACTTTCGTCCGCCAGCCTTGCTACCACCGGGCCGCAATACTTCAGCCAGACCGAAGGCGATATCTTCATGATGCTGGCCGCGAAGACCGATCACAAGCGCATGGTGATGGGCGGCGATTGCTACAATTACGCCTGCCTCGCCTCGGGCCACCTCGACATCGTGTGCGAGGCGGGGCTGAAGCTGCACGACTACGCGGCGCTCGTCCCGATCGTCGAAGGCGCGGGCGGGATGATGTGCGACTGGCACGGCGAGCCGCTTCATGCCGACAGCGACGGCTCCGTGCTGGCGCTGGGCGATCCGGCGCGGCTGGAAGACGTGCTGGAAGCGATGGGCGGCAACTGATGAACCTGTTCGTCTACGGCGTGCTGATCCGCAAGCTGGCGCAGGGCCGCGCCGCCGAACTGGTCGCCGCGCTGGACGACGGTCTGCCCGCCACCACGCGCGGGGCCCTCTACGGCGTGGAAGGCAAGGACGGCGGCTGGTATCCGATCCTGCTGCCAGATCCCGACGGTGACGAAATTCACGGCGTGGTGCACGAGGCAGGCGCAGTCGAATGGCAGGCGATGGACGAATTCGAGGACGCGCATCACGGTCCCGACGCCGAATATCGCCGCGAGACCATCCCGGTCATGCTGCCCAACGCGCTGGTGGTGGACGCACAGGCCTATTGCTATGCCCGCGCCGTTCCCCCCGATGCCGTGCGGATCGAGGGCGGCAGCTTCGCCGCATGGCTGGAGGAGACGGGTCGCAGGCCGATCGCCTCGCGCTAGGCTTTCCTACACAGCCCGGAGCAGGCATGCCCGCCAGTTGCTCTTTCCCGTCACCGGCCCCTTTCGCAGGCAATCACCCCTTCCACCCGGATGTGTTTCATCAACTAACTTGCATTCTTGCGCAGAATCGCTAGATGCGCGCCCTTCACTGACACGTGATTATCTTCCGGTCTGGCTGAAAGGGCTGCCAGGGCTGGTTGGACGTGTTTCTGACAAAGGAGACGAAAATGCCCAAGCTGAAGACCAAGAGCGGCGTGAAGAAGCGCTTCAAGCTCACCGCCACCGGCAAGGTCAAGCATGGTGTCGCCGGCAAGCGCCACCGCCTGATCAGCCACAATGCCAAGTATATCCGCCAGCAGCGCGGCACCAAGGTCCTGTCCAAGGCAGACTGGAGTGCTGTGAAGAAGTGGGCGCCCTACGGTCTCGATTGAGCCGGGTTCAAGGAGAATAAGATATGCCTCGCATTAAACGTGGTGTGACCACCCGCCAGAAGCACAAGCGGATTCTCGATCAGGCCAAGGGTTACCGCGGCCGTCGCAAGAACACGATCCGCGTCGCCCGTCAGGCCGTCGAAAAAGCCGGCCAGTACGCTTATCGCGACCGCAAGGTTAAGAAGCGCAACTTCCGCGCCCTGTGGATCCAGCGCATCAACGCCGCAGTGCGTCCCGAAGGCCTGACCTATTCGCAGTTCATGCACGGCGTGAAGCTTGCCGGTATCGAACTGGACCGGAAGGTAATGGCCGACCTGGCGATGAACGAAGCCGAAGCTTTCGGCCTGATCATCAAGCAGGCCAAGGAAGCCCTGCCGGCCTAAGAAGCGGCTGTCATCTTTCCTGCACTTCAAAAAGGGCGCGGATGGCAATTGCCGCTCGCGCCCTTTTGCTTGGCGTGCCGCCTTTTGCAGAGCGTCGTGAGTGACGACCGTTTCCCCCTTCACGCCGCCGCCGCCGGCAAGGGCAGGGCGTCCAGCCCTGCAGAGCGAGGCGCAAGGCGCGAATTAGGGCTTGGGCATGGGCGGCATGGCGGCTAACAGGCGCGGCCTGTCCGTAAGAAACAAATCGAAGCACAATGTCCGAACATGAACAATCTGCCCAAGAGGCAAATGCCCGCATTGCGGAGGCGGCAGACCTGAGCGCGCTGGAAGCGCTGCGCGTCGAATTCCTCGGCAAGCAGGGCAGCATCTCCGGCCTGCTGAAAACATTGGGCAAGATGAGCCCGGAAGAGCGGCAGGAAAAAGCGCCCGCCATCCAGGCCCTGCGCCAGACAGTTGCCGACGCGCTGGCGGCCCGCAAGAGCGAGCTGGAAGCCGCCGAGCTTGAAGCACGGCTCGCCACCGAAACGCTCGACCTCACCCTGCCCGCGCCTGAAACTCATAGGGGCAGCGTGCACCCTGTCAGCCAGGTGATGGACGAGCTGGCGGAGATCTTCGCCGATCTCGGCTTCGCTGTCGCCACCGGGCCGGAGATCGAGGACGACTGGTACAACTTCACCGCGCTCAACATGCCTGAAAGCCACCCGGCGCGCGCGATGCACGACACGTTTTATTTCCCGGACGCCGCGCCGAAGGGCGGCAAGATGCTGCTGCGCACCCACACCAGCCCCGTGCAGGTGCGAACGATGCTGGCCGAAGGTGCGCCGCTTCGTATCATCGCGCCCGGCCGCGTCTACCGCTCCGACAGCGATGCCACGCACACGCCGATGTTTCATCAGATTGAAGGTCTGGTGATCGACAAGGACATCCACCTTGGCCACCTCAAGTGGACGCTCGAAACTTTCCTCAAGGCTTTCTTCGAGACTGAGGATATCGTCTTGCGCCTGCGACCCAGCTATTTCCCGTTCACCGAACCCAGCGTGGAAGTCGACGTAGGTTTCGCGATCGAGAACGGCCAAGATGGAAAACCCCGGCGCATTCTTGGCGGCTCCGGCGATGCGCCGGGTCACGGCTGGATGGAACTGCTGGGCAGCGGCATGGTCAATCGCCGTGTCATAGAAATGTCGGGCCTGAATCCGGACGAATGGCAGGGCTTTGCCTTCGGTGTCGGCGTCGATCGCCTCGCCATGCTGAAGTACGGGATGGACGATCTGCGCGCCTTCTTCGACGGGGATGCGCGCTGGCTGTCGCACTTTGGCTTCAGCGCGTTCGACCAGCCCACCCTTTCCGCCGGTGTAGGAGCGAAGGCATGAAGTTCTCGCTCGAATGGCTGCGCTATTTTCTCGAAACCGAGGCTTCGGTTGAGGAGATTTCCGCCAGGCTCAACGCCATCGGTATCGAGGTGGAAGATATCGAAAACCCGGCCGACAAACTGGAAGGCTTCCGCGTTGCCGAAGTGCTGACTGCAAAGCCGCACCCCGATGCCGACAAATTGCAGGTGCTCACCGTCAGCACAGGAGAGGGCGATCCGCTTCAGGTGGTATGCGGGGCGCCCAACGCCCGTGCGGGTATGAAAGGCGTTCTTGGACTTTCCGGCGCAGTGGTCCCGGCCAACGGCATGAAGCTGCGCAAGTCGGAAATCCGCGGCGTAGAGAGCAACGGCATGATGTGCTCCGTGCGGGAGCTGGAGCTGGGCGAGGAACACGACGGTATTATCGAACTGCCCGAAGATGCGCCGGTGGGTGAGGCTTTCGCAGACTATCACGGTGCCTCCCCTGTCTTCGACGTGGCGATCACGCCCAATCGCCCCGATTGCATGGGGGTCTATGGTATTGCCCGCGATCTGGCGGCGTCTGGCCTCGGCACCCTGAAGCCGCTGCACGAGCAAGACATTGCTGCAAGCTTCGCCTGCCCCGTGGAAATCCGCACGGATGACTCCGACGGGTGTCCGGCTTTCTATGGCCGCGTCGTAAAAGGGGTGACCAACGGCGAAAGCCCAGAGTGGATGCAGAAGCGCCTGATGGCCGCCGGTCAGCGCCCGATCAGTGCGCTGGTTGACATCACCAATTACATGATGCTCGCATTCGGGCGCCCGGCGCACGTCTATGACCTGAACAAGCTTTCCGGCCCGGTGGTCGCCCGCCGCGCCCTGGATGGCGAGCAGGTGCTGGCGCTGAACGAGAAAACCTACACGCTTGATTCCAGCATGACGGTGATTGCCGATGACAACGGCGTGCACGATATCGCCGGCATCATGGGCGGCGAGCATTCTTCGGTTCAGCCGGAAACGACTGACGTGCTGCTCGAAATTGCATATTTCGATCCTGAGTCTATCGGCGTGACCGGGCGCAAGCTGGGCCTGGCTACCGATGCCCGCACCCGGTTTGAACGCGGGGTAGATCCTGCATGGCTGGACGAGGGGCTGGCGTGCCTGACCGACCTGATCCAACGCCTGTGTGGCGGCGATGCGTCCGAAGTCGTTCGGGCCGGAACACCCCCGACCCAGCCCAGGGAAATTGCATTCGATCCCTCGCTCACTGCACGCCTGGGCGGAATCGCAGTTGCCGAAGGCGAACAGAAGCGCATTCTCGAAGCGCTCGATTTCATAGTCGGCGATAACTGGAAGGTCAGTTGCCCGCCGCGCCGTCATGACATTGAAGGCGCCGCCGATCTTGTCGAGGAAGTGGTGCGCATCCATGGCCTCGACAATGTGAAAAGCGTGGCCCTGCCGCGCACCGATGGCGTGGCCCGTCCCACTGCCACACCGATGCAGGCGCTGGAGCGCCGTGTGCGCCGTGCCGCCGCGGGCCGTGGGTTGAACGAGGCGGTAACGTGGTCCTTCCTGCCGACCGAGCAGGCCGAACATTTCGCAGACGGACACGCGCTTTGGGTTCTCGACAACCCGATCAGCGAGGACATGAAGGCCATGCGCCCGTCGCTGATCCCCGGTTTGCTGAACGCCGCCAAGCGCAATGCCGATCGCGGCGCTGCTGGAACGCGGCTGTTCGAGATCGGCCGCCGTTACCTGCGGGCAAAGGACGGCGGCAGCGACGAACACGCGACGCTGGCCGTGTTGCTGGCGGGCGAGAGAACCGCTCGTGGCTGGGCCACGGGCAAGGCGCAACTGATCGACGCCTACGACGCCAAGGCCGAGGCCGAAGCACTGCTGGCCGAAGCGGGCGCGCCGGTCGACAAGCTGATGGTGATGAGCGAGGCCGGAGCGCAATTCCACCCCGGCCAGTCCGGCACCCTGCGCCTTGGTCCGAAGAATGTGCTGGCCCGCTTCGGCGCGCTGCATCCGGCTACGCTGGATGCCTTCGATATCGACGGCCCGGTTATGGCGGTGGAGATCTATCTCGACGCGATTCCCGGGAAGAAGGGCAAGGGCGGATTTGAGAAGCCCAGTTACGCACCGCCCGCGCTGCAATCGGTGGAACGCGACTTCGCTTTCCTCGTCCCGGCCGATCTTCCCGCCGGCGACCTGCAACGCGCGGTGAAGAATGCCGACAAGGCCACAATCGTCGATGCACGGGTGTTCGATGTGTTCGCCGGGCAAGGCGTGCCTGAAGGCAAGAAATCGGTCGCCATCGAAGTAACGCTCCAGCCGGGCGAAAAGAGCTTCAAGGACGAGGAACTGAAAGCGATCAGCGACAGGGTTGTGGCCGCTGCGGCCAGGCAGGGCGCGGAGCTGCGCGGGTAAACCAGATGTCCAACCGCCGTACCTTTGCCATCATCTCGCACCCTGACGCGGGCAAGACCACGCTGACCGAGAAGCTGCTGCTGCAAGGCGGGGCTATTCACCAGGCGGGGCAGGTGAAGGCGCGCGGTGAAGCGCGGCGTGCGCGCTCGGACTGGATGAAGATCGAGCAGCAACGCGGCATCTCTGTCACCTCGTCCGTGATGACGTTCGAGAAGGAGTACGGCGGAGAGACAATCACTTTCAACCTGCTCGACACGCCGGGGCACGAGGACTTCTCCGAAGACACCTACCGCACACTTACCGCCGTCGATTCCGCCATCATGGTGATCGACGCTGCCAAGGGTATTGAGCCGCAGACGCGCAAGCTGTTCGAGGTGTGTCGCTTGCGTTCGGTGCCGATCATCACTTTCGTGAACAAGGTGGACCGCGAGGGCCGCGACCCATTCGAGACGCTGGACGAAGTGGCCGACATGCTGGCGCTGGACGTGTCCCCGCAGATGTGGCCCATCGGCATGGGCGGCCTGTTCGAAGGGTTGCTGGACTTCCGCACGCACGAAGTCGCCCGGGTAGAGGGTGGTTCCAGCGAATACCTTGGCAAGCGAGATACCCTGGCCGATGCAGACATTCCGGAGAGCTTCGAGGAAGAGTACCAGCTTGCCCAGGCAGGCTATCCCGAGTTCGATATCGAGGCCTACCGCAACGGCGACCTGACGCCTGTCTTTTTCGGCTCCGCGCTGAAGAACCTTGGCGTCGAGGAACTGATCGACGCCATTGCCCGCATCGCCCCGCCGCCGCGACCACAGCCCGCTGGCGACGAAAAGATCGGGCCGGACCATGATGAAGTCTCGGGTTTCATCTTCAAGGTGCAGGCCAACATGGACCCCAATCACCGTGACCGCATCGCATTTATGCGGCAGGTGTCGGGCACTTTCAAACGCGGGATGAAGCTCACGCCCAGCGGGCTGGGGAAGCCTATCGCCGTGCACTCACCCATTCTGTTCTTCGCGCAGGATCGCGAGATCGCAGACACCGCGGAGCCCGGCGATATCATCGGTATTCCCAACCACGGCACACTGCGCGTCGGCGATACGCTGAGCGAGAAGAACGAAATCCGCTTCACCGGCCTGCCGAACTTCGCACCGGAAATTCTGCGCCGGGTCCAACTGAAGGATCCGACCAAGACAAAGCAGCTGCGCAAGGCATTGGACGATCTTTCGGAAGAGGGCGTGATCCAGGTCTTCTACCCGGAGATTGGTGGCAGCAGCATTGTCGGCGTGGTCGGCCAGTTGCAGCTCGATGTGCTGATTTCCCGGCTAGGTGCGGAATACAAGGTCGACGCCGCGCTGGAAGCTTCTCCCTTCGCCACCGCGCGCTGGCTGAAGGGCTCTGACGCGGCGCTTCGCGATTTCGAGAAGTTCAACCAGGGCAACCTGGCGCGCGACCGCGACGGCGATCTGGTGTTCATGGCGAAAAGCGCGTGGGACGTTGGGTATCAGGAAGAGAAGAACCCTGACCTCACCTTCTCCGCGACGAAGGAACGGTAGGGCTTGCCAGCTGCGGATGGAAACCGCATTGCCGGGCCATGGAGCTGATTGAACCGACGTCGCACAGCTATGTCGCGCAGCGCCTCAGGCTCAATTATGTCGACTGGGGCAGTCCCGAAAAGCCACCATTGGTGCTGGTGCATGGCGGGCGCGACCACTGCCGCAACTGGGACTGGACTGCGCGCAAGCTGCGCGAAGACTGGCATGTTCTGGCGATCGACCTGCGCGGCCATGGCGACAGCGACTGGGTCAGCGACGGGAACTACCTATCTTCCGACTGTGCCCTGGACCTTTGCGAATTCATCGAGCAGCTGGACCTTGCGCCGGTAACGATCGTCGGCCACTCCTTCGGGGGGAACGTCGCCTTGCGCTACGCTTCGGCATGGCCGGAGAAGGTACGCAAGCTGGTGGTGATCGAGGGCCTCGGCCTGTCGCCCGAAGCGCATGCGGAAATGATGCGGACGCCCTATCATCTGCGCGTGCGCGAGTGGATGCAGAAGAAACGTGCCCTCGCTGGCAGAGCGCCGCGTAAATATCCCGATGCAGAGGCCGCGATTGCCCGCATGCAGGAGGCGCACCCCTTCCTTACCCATGAACAGGCGGCGCATCTGACCCGGCACGGAATACGCCGGCAGGACGACGGATCATGGCGCTTCAAATATGACCCTGCACTTACCGTCTTTCCCGCCGAAGACACGGCGCGGGAAGACATGGAATCGGCATGGGCGGCCATCACATGTCCGGTGCAATTGCTCTATGGCGCGGAAAGCTGGGCGTCGGATCCGTCCAGAGATGGACGGGCCAGCCATTTCCGCAATGCGCAAACCGTGGTGATCGAAGGTGCCGGACACTGGTTGCACCACCAGCAGTTCGACAGCTACATCATGCACCTCAAGGAGTTTCTCTGATGGCAGATTTCTTTGACGCGTTGACCGACAAACATATCGCCATGATCGAGGCGCAGCCGGTTTTCTTCGTTGCCACGGCGGCACCCGATGCGCGGATAAACCTCTCGCCCAAGGGTCTGGCCGATACGCTGCGCGTGCTGGGGCCAAACCGGGTCGCCTATCTCGATCTGGCCGGATCGGGAAATGAGACGCATGCACACCTGCTGGCCGATGGACGGATCACACTGATGGTTTGCAACTTCCAGCAACCTGCGCTGATCCTGCGGATTTACGGCAAGGGCAAGCCGGTGTTGCCTGCCGACGACGAATGGGAAAACCTGGCGGCGTGTTTCACCCTGTTGCCGGGAACACGGCAGATTTTCGATATCGCGGTGGAAAGCGTGCAGACATCATGTGGCTGGGGCGTGCCGCTGATGGAGTTCGACAGTCACCGCAAGACGCTGGTAAAGGCTCATACCGGGCGCGATGCAGATACATTTGTGGCCAAACGAGCCGCGCAAACGCAAAGCATCGATGGCCTGCCGACGCGACCGACCGATCGCTATATCGCCGGTGATGTTCTGCAGGAGGGCTGATGAAGCTCACCTTCGCCAGTTACAACATTCACAAGGGGCTGGGGCTTGACCGGCGCCGGGATCCTGACCGGATTCTGGCCGTGATCGACGAACTCGATGCCGATATCGTTGCTTTGCAGGAAGTGGACGAACGGTTCGGCACGCGGCGCGCTGTGCTGGACAGGCAGGCGCTGGCCGACATGGGCTGGCAGATCGCCGCCCATTCCACCCGGCCCGCCAGCATGGGCTGGCACGGCAACGCCCTGCTGGTGCGAAAGGGGCTGGAAGTCCTTGAGGTAGAATCCGAGACCCTGCCGCAGCTGGAGCCACGTGGTGCGATCCGGGCGAAGCTGCTCGCGGGAGCGCATGAGATCTGCGTCACCTGCATGCACCTTGATCTTTCCGGCCTGCTGCGCAAGCGACAGTTCGCCCATCTTTGCAACAATTCCCGCGCGCCCGGGCTGCCGGCCGTGATGCTTGGCGACTGCAACGAATGGATTCGCCCGATCGGTGGCGAGCGCGGATTGGCAGCGCATTGGGAAATGGTGGAGCCCGGGCGCAGCTTCCCGGCCCGGCGTCCGCTCTTGGCGCTGGATCGATTGATGCACACTCCTCACTGGGTTTTGCAGCAGGCGGATGTCCACTCGAGCCCGCTCGCGCGGCAGGCGTCAGACCATTTGCCCATAAAGGTGGCGCTTGCACTGCACAAAAAATAGGCGGCCTGCCTGACTTTTAGGCGAAAGGGGCTGAAAACAACCCAAGCGGTAGCCGCAAGTTCCCGAAAAACAGACTTTCCCCAAATCTGGCACGGCTGTTGCAACGCAGCATTCGCGGCCGGGAGCGACCCGGCAAGTCATAGGGGTCAGGGATGAAATTCGTCATCGCCATCATCAAACCATTCAAGCTCGACGAAGTGCGCGAAGCACTCG
>MDTG01117556.1_pt1 | contig 16062 bp, 7 predicted proteins | sample 811421 | NCBI WGS metagenome assembly MDTG01 (sample SAMN05326645, study PRJNA326480) | marine metagenome | isolation source: seawater | place: Pacific Ocean: South East | collected 2011 | reverse complement strand
ATTGAACCACCAACAGAGACTGTTGCTGTTGCACTTGCTCCAACCTTTGAATCCTGTGATATGATTGTGATTGCATTTTGGAACAATCTATTTGCAGCCTCATTATTTGAATTGTAAAGAGGTCTTACAGTATCAACATAAGCAGTGGTTGTAGAAACACCCATTGTCTGAATGAGATATGAAGCAGGATAAATTTCTGGTTCATATTCAATTCTATCTTTACCTACAAATCCACCATTGATGAACTTATCAGTAATCTGCTTACACCAAGTTACTGGTCTAAGGATGGTTTGATCGCTTGAAATGCCAGGACCAGGATAGTTGTTAGTTTCAACTGAATCAAGAGTATTGATGCCAGTCACAGTTCTCTTAGTTTGGTCAAGAGTAATGGGTTGACCAAGTTCAGGATTGTTATTGATGTCAAGAGTGTCTCCAACCTTGATTGTCTCCAAAATGTCAGTGAAGATGACATCAGCATCACCTGAACCCTTGTAGAAGATAACCTTTGATGTGTCACCACTGCCTGGAACACCATCAAGAGGACCATTAGGTGGTTCAGTAAATTTAATTATACTGCCACCATTGAACTGATATGCAACACCAGGTTCTTGCAGAATGTCATTGAGGAATACAAGCAGTGTTTGCTCTACATCAACATTAGAACCAGCTTTTGATCTGATTGATACTGGTTGATCATTAATCAGCAGTTTGAATGACTTCTGTGTTCCATCAAACTGTGAAGAAAGTGAATCAAAGACTTCAAACTCACCCAGTGAGAAACCATTGAATTGATCACTGTAAACAGTATCAATTGTGAGTTGGAATTCAGTGAATCCTGTGCCAGTCAGAGGAATACCATTCAAACCACCAGTAGGAATAGTCAGAACCTCAGTAGAACTATAACCAAATCCTTGATCTCTGAGTTCAAAACTGATTACACTAGATCCTGCCCCAACCACAATGTCAATAGTAGCACTGTTGCCAATACCAGAACTATGTGCAGCATATTCAAGAGGGATATCTGTATAACTCAATGGATCATCAAATACAACAACTGGTGTATTAGTTGAGGTGTAACCAGAACCAGGATTAGTAATATTGACACTTACGATGTGACCATTCTGGATTGTTGCTGTTCCAATGTTCTCAATTGAAGGAATAACACCATTAAAGGTCTGAACACCAACATTAACAACCTGAGCACCTGCTCTATAACCAGATCCACTGTTTCCAATGCTAATAGCAGAGATAGTGCCAGCAGCAGAGACAGTTGCTGTTCCACCAGCAGATGCAAGTGGTTGATATCCATTACCCTCAGTAGATCCAACAGAAACAATCAATCCACCAGCAGGGAATCTGGATTTGTTGGGATCATAACCCTCTGGTGTTCCTTCACTCAGATATCTGACTGAACTGATGCCATTATTCTCAATAACTTGATAATCACCCTGAACAACCTGAACACCTTGTGGTGATTGATAGATATTGTTAGTCAAAATTACTGTATCAGTATTAATTCCAGTAACATTGACTCCTTCACTCTGAAGTGTGAATATACTAGTAACACCTGTGAAAGAAGTTGAATAATCATCAAATACGTGATTTCTGTTATAAGTTTCAAGTGTGGTTCCAGCACCAGCACCCTTCATAAAGGTTCTACCTTGGAAAGTTGAACTAGAAGTGATTCCAGTCCAATCTTGCTCATCAGGTGGGTTGGTAGTTGATCCAATGGGAATATTACCATATGGTGCAGAGGCAAAATTGATACTATTTCCAACAATATTGTAATTTCCACTAAATCTCTGTATAGTAGAACCAGGAGCATGTCCAGCAAGAACAGAACCAAGCACTGGTCTTCTGACAGATATATTTCCATCAATACCAAAGGTATCAACTGCTCTAACAATCATAAATTCATCATCAATCTTGATAATGTCACCAGAGACAAATTTTGAAGAGGAAATTCCAGTTGTAAGAGTTGTGAGGAAGGTCAAGTCAAAAGTAATACCATTTACAAGGGATGAAGTATGAGGAGTAGGGGCGATGGGAGCCTGAATCATATTATCAATGGCAACCAATGCTTTTGAATTCTGCTTCTTAGCAGTAATAGTATGTGAGTTACCAATACCAACAGAATTAAGGGTTAAAGTCACTGGTGGGTCAGAAAGTGCATCTTCAGCAGTGGCAGCAAATTTAATTTTGCCCTCATCAATTTTGACAACGAATATATCCTCAGGAAGTTTGGCAGTTGCACCAATTCCAGGAATTGTGGCAGTAACAATACCAATAGCAGCTGTGTGACCTATGCCTTGTGCTGCATAAGAAACATTTTCACCACTTACAAAGAAGTGATTAGGGATTTGAATGAAGTCATTGCTCAAATCAACAACAACTGAACTAGAACCATCAAATCTTCTTGAGAAAATTGGATTACCCTTATGAGTAAGTTCAAATGAATCCCTGACACTGATTTTTGTACCTGCATAATCACCAAAATCACTATTAATGACTAAATTGTTGAGATCAATTTCATCAGGATTTGTATTATTGTTGAAAATTTGTAATTTATTGAAATATGACCTTACTGTAACTGCTTTATTGGCAATTGGAGTATAAACAAGGTCAAGACCACCTGTTGTAGAGGTTACACCAATAGTTCCAATTCCTGAACCTGTTGACAGGTTTGCCCATTCAACACAACACTCATTAGAAGAGGAGTCAAGAGCAGCAAATTCAAAGAATTCAAACTCATTATCTGTTGTGTTCTCTACAACAACCAAATGATAACCAGTTTCATATGGAGCTTCATAGTTATCAATGACATTTGCTGTTGGGGTGCCTGATGCAGCGATAAAGGTGTAAGCAGAACCTACTCTTGAAACATTCAGATCTTCACTTCCAGGTGAAGCACCACTAGAAATAGCAATAACAGCAGAATTTGCAGTGAGTGCTGTCCCAACACTAGGATGGAATTCAACAATTACATTACCACCATTGATTCTTGCACCATATGTGCCAATTCCTTGGAATACCAGAGTTTCATCCTCACTCATATTTCCATATTCAAGAAGTTGAACATCTGTGCCATTATGGAGGATGTTCAGTTCAGCAGAATGGAAGATATCACTTGAAACTTCCTCAATCAGAGTCATAACCTTCAATGCTCTGTAAGATGTTCCCACAGATACAATAGTGGTTACAGTGCTTGCAGGAATTGGTTCTCTCTGGGAGTCAACAAGTGCAATATCACCATATGGTCTGCTTCCAACTGTTGCCTTATCACCCAAGATGCTGAAAGCAACTGCTGATACATCATATACATTAAATTCATACTTAACTGGGTAGAACAGAAGGTCCCAACCATCAGCAGTGGTAATATAGTCATAATATCCAAGAGGGGGGTATGAATAAATTGTGGCATATTCTTGCATATATGCTACACTTTCATCCTGAATCATAGAAACAATAGAAAATTGTCTCTCATCAGTAAATATCCTATCTCTTGCGTAGGTGATGATCTTGTTGTAGGTGTAATCAGAATTAAATGATGCTACTGGTTGAAATGGTGTTGGTCTTTCATTGCTATTGAACTGTGATGAGATATCATCAATACTCAATACTCTGTTACCAACAGATTGGAAGAAGTCAGACAGGATTCTATTATCAAAGATGATCTCATTTGAGAACTCTTTGCCATTTACCAGGAAACTTGTCTCTGTTACATTGTCATAATCATAGAAACAGTTTAGATGACCTTCACCAACAATATCCACAATGGTTTCAAGGTTGGAATCAATAGCATTGATAGGAACAGACTGTCCTCCAACTGATGCAGCAGCACTTTCAACCTCAAGATCACCAAATCTCTTGAATCCAGCAGTATGGTTAAGTGCTCCAACTGAATTATTCCAAGTATCAAAGTCAACACTGGATTTCAGTGAATATGAGAAGTTCTGATAGTACTCATTATTAGGAATTCTTTGCAAATTGTCATTCAAGAAACCAGTATTTCTATTCCAACCATTGATTATGGTTGCACCTGCACCAGTTTGGACTTCTGCATTGAAATCATACTTGGTTTTTACAATACCCTGAGTATTTGATGTGAGACCTCTTACAGTATCACCAATTTGGAAGTCAAAAGGAGTAGAAACTTTCAGAATTTCTGTATTTTTGTTATAACTTTCAACATTTCCTTCAATTAAACCATTTGTTACAGTCTCATCTTGGAAATAATCATTAGGTTCAAGAACAGGGTCAAAAATAGGCAAGTGGGACTCAGGAATTACCCTACCATTAATTGGAGAGATTGGACTTCCAGGGTGTTGAGTGCCATTTAAGACATCAGACATATCATAATCAATAAATGCACCTGTTCCACCTAGATTGGGAAGAACACCAGTGATGGGGAAGAGAGAATAATTGTATTGGTCTGAATTATATCCTGTTCCAACAGTGGAGAGACCAACATTAACTCCCTCAATCATCACTTTTTCACCAATTACATAGGGGAAGTCCTCTGGATCATTGAAAATAGTGTCAAAGAAGGCTCTGACAATTTTAGTGCTTGAATTATAGACAATAGAATTAATTCCAACACCATTACTATTGTTGATTGGTATGATTCTAGGGAGTGTCTCATACAATCCAGTGGTATTTCTAATAATTGAGACTTGATTATCACCAAGTTCATAAGTCAAAATGACTTCATCAACAATTCTGTTAGAATATCCATCAATAACAACCAAATCAGGTGCTAAGAGATAATTCTTACCATTTGATGAAATACCAATTCTGACAAATGAGTTGAGAGATTCAATTTCAAGTATTTCAGGAAGATTTGCAACTGTTCTAAGTGTGTAATCAGATGGATAGTCAAAACCAATATTCTTAGATGAATACTGATAATTCAGAATCTGACCAATATTTCTACTTTCAGGGAAAAGAATTGCATCAGTACCAAATCCACTTCTTACAGTGTTGATACCAGGCAAACTTCTATATCCTGCACCAGGATTAGTGACTACTGCCTTGGTGATAGAACCATAAGCAGTCAGAGATGATGTATCATAGGTAGGAGATGAATTGGTTGAACCATAAGACACAACATCAGGAACTTTACTAAGGTTGTATGTGAATGATGTGGATGCAATACCAGTGACAGTATGTGATCCATCGTATTGACTACCAACCAGGTTGACTTGATTGAAGGAAGATACATCTTCATCAATGAGAAGTTCTCTCTTAGAGAGGGGAGAGAATGTTGTGTTTACATTCTTGAATGAATACCACAGAACAGAGGGAACAAAGTCAGATACAAACAGAGTTAGATTTGCTGTTGAATCAATACCAACCTGTCCACTCTTGGTTACTTCAAATGCACTGCTCTTGGCAGATGTCAAATAAAGTGATCTGTAGAAAGAATCAGAGTAAAGATTAAAGTCAAATGCAGAATATAGATTATTATTAGAGACAAATGCCAATGATGGATCTGACAGGTCAAATTTGAGAGTATTATTCTTACTAATATCAATTCTGGGATTAACCTTGGAAAGAGTTCCAGCAGTAGCAGAGGTGATGTTTACAAATCTTGGTTGTACTGCCTTAATCTCTGCTCTGGTCTCAACCAGTCTGACCTTTACAGGGGTATGGACTACAATGTAGTACATCTTCTCATTCACCAGACCACCAGAGGGAGTAGTTGATGAGTAGATTACTTTATCACCAGTTTTGAATATATTATTGGCAAAGGTGATGCTATTGTCAGATGTAGATACATCAGATGCCAAGAATGACTGAGAATCAAATACAATCCTTCTGTTGAATTCATTGTACTTGACCCTTACTACCACCTCATCTTTTGGTTTCAAATTGAAGTTGATGCTATCATTGACAAAGAGACCATGAGTTGAAGCAGTTGATACAGTTACTACATTCTTTTGAAGTTCACCACTGATGACATCTGCACGCTTTGTTCTCAGACTATGATAGACATCAGTGCCAACTCCTGTGAAGAAAAGAAGACCTGGTGTGCTATTGATACCAACATACTTACCAGTAAGGGTGGAGATACCCACCTTATTGGTAGAAAGACCAACAAATCTATTTGTAAGAGGTACAGCAAAGAATGTTCCCATACCTGTAATGGGTGCAGTAGAAGAAGAACCTGTCACACCATTCCATGCCTCAATAGAAGCACCACCATTGGTTGAGTATTCAACAACCTCATTCAGCAGGAGACCATGATTAGGATAGAGAATTGCTTGAGGAGGAATAACTGTCACAGATGCACCAGCACCTGGATTAGAGAATGTGATAGTTGTTCCAACACCTGTTCCCAGAACAGTGCCCAAACCTACTGACTCAGCAGGATTGAAGTACAGTACATTATTCAATCTAGGCGTCTTAGTTGTTCTAGCAGTGCCAGCAGTGATTGTGAAACTTCTTGGATCCTTAAATGCCTTAGTCAAAGCAAGGTGAGATGTTGCAGCAGTTCCTGCTTGTGCCCTCAGGACTCTCAATCTTTGATTCTGTCTATCAGTATTAAGAACCTTGAATTTCTCACTATCAATGACCATGATATCATCTGGTCTGACAAAAGGATATTGAAGAGCACCACCAAGATTGAGGAAAGTGGTCAATCCTGTTACACTTGCATCACCAACTGCTGTAAGCAGGACAAAATCACCTGTGCCAATACCAATCGTGTAATTACCATCTAGTCCATCATAATGTTCTGAAAGACCAGATATATTAACTATATCATTATTTGAGAGATTGTGGGGAACTGAACTATAACCAACAAACTCACCCCTTGCTGCAAATGGGGTAAACTCAATATCAAAGACTTGTGTAGATGCAACACTAACACTGTCTACAACCTTACCAGAGACTCTCTCAACCTTACCAGCAGCATTCTTACCACTGGTGAAAGAGTTATCAAAGATAAGTTGATCTTTAACTCTATAATCTCTACCACCAGTGAGAATACCAACACCTTGAATATTACCAACAGATGCTGATGTAACATCAATCACTTGTTTTTTGATTGAGTTAGAGTTGAAAATATAATCATAACCACTCAAAGAAGAATTCAAACGATATGGAGTAGTATTTCTAAACCACTCATTCTTCTGAATGTCATAATCTACATGATTAGAGGAAGAGTCATAGTTAAATGCATTTGGTTTTGAATTGAATCTATTACCAATTGCATATGGGAATACTGGTCTTCTAGAATTATTGAAGGGACCAAATGTATCAGAGAATTCTGCAATAGTAGTATAGTATGCATAGGTGCCCTCTGGGTAGTCAGGTGTAATGGCAAATCTACCATTGCATTCATCCAGGTCACCTGTTTCTCTATAAACATAATCCTCTACAAAGAATCCCTCACTATACTGTGATACAGGTGGTCTATTGGAAGTGTCAACTGCTAGTTCATAACTAGACTTCATTCTGGTTACTGGACCACCATCTGGTGAGTTATAGGCATATGGACCATAGATTGGATGTCCATCATATGCCCAACCCAGGATTGGTGAGTGTTTTGAGGAATTGACTTCTATATCATTCTGTCTTTGCAGATCTCTTTCAGAGTAAAGGGTATTTCCCTCTGAATCAATTGAATAAGAATTTTCTCTGAGAGGTCTGGGGGGATATAGATGAGAATATTGCAGACTACCTAGATCCAAGGAGGTCTCTATGATACCATCATCATCTGTGATATTATTGAAACTTCTAGCAAAGAGGTTGACTGTCCATTGATTGATGTTTGTGAATACTGATGCCTCAATACCAGCAGGTTGCACAAGAACAGTAGTGTCAGGACCATAACCAGCACCACCACTGATAACTTTAACTTCTGTGATAGAACCATTCTCAATGATTGGTGTCAGTCTGCAGAATGAACCAATTCCACTTATTGTCAGATTAGGTGGAGAATTATAACCCTCACCACCCATATTGACCAAAACCTCAATAATTCTACCATTAGAAATGATAGGGGTCAGAAGTGCTCCCTCTCCACTATTAAAGGTGATAACAGGTTGTCTGTTGAAATTAAGAATCTCTGATGCACCATAACCAACACCTTGGTCTGTAACATCAATTGAATCAATAGACCCTCTGAATATGGGTTGAACCTGACAGGAGAAGTCTTGACTGGTTGCTGTGTTTACACCAATTGTTCCTTGAACTCTAACTGTGATGGGTTCATAGTTGAATGTCCCATTACCAGTTGATAGGAGATTGGTCTTAATCTTATTATTGTAGAAGTAATCTCTTGCAGTCTGACCAGTTCCAACCTCAGAAAGTGCAAAGGTATCACTATCAATTTTGCAAACATAATACTTTGTGGTTGCACCTAGACCTACAATAGGAGATGAACCTGCTGTGTATTGAATTATTTCACCCTCTTCATAACCATGACCACCAATGGTGAATGTATTGGCTGCTGTGTTTACACCAACAATGAGTCTTTCTTTGTTTTTATATCCTTTACCCTGATTATCTACAACAATATTGGAAACAACTTTCTTTCTATCATATGATTTGAATACTTGATTACCAATACCATAACCACTAATGTTGACTGTATTGATACCAGCATTAGCATCATTGTAGTTGTCGTGCAATGTGATGGTGGATGCATCAACAACATGAGCATAATAATCAGCGTTAGTGGTCAGACCAGTGACACCAGGAACACCATCTGATACATAGACAATTCTTTCATTATCTCTGAATTTGTGGAAAGAGGTGAATCCAACAGTGTTGGCACTAAAATTCAATCCACTCTTGGGACCAGGACCAGCATTAAACAATACCTCATGGTCAACAGAAGCAAGATTAATTCTGGCAGATGCATCCTCTCCTTGACCACCACTGATAACTACAATAGGATCATCAGTATAGTCAAATCCACTATCAATAACTCTGATCTCTTTAAGAGATCCCTCTACTGCAACTGTTCCTGTTGCTCCTGTACCAATATTATCAGTGACATTAATCCTAGGTGGGTTGACTACATCATAACCCTGACCTCTATTATTGATATCAAATGTTTTAATGCCACCATAGAAAATGGTATCAAATGACTTATAGTTGATCAATTCAACACCATTGACCAAAATACCATTGTAACCAGCAGCAGTTAAATACTGACCAACTTGTGGAGAGGGGTCATTGACTTCTCTGTAAATCTTCTGTGGAGAAACATTCTTCTGATAGAAGTCATAGTAACAAAACTCATTGTTAGTTACAGTTCCAGTGGGAATAAGGAATCTATTATTGAAGATATCTGATGTGCTTCTAGCAAGTTTGACAGTGGTTGCACTGATTCTCTTGATGTAGTAAACTCCTTCATTCAGATTATCAAATCCACTCAGAGATGTAACATCATATGAGAAACCATTAGGTGTGGTAATGGTTTGAATGATTGTCTTAGGACTATAATAAACTGCATCACCAGTATAGAATCCATGATCTCCATTAGGAGCAAGGACTAGATTATCACCATTCGCAGTTCCACTGAATATAATTTTTCTACCAAATGGATCAGTTGCACCAGAATAGTTAGGAATGGAGTTAGACGCTACAAGGAAACTACCATCAAACTTCTCATAGGTATTGAGAACATTAGCATTGATATTATTGATTTCATTATATTTGGTGGATACACCTTTGAGGATCTGATTTTCAAGTGTCCAAATCAGTTTGAGGTCTTCTGGAAGAATGATGTCAGAAAGTACAGCAACAAACTCAGTTTTAGAAAGGCAATTATCAACAGTCAGTGTTCTTGTATCACCAGCAGTGCTTTTCACAATTAACCTGTAACCAGGTTGGATAAACTGATTGTCAAAGGTTTTAATATTATATGTTTTCTGAGTGGCATCAATTAGTGTAAATTCTTTTACAATCCAATGTGTCTTTACATTGTAATACCAATCCTCTGATTTCTCTTGCTTGGATTCAAGACCAATTGATTTAATATTGATAGTATCATCTTTCTTGAAGAAAAATGTATTGCTATCCAGTCTCAGGTTAGTGAGAGTTGTAATAATCTTTACTTCAATCCTACCATTTGGACCTATGGCGTAACCATAACCATCCAGACAAATATCACCTGCTGATTCAAAGGAAGATGTTGTGGTGGTTACACCAAGGAATTGGGTAAGAGTCTTGTCCTGATATACCAATTCAAAATCATCACCATCAACATCAGTCAACACCAGTGTGCCTGACTGTGGGAAGCTTACTGTTGAGTCAACATCAATTACAGTTGAACCCACTGATACATTGTTGATGATCTTAGTTTTAGGATTTGGTGAGAATTTACCATAGATTGTCCCATCTACATTGGTGTCTCTTTGATATCCATAGTCAATTGCAATCTGATAAAAGTCTCCATCAGCATAGTCAATCTTCTCTACATTAGTTACAGTTCCTCTTGCCTGAGTGGAATCCTGGTAGAAAGTAAGATTTTTAAGTTCAAGAGGATCACCAGTATAACCCTCAATCACATAGTCTTCTGTAAGTCTATAATCAGCATCAGATGGTTTGAACAGAAACTTACTGGGTTTGACAACTTCTACATCTACACCATACAATGCTCTGAACAAAATCTCAAATGATTGATCTGTTCCTTTTGATTTGTAGAAACTGTCAGCATTGTAGATAAAGTTTCTCTGGTCCAATCCTTGGAAAAGAGTTCTTTCAGAAAAACCAGGAACAAACTGTGTCTTAATTCTTGAAAAGAACTCTTGCAGAAATTTTACATTCAGGTTGACAATAGTTGCACCCTTTTTGTGATCAGCAGAGAGTGATTCCTTAAATGTCAGTTGATCAGGGGTATTGGTCCCAGTGTAGTCTGTAACCCCACTGAAACCCCTTACGCACCCCTCAAAAGTGGTATCTGTCTTGGACTGGTACAGAATGATTTCTTCATCAATTTGAAGAAGACCATTAGTATCTGGGAATCCATCAGTAAAATTACCATCAGCAGATGTGATGATGGTTGTAGCAAGAAAGTCAATATCCTCTCTGAGGACAGTAGAATTCTTGACATTGTATAGTTGATCAACCTTAACATACTGATCCAAATTTTGGATCAAATCATATGTTCCACTTTTAAATTCTTGTGATACGTAATACTCCTTTAAAAAGTCAACAAGGAGTGGAAAGTCATCCTTTACAAAATCAGGGACTTGACTCGCAACTATATCCTGGAACTTAACTCTATCTACTGCCATTTATCTTAATAGGAGTATGAAGTGGGCGATGATGAAGAACTGCCACCAGATGAAGAACTGCCACCAGAGGGAGTGCTACTAGTAGTACTGCTTGTGTTTGTTGCAGTATTAGAAGTTGTTGTGTAGACAGTTGACTGTGATTGACCTGCTGTGCCAGTTGTGACAGTAACTCTTGTGGTTCTATCAACATCTGTTGCATCTGCAAGCAATGTAGTGTCAGTATCAGCTGCTGTGGGTTTCTTGACTGTTAAGATGGGTGTTCCTCTGACCAGGGAGCCATTTGAGTAACTGGAAGTTACAATGTAATTACTACCTGAGATATCATCTCCAGATGCAATTTGATCTGATACAGCACTGACTGAAACATTATTTGTGTCTAGTTGCAAATAAAGATCTTGGAGACCTATAACATCATTTGAATATGGGACAGCAGATACTTCAATAAGGGGTGTGCCTCTATTTACGCTAGTAGAAACGAACTTAATTGGGTTCAATTTGAGTTCACCTTTAAGATAATCAATCATTCCAACATTTTGTTTTACAATGACTGGTTCAGTTGCTGAATTAAGTTTGAACAAGAACAATCTACCCTTTGCAAGAGTCTTGTCAGGACTATCACCCAGGTATAGTGTATCAGCAATACCACTTACTCTAAATGCAGATGACTTAATATTGAATCCAATCTGCCCACCATGAGTTCCATGTCCATGGTTCTTAATAAAGAATCTATTACCAAAGCAAAGTTCATACTCTGCAAATGCATTCAGAGCAGGTTCCATATCCCTTCTGATCTGAACTGTGGTGATGTTAGATGTGATAGACTGATGAGTATCATCAATAATCTTCTGATACTTGGAATACTTAAATCTGGCACCAAACTTATTCATCTCAGTGGATCTAGCATAAGCACCAATGTTACTAGTGACTAATGATTGAACTACACTGGAAGAAGGTGCCTTGTTCTCATTGTAATAAACATAAGAGTCAGTCTCAATATACAGATACTTCAGGTCAACAATTTCACTTACAATACCTGCAACAGAGAACTTCCTCAGTTCTCTACTGATATCTTCTTTAATAGTAGTGGAAAGGTGAACACCATTCTCTGGTTTCACACTGATAAAGACCTTACCATACTGTGGAGGTGAAAGTTCCTCACCACCAAAAGCAGAAACAGATTCTGCTTCAGGATAAATTCTAGGAATCAATACCTCATAGTCTGCTGCTGTCACAGCACGATTCTGTGATGCATAGATCTGTGGAGCATTCTTCTTGATAGACTCAACAGATTCAATAGCAGAACCACCAAAGGATGTTTGATCTGCATTAATCAGTGAAATGCCACTAGTAATAGGAGCACCATTGTTATCTACTAATTGACCAGCAAAGGTAAATTCATTAATACCATTACCAGTTTCACCACCTGATGTAATATAACCTACTTCTACAACATTAGGTTCCTGCAACTTGATACCAAATATACCATCACCAAACAACAGTTCATATCTCTCATCATTAATTTCTTGCAGGAAATAGACTGGTGACTTATCATCTACTTCATACAAACTATTGAACTGTTTGTAAACTCTTGTAATAGTTGATGTGGGAGACTCTCTTACTGATACAGTAATCAGATCAGTATCAATTCCACTGTTCTTGAGGATATACTTCTGATTAGGTGTCCTGGAACTTACATTAAATGTCTGTGTGAGGTGTGTGCCCTCATAGACATCAATAGCATTAAACAATGCAAGATTATTACTATCCACTGGAACTGTGATGTCATCAGGGATAGAGAACACAAAAGATGTGTTTGTGAACCTATTGGAGGATGTTGCTACAATGCCTCTCCTAAGGGTCACAGCAACTGCTGTGGTGCCTGTTGTATCAACAGTGAAGGATATCTTTGACTTTGATGCATTCCTTGACTTAGGCACATAACCTATGTTTCTTGCTAATGAAACAACATTCTCTCTCAATGTTGCTCCATCAATGAACACCTCATTAGTCACCATATTGGCGTTATATGAGGTGATATAAGTGTTATAGGCAAGGACGTCTATAATGGTAGATAGATTAGATCCTTCATAATCATAATCAGTGAAGTTTGAGTTCGCACGAAGGTAGTCCTTGATGGACGTTTTTATCTGATCAAAATCTAAGTTGCTGAAATTAACTAAAGGCATTTACCTAGTGGGTTCTAATGCAAAGGTGAGTTCTTGTTGTTGTGCATTAATACCAATAATTTCATACTGAATCTTCACGTCAAATGCATTGTTATCAGCATTTGGTTTGACAATGACATCAATCAGTTCAACTCTGGGTTCATAGTTTTCAATAGTATTTCTAATTTCAAAATCAATATTTTTTGCAGTGAGAGAATCAACAACATCAAATAAGAGTTGATTGACCTGAGACCCTAATGCAGGAGCAAAGGGTCTTTCACCAGGACCAGTTAAAACCAGGTTACGAACAGAGCGTGCAATAGCATTTGCATTAGTCAATCCAATCAAGTCGCGATTAACTGGATTGATCTGAAATGTAGCACTTATATCCTTAAATGGTTTACTGACCCTTTGAACAGGCACAATGGTACAAGAATTCTACCTTATTTAGTACACTAATCTTCAATTAATATATTCTTCTGACCACAGGTACATTCATGGTCAGGATGAGAACAATCAGTGGTTTCAAATAAACCATCAGTGTTTCTTTTCACCCTGTTTTTTGGAGTGAGACCATCATTAGCAATCTCACGCAACATCTTCTGATGCTGATCATTTGCTAGGTTGTCCAGAAAATCATGCATGTTAACCTCTCATTACTTTACTATCTATTTGTTGAGCCATAACTTCATTGTCTAATTGAGTAACCTCATACATGTAATGATCTGATGTTTCAATCCTTCGCTTGTTTTCTACACTATACACTGTAAGGTCAATCTCATATCCAGGGTTCTTATCAATCCTGTTGAAGGTCCATGCATTATCATACCAGATGATTCTATTATTAGGATATGCATAATAGTTACCATTGTCCATCTTGAACAAATGGGCACACTTATGTTCTGGTGTTTCAGAGAAGTTCAAGTCAGGCACACTCTTGTTCTCCCATGACCAGTCCAAAGTCCACATATAAGACCCCTTGACTTTCTTATTGTCAGGACGAATCAGTTCTGCTTCAAGACCTGCTAATCTATGTCTCCTTTGTACATCAACATAAGGAGAGAAGCAGTCCCAGTACATAATGTCCTCTAATGGTTCCAGAGGGGCATCAGTATGCCAGCAGAAGGCATGAAGAGGTCTACGTGTCCAGTTGACTCCATTTTCCAGAAATGCCTCAAACAGAGGGACACGTTTCTCCATACTAGCAACAGAGTGAACATCACATCTAGTGAATTCCCCATGCCCTTTCTTGTGATTAAACAGGAACTCATTACGAATGTAACAAGACCAATCAGGTAAACTGTGATTTAAGTAAGCCATTCTCTTTCATTGGGATAGTAGTAGTCTAGTAGTTCTTCATGAGGTTTGATGTCCCTAGTAGCATAAAGACAACCATTGTCCTTATTATAGGACACATTAGGTGTAAGTGAGTGGTTAATATAATATTGAGCACCTAGTCTATCCAGGTCATCATCAACCCAGAAACCATCCTTATCATAATAAGTCAAGTTTCTCATTGCCCCTCTCACTTCCTCTGGGACTTCCCCCCAGCGGATTTTTTGCGCATTTTTTGATTTAAAGATCAAAGTATCAGCAGGTATATGTACCAAAGAAAAAACACCCACCCCATCACAAACCTTAGAAGGTGAGAGGTAGGTGTATAGTGACAAGGAGAAACTCATCCTCTACCTTGACCCCTATAACGCTTCTTTGCTGTATTGCTGCTGGATGCAGCATACTTTGTATGTTTCCCCTGCCCCTGTCTAGACTTCTTGGGTCTGGATTCAATGAATGCTGTGCCTTGCAGTGACTTCTTTACTTTTGCCATAATAATACCTCAAATAACTCTTGTCTTTTCATGACCAACTCTGACCCTAGGATCACACCAGATGTCATATCCTGCCTCAATAGCATCAAGACAGAATGAAACATCCTCTCCACACATGTCTTGTACTGCACCACTCTCAAATACTTGCATCTTAGGAGCAAACCATGGATACTCTAGATTCTCAAAGACTCCATGTTTGATCATGACCCATCCAAAACCTGTATAGTCTACAGTGAATGGTTTCTTCCTCTTCTGAATAGACTCAACAGTTTCATGATTCATCACTCCACCATTCTTTCTGAAGTCATCCTCCTCAAGCCAGTGTGCAACAGAGGTAGTTCTTCCATCTTCAGTGGCATACCAACCAGCAACTACTTCCTTCTCTTCGCCTTCGGCATTGAGTGCAAGATCACATAATTGCCAGAATTTCTGTGTATCAAAGACAATATCGCTGTCAATCCACAGTTGATAATCATACTCTAACTTACCATCCCATGGAATCTGTTTTGGTCCTCGCAATACATTTGCACCTAATACTTTACATCGTGCAAAATTGACCATTGATGAATAATCTTGACTAATCTGAATACTCATTCCATTCTGTACCATATCAAAGCACAGTTGTACAAAGTTCTTCAGAAATGTATATGATACGCCACGTCCAGGCAGACAGAATACAATTGTCTTACCTTTCATCCTTGCCTTAATAGCATCATAATCCCACTCAGGTCCTTTATCCTTCTTTGGGGGCGCTGATGCCTTTACAGTAAATCCTTTTGCCATGATTGATAATTCACTACAATGTCAGTTTAGCAGT
>MDTG01381192.1_pt1 | contig 16064 bp, 13 predicted proteins | sample 811421 | NCBI WGS metagenome assembly MDTG01 (sample SAMN05326645, study PRJNA326480) | marine metagenome | isolation source: seawater | place: Pacific Ocean: South East | collected 2011 | reverse complement strand
GGCTTTGCGGCCAGAGCAGCAGCGCTAGCACCAGGGGCTGGTGCTGCGGGAGGTGTGAGCTTCCGCGCCTGGAGATGGGTTGCGCACCAGCCCCTTACGCTCTTGCTCTGAAGTGTGGGCGAAGGCGCCTTGGGTGCTCGCTGTCGCTCGCAGTGCGGGGGTCTGCGCGCGGCTTTGCGGCCAGAGCAGCAGCGCTAGCACCAGGGGCTGGTGCTGCGGGAGGTGTGAGCTTCCGCGGCTGGAGATGGGTTGCGCACCAGCCCCTTACGCTCTTGCTCTGAAGTGTGGGCGAAGGCGCCCTGGGTGCTCGCTGTCGCTCGCAGTGCGGGGGTCAGCGCGCGGCTTTGTGGTTGGGGAGCCAGTTCCAGAGGAGCAGCGCTGCCCAGGGGATCCAGATCGCTAGCCGGACGGCGGGCTCCTCGCGCCAGCTGCCGACCAGGCCGCTGTAGCGGAGCAGGACTACGTAGCTGAGCGGGAGCGCCAGCGAGAGCCAGAGCCAGGCCGCGCGCCCCTCGCGTCGCTCCGCGCCGGGGAGGAAGGGCAGCACCCAGAGCGCATACCAGGGGTGGACCGTGGGCGAGAGGGCCAGGAAGAGCCCGCCCGCGGTGAGCGCGACGGGGCGCAGGTCGTCGTCGGGGCGCGGACGGGAGGCCCAGCCGAGTACCCCGAGCACGAGGAGCGCGACGAGGGCCTTGGGCAGGATCAGCAGCCAGGTCTGGTGCTGGCCCGGGTCGACGCCGGGGGGCACGTCGATCAGCCGTGGCAGGAGGGTTCGGCAGAACCAGGCGCTGGCGCCGCTCTCGCGCAGGAGCGCGTCGAGCGCCCAGAAGCCGCCGTCGTTGAAGCGCCAGCGGCCGCCGTAGGCGCTCAGGCCCTGGCCGAGCTGACTCCCGCCCGCCAGGAAGGGGAGCAGGCAGAGCAGCCCCGGCAAGCCCACGAGCGCGAGGCGCTCGGCTCGTTCGCGCCAGCTTCGGCCGCGGAGGAGGAAGGCGGGCAACACGAGCAGGGCGAGATACTTGGCCGCGATCGAGGTCCCCAGGGCCAGGGCCGCGCTGCGGGCGCGTCCGCGGGCGTCGAGCTCGACGGCCAGGGCGAGCAGCAGCACCGGGACCACCTCGAGGTGGGCCTGGCCTGCGGTCTCGAGCAGGGCCAGCGGGTGCCAGGCGTAGACCACGAGCCACAGGGGCGAGAGGCCCCGTCGCCGCAGGCCCCAGAGGACGAGCGCGAAGAGGGCCAGGTCGCAGGCCAGGAAGGCCAGCTTGAAGGGCAACAGCTCGCCGGGCAGGCGCGCCAGGAGGCGGAAGAGGAGCTGCAGAGCGGGCCCATAGATCGCCGGCACCTCGCGGTGGTTGACCCGCAGCCAGCTCCCGTCGCGGAGGGGGCTCAGGACGGGCGCGTCGGGCGGGGTCACGTAGGGGTTGTGTCCGGCGAGCTGGACCCGGCCCTCCCAGCGGTAGCGGTGGGCGTCGCTCGAGAGGCTCGGCGAGGTCGCCAGCAGCGCCACCCGGGCCAGGACCGCGGCGATCACGATCACCCGCACGGTCTGGCGGCCCCCTTGGCCGCGGGCCGCGAGCACGAGCGCGGCGAGATATAGAGCGGCTGCGGTGAAATACAGCAGCAGGAAGCGCGGGACATGGCCGTGGGCCAGGTCGCCCAGGAGGGCGACTCCGGCCCAGGGGAGGAGCAGCGCCCCTCCCAGCAGTCCCCAGCGCGTCACGGATCCGGTCGGCACGGGCGAATCCTACCGGCGCGGCGCTTGCTGAGGCACCGGCGTCGAGGAGGAGTAGCATGGGCGCGGAGGCCACGATGAGCTTGACCCCCTACGAAGAACAGGCCCTCGAGCAGACGGAGGCCTTCTTCCGCTCGGCGGAGGAGGGGCTCTTGGGGCGGGTGTCCCGCACGCTCTTCAAGCCCGTCGAGGTCATGAGCGAGCGCCTGGTCCCGGATCGGATCCTCGAGCTGGCGGGTCAGGGGGTCGAGCAGGTCCTCAAGGGGATCGCGACCCTCAGCGACCAGACCCTCAGCACCGAGCGGGTGCTCAAGGCCGCCCGGGCCCACGCCGAGGTCGACACCCTGGCCGAGCTGGCCCGCCTCGACCTGCGGGTGCTCGATCAGCTCGCCGAGGCCCAGCAGGGCGAGCACGAGACCATGGCCGCGCTCGAGGGAGCGGGCTGCGGGGTCGGCGGCGTCGCCCTCCTGGCGGCAGATATCCCCCTCCTGCTGGGGGTCTCGCTGCGCACCGTCCGCCAGATCGGCGCGGCCTACGGCGTCGACCCGCAGTCGCCCGGCGAGGCCGTGATCGCCTTCAAGGTGTTCGAGCTGGCCTGCGGCGGGACCCGCGACCGCTACGCCCAGCTCCTCGAGCTGGAGGCGCTCCAGGACGAGCTCGACGGCCTCGAGCCGCAGAAGCGGGCCGAGAAGGCGGCGGTGCTCGCCAGCCTGATCGTGACTCGGGAGGCCGTGAAGCGGATCGTCTCGCTCCTGCTCAGCCGGAAGGTGTTCCAGGCCGTCCCCGTGGCCGGGGCCGTGATCGGGGCCGGCTTCAACTACCTCTTCGTCCAGGACGTGGGCAACACGGCCCAGCAGGTCTATCGGCGCCGCTGGCTGCACCGCAAGCGGGGGTAGGGCTGTCCCCCCGAGCGGGGGGGGCCTACCTGAACCGTCACTTGACCGCTCCAGGGGCAGGGATATACTTCGCCCCTTCTGCGAAGCGGCCGCGCCCCCTGAGCCGGCCCACGCATTGAGAGAAAGAGAGCCTCTAATGGCCCGCGAGTGCGAGGTTTGCTTCAAGAAGACCACGGCCGGTCGCCAGTACACCCACCGTGGTCTGGCCAAGCACGTGGGCGGCGTCGGTATCAAGATCACCGGCATCACCCGCCGGACCTTCCGCCCCAACGTGCAGAAGATCCGCGTCCAGATGGCCAACGGCACCGTTCGCCGGATGAAGGTCTGCACCAGCTGCATTCGCGCTGGCAAGGTCAAGAAGCCGGTCCGGCGCGAGATCCCCGAGGGGCTCAAGGTTCGGATGCGCGCCAAGGAGGAGGCCAAGACCCCGGCCGCCCGCAAGCGCCGCGCAGCCGAGGCCGGCAAGCGTCGCCGCGAGCGCAAGGCCGTCGCCGCCAAGCGCGCCGCCGCCAAGGCGTAATTTTGGGGGGAGCTGCGCCCCCCCCAAGCCCCCCTATCCTGGGCTCGGATACGACTCGGCGATCGTGCGCTGCGGGAAGCGCGAACCTCCAACGCCTCGAGAATCCTGACGCGCCCAATCGCCTAACGTCGTCTCCTCCCGCACGTCTCGATTGCTCCTCTCTTTCTCTCGTCGAGATCACTTCGCAGCGCTGGGCCCTGATCGGCTCAGCGCTGTCATCGTTTGGGTGGGCTCGGTGGAGCGCTTCCCCTAGGAGCCAGCATGTCTTCCGCTGAGCGCGACCTGACCCACGACCCGCGCACGGACGCCGGCCTGGACCACGTGGCCCGGCTGGCGCGCCTCGAGCTCGAGCCGGGTCAGCACGACGCGATTCGAGCTCACATGGAGCGGGTCCTCGGCTGGGTCGAGGCCCTCGAGCAGGTCGACGTCGAGGGCGTCAGCGCCAACCTGCACGACGCGCCCTGGCCGAGCGAGCGCCTGCGCGCCGACGAGGTCCGGCCCTCGCTGCCGCGCGAGGCCGCCCTGCGCAACGCGCCGCTGGCCGACGAGGTCGGCTTCGTGCTCCCCCGGGTGGTGAGCGAGTGAGCGCCGCGGAGCTGCCCTGGGAGAGCGCCGTCGCGCTCGCGGAGCGGGTGCGGGCGGGGAGCCTCTCCGCGCGGGAGCTGGCCGACGCCTGCCTGGCGCGGATCGAAGCGCACGACGGCGAGCTGAACGCCTTCGTCCACGTGGACCCGGCCCGGGTGCGCGCGGACGCGGACGCGCTCGACGCCCGGGTCGCCGCGGGCGAGGACCCGGGGCCGCTGGCGGGGGTGCCCTGCGCGGTCAAGGACAACCTCTGCACCCTCGACCAGCCCACCAGCGCGGGCTCGCGCCTGCTCGCCGACTTCGCGCCCCCCTACGAGGCGACGGCGGTCAGCCGCCTGCGGGCCGCGGGGGCGCTGGTCCTCGGCAAGGCGAACCTCGACGAGTTCGGGATGGGCAGCTCGGGGGAGGCCTTGAGCCACGGCGCTTCGCGCAACCCCTTCGACCGCGAGCGAGTCCCGGGAGGGTCCTCCAGCGGCTCCGCGGTCGCGGTCGCGGCGGGGCTCGCGCCCCTGGCCCTCGGCAGCGACACGGGCGGCTCGATCCGCCAGCCGGCCGCCCTGTGCGGAGTCGTCGGCTTCAAGCCCAGCTACGGCCGGGTCAGCCGCTCGGGGCTGATCGCCTACGCCAGCTCCCTGGATCAGGTCGGGCCGCTCTGTCGCTCGGTCGGGGACCTGGCGCCAGCGCTCGACGCGCTCTGCGGACCGGATCCCGCGGACATGACCACCTGCGAGCCTCCCGCGGACGAGCCGAGCTTCGTCGCGGCGCTGGAGGGCGCGAGCCTCGCGGGCAAGCGGCTGGGGGTCTCGCCCGAGCAGCGAGCCCTGATCCGCGACCCCGAAGTGAGCGCCGCTCTGGACGCCGCGCTGGAGGCCGCCCGCAGCGCGGGCGCCGAGCTCGTCGAGGTGACCCTCCCCCTGGTCGAGGCGGCGCTGCCGGCCTACTACGTGGTCGCGACCGCTGAGGCCAGCTCCAACCTCGCTCGCTACGACGGGGTTCACTACGGGCGCCGGGTCGAGGGCCAGGACCTGGTCGAGCTGAGCGCGCGGACCCGGGCCGAGGGCTTCGGCGCCGAGGTCCAGCGGCGGATCCTGCTGGGGACCTTCGTCCTCTCGAGCGGCTTCTACGACGCCTACTACCTGCGCGCTCAGCGCGTGCGCCGCCGCGTGCGCGACGCCCTGCGCGCTGCCCTGGCGGGGGTCGACGCCCTGATCGGGCCGACGACGCCCACGCCGGCCTGGAAGCTGGGTGAGGTCGCGGACCCGCTCGACGTCTACGCCATGGACGTGTTCACGGTCGCGGCGAACCTGGCCGGGCTGCCAGCGGTCTCGCTCCCCTGCGGGCGGAGCGCGGCGGGCCTGCCGCTGGCCGTCCAGCTGACCGGTCGGCCGCTCGGGGACCCGGCCCTGCTCGGCCTGGCCGGCGGGCTCGAGCGGGCCATGGATCGACCCTTCAGCCGCCCGGAGGGCCTGTGAGCAGCAAGCGGGAGGAGGCGCTCGAGCGCTTCGAGCTGGTGGTCGGGGTCGAGACCCACGCTCAGCTCAACACGAGGTCCAAGCTCTTCTGCGGCTGCGAGGTCGACCCGGGCGCGGACCCGAACACCCGGACCTGTCCGGTGTGCCTCGGGATGCCGGGGACGCTCCCGGTGCTCAACCGGGAGGCCTTTCGCAAGGCGCTTCGGCTGGCGGTGGCTCTCGACGCCGAGCTGCTGTCGGCGAGCGAGATGGACCGCAAGAACTACTACTACGCCGACCTGCCGAAGAACTACCAGATCAGCCAGCTCTACGCCGAGATCGGGCCCCGCGGCGGGCTGACCCTGCTCCGCTCGGGTCGGCGGGTGCGGATGCACAACGTCCATCTCGAGGAGGACGCGGGCAAGCTGATCCACGGCGATGAGGGCACGAGCACCGTCGACTTCAACCGGGCCGGGACGCCCCTGGCCGAGATCGTGACCTACCCCGACTTCCGCGCGGTCGAGGAGGTCGACGACTACATGGAGACGCTGACCCAGCTCTTGCTCCTGCTCGACCTCAGCCGCTGCCAAATGCAGGAGGGCAACCTGCGCTTCGAGGCCTCGATCTCGGTGCGCGAGCGCGGCAGCGAGGAGCTGAGCGCGCGGACCGAGATCAAGAACCTCAACAGCTACTCGGCCGTGCGCCGCGCGGTCCACTTCGAGCACGCGCGTCAAATGGCCCTGCTCCTGGCCGGCAAGACCCCGCGTCAGGAGACCCGGCTCTGGAAGGAGGACTTCGACCCGCAAGCGGCGGGCGCCAGCGAGGGCTTCGAGGCCGACGTCCCCGCTGAGGTCCGCGCCGAGCTGGCCGACCTGCTCCCGCTCCTGCCCGAGACGAAGGACGGCTGGCGGGGGCGGACGGGCTTCATGCGCAGCAAGGAGGACGCGCACGACTACCGCTACTTCCCCGAGCCCGACCTGCCGGCCCTCGAGATCGACCCCAGCGAGGTCGCGGCCCTGCGGGCTGGGCTGCCGGAGCTGCCGGGAGCGCGGCGGCGGCGCTACGTCGAGGTGCTCGGCCTGGCCCAGAAGAGCGCGGAGGTCTTCGCGCGCGACCCCGAGCTGGCGCGGGTGTTCGAGGACACGGTCGCGGCCGGCGCGGACGCCGTCGAGGCCGCGAACCTGATCCAGAATCAGCTCGCGGCGCTGCTCAACGAGCGCGGCGTCAGCGCCAGCGAGAGCCCGGTCAGCGCGGCCTGGCTGGCCGAGCTCCTGGCCCTGGTCGGCGAGCTGCCCAAGGACCTGGTGCTCAAGCAGGTGTGGCCCAAGGTCGCCGAGGAGGAGCGCTCGCCGCGGGAGGTGGTCAGCAAGCACGGGATCAAGGCGGTCGATGAGGGCGCGCTGCTGAAGGCCGTGGACGAGGCCTGGGCCAAGAACCCCAAGGCGGTCGCCGACCTGCGGGCCGGCAAGAAGAAGGCCGCGGGCGCGATCGTGGGCGCCGTGATGAAGGCCACCCGCGGTCAAGCCAGCCCCAAGCTGATCAACGCGCGGATCCAGGAGCTGCTCGCGAGCGAGTAGGCCCCCCCCCTCGGCCAGCCCGGGCTGGCGCTGAGAGCCGAGCCCTCCAGAATGGGGGGGTGGATCCTTGGCAGATCGGCGCGGTGGCTTCGGGCTGCGAGCTCCTGGCGGAGCTCGGGCGCGGAGGAATGGGCGTCGTCTACCGCGCGCGCGAGCTGAGCACCGGGCGGGAGGTCGCGCTCAAGACGCTGACCTTCTACGAGCCCGAAGAGGTCGCGCGCCTGGAGCGGGAAGGCCAAGCGCTGGCGCAGGTGGCGCACCCCAACCTGCTTCGGGTGCATCGGGCCGATCGGCACGCGGGTCGACCGCTCCTGGTGCTCGAGCTCGCCGCCGGCGGCAGCCTCGCCCAGCGCCTGACTCAGGGCCCGCTCGCCTGGGAGGAGGCGGTCCACGCCGGACGCCGCAGCTCGACCTCGTGATGCAGGTCGTCAAGAAGAGTTGGAGCGCCGAGCCTGGGGACTACGTGGAGTGGCTCCTGGAGCGCTACGCAGCGCTGCCTCGCTGAGGCGTCGGTGCGCGCAGGGTCCACTCGAGCTCGGCGCGCAGCTCGCGGGCCCAGGGACGCTGCAAGGACGCCCGAACCAGCAAGCGCGCGCCGGCAGGGGGCTCGAGCCCGGGGAGTACCAGGCGGAATCCGCGCACGTAGGCGCCGGGGGCGCGCTTCCCCGCGGGCTCGATCTCGAGGGCGAGCACGACCCGCTCGCGCGGGGAGCGCAGCCGGCGAGGGGTGCGCTCGATCACCTCGACGCGCAGGGGACCCAGGCGCTGTTCGCTCGGGAGCTCGAGGCGCGCGCTCCCAGCCAAGAGGCCCTCGCGGCTCCGCTCGAGGTGGAGCAGGTCGAGCCCGAGGCGGACCTCACCCTGGAGCGGACGCACGTCGCGTGGGTCGCGGCGGAGCAGCGCGCAGGCCGCGCCGGGCTGGAGCTCCCAGGGGCCGAGCTCTGCGCGCCGCAGCTCCGCGGGCGCGAACACGTCGGCGCCGCAGGCCGCGCAGCCGGCCTGGCCGAGGACGCACTCGGCGTGGGCCACCGCGCGGCAGGTCAGGCAGGTCAGCTGGCTGCGGGCCGGGAGGTGGGCGTCGTGGCAAAAGGGGCAGCGGACGCTCATGAGCGCTCCTTGACGCGCGGCAGGCTGAGGCAGAAGCAGGCCCCGCGCTCGCTGGGGCGGAGGACCAGGTCGCCGCCTTGAGCCCGCGCCTGGGCGCGCGCGATCGCCAGGCCGAGGCCGGCCCCGCCGACCTCGCGCGGGACGCCTTGGCTGCGAGCGAAGCGCTGGAAGATCTGCTCGCGCTCGCGCGGCGGGACCCCGGGGCCCTGGTCGGCGACCTCGATCTCGACGCCGAGGGGGGTGGTCCGCGCGCGGACGTCGATCCGGTGGGTCTCGCCCTTGCCATACTTGGCCGCGTTGTCGATCAGGTTCGCGATCACTTGGCGGAAGGCCTCGCGGTCGGCGCGGACCGCGGGCAGGTCGTCCTCGCCCAGGTCCAGCTCGAGCTCGAAGCCTTGCGCCTCCAGGCGAGGGCGGAAGCGCTCCGCGATCTCGACCACCAGCGGCCCGGGCTCGAGGTCCTCGGGGTTGACCTGCAGAGCGCCGCCCTCCAGGCGGGCCGCCTCCAGCACGTTCTGGACGAGGCGCCCCAGGCGCTCGGACTCGTCGAGCATCGAGGCGTAGTACTCCCGCCGCTTGGCCTCGTCGGGGACGAGGCCTTCGTGGAGCAGCTCGGCCAGGGCCCGCACCCCGGTCAGGGGGGCCTTGAGCTCGTGGGTCAGGGCGGCCACGAAGTCGGCGCGCTGCTGGGCCAGGCGGCGCTCAGCGCGCGCGGCGAAGAGGAGCAGGAGCGAGCCCGTGCCGAGCACGCCCAGCGCGAGCAGGAGCGCGCCGTCGAGGAGCATCCGGCTCTCGGCGAGCGCGGCGTCGGCCGAGAAGGGCTCGCCGCGGTCGACCAGGGCCAGGCTGGCGAGGGGGGCCGCGAGGCGGACGCCGTTGGGCCCAGCCTGCTCGGCGGGGACCACCGCGAGGGTGGCGCTGAGGGCGTACTGGCCCGCGCGGTTGACGTTGGTCCGCAGGCGGGCGGAGATCTCCGAGGTCGGCGCGCTGGCCTCCTGCTGCTCGAGCGCCGGACCCAGCACACGCAGGCGCAGCTCCTCGAGGTCGACCACGAAGCCCTGATTCCAGGCCTCGTCGCCGACCTCGACCTGGCGCAGCGCCACGAGGAAGCGGGGCCAGCCGGCCTCGTCCACGGCGTCCGCGGCCCACTCGAAGGGATACTCGCGCACGATCAGGGCGTCGTCGCTGGGCTCGGCCTGCTTGTATTGCCCTACGTTCTTGCCCACTCGCTGCTGGGAGTCGGACCAGGCGTCCGCCAGCTCGGCGGGGCTGCAGCCTTGGAAGGTGGCCAGGGTCTCGGCGGGGCGGCGGTTGGCCCAGGCCACGTAGCGGTCGACCCGCTCGACGCGAAGCGGCGCCTCGGCCGGGGCCCGCACGGCGTGCGCCAGCACCGGCGAGTGGGAGAGCTCGGCCAGGTTGCTCTTGCACACCAGCCGGTAGTCGTCGTTGGCCTGGAGCGAGGGGGCCGGCAGGCGCGGGGAGCGCGCGCCGCGCACGCTCTGCTGGGGGGTCTCCAGGGGCTGGAACAGGGCCGGGCTGTCGAGCTGCCCGCCGCGCAGCTCGAAGTAGAGCTCGACCAGGGGGTCTGTCGGGGCCGAGACCAGGGGCGAGGGCACCAGCGCGATCGTGTTGGCGACCAGGTCAGGCGGCACGTAGAGGGCCTGCCACTGGTAGTAGGGCCGCTGCGACTCGCGCAGGCGCAGCTCCTCGAGGCCGCCGGCGACCGCGTCTCGGACGGCCTCCAGCGCCTGGAGCCGGCCCTGGGCAGCGGTCTCGCGCAGCCTGGTGGCCTCGGCCTGGAGGCCCATTCGGCCGAGCTCGTAGAGCACGCCCACCGCGCCCACGAGCAGGCCGCCGAGGATCGCGAGCGCGATCAGCCGTCGCACGGGCGAATGCCCTCTCCCAGCTTCCAGCCCGAGCCGTGGACCGTGATCACTACCTGGGGGTCCTTGCGATCGCGCTCGATCTTCTTGCGCAGCTTGCCGATCGTGTTCTCGACCGTGCGCGTCACGACGCGGCTCCCGCTGGGGTAGCCCCACACCGAGGTCAGGAACTCCGAGCGCGACACGACCCGGTCGGGGTGCTCGGCCAGGTAGCGGAGGATCTCGACCTCCTTGGGCGTCAGCGACGCGTTCGCGCCGTCGAGGAGGCTCTCCTGGCGGTCGAGGTCGATCTCGAGGCCCTCGCCCTTGAGGTAGCGCAGCTTGGCGGTGCCGCCGCCCCAGTCGTGGCGGCGCAGGCAGGCGTCGACGCGAGCCAGGAGCTCACGCACCGAGAAGGGCTTGGTCACGTAGTCGTCGGCCCCGAGCGAGAGGCCGCGCACGCGGTCGTCTTCGCTGCCTCGCGCGGTCAGCATCAGGATCGGGGTCCGGTTGCCCTGCGAGCGTAGCTCGCGGCACACCTCGAAGCCCTCGACCCCGGGGAGCATCACGTCGAGCACGATCAAGTCGTAGCGGTGCTGGGTGGCTCGCCGGAGCGCCTCGCCGCCGTCCACGGTGTCGTCCACCTCGTGGCCCTGGCTGCGCAGCGCGTCCCGCACGGCGGTTCGGATCGTGGGCTCGTCCTCGACCAACAGGATTCGACGCGCGCTCACGGCTCCCCCCTTCCTTCGGCTTCCAACCTAGCGCTTTCAGCAGGCAAACGCCCTGCATCCGAGGTGCAACTTCCGCGGGGGAGGGAGGTGCAAGGCCGAAGCGGGACCCCCGGGACTGCGCCTCGTCTCTCCCCGTAGGCAGAGAGAGGAGCTCCATGAAGTCCGACCCCGTCCCGGCCCCACCACCCCTGCGGATCATCCCCGCGCGGCCAGGGGAGCCAAGCGAACCCAGCCGAGACGAGCCACGGCCCGCGGCCTCGATCACCGTCTCCCCGCCCACTCCTCCGCCGGGGAGAGCGGTGCGCGCGCTGGCGGTCGTGGGCTTGCTCGCGGGCGGCGCCCTGCTCGGGGCGCTCTACGAGCGGGTCGAGCAGGTTCAGCGCGAGGCCGAGCGGGCCAACGCAGCGATCGATCGGATCGAGGCCGGCTTCAGCGCTAGCGAGAGCGCGCAGACCTGGGACTGGCCCGCGTTCCTGACGGCGCCCGAGCAGAGCGTGGTCGCGCCCGCGCAGCTCGAGCCCGCCCCGCCCGAGCCCCGACCGATCCACCACGTGCGCGGGGCCGGCGAGGGCGAGTGGATGACCCTGCGAGCGGGGCTGCGCCAGTTCGAGGGGCGGGTCGTGTTCGACGTCGCTGGCGAGGCGCGCGGCTACCCAGACGGGACCCGGCTCGAGGTGGTCCTCGCGGGCGAGCACGGCGCCGAGGCCAGCCTGTTCCGCGTGCGAGTCGACGACGAGCGCTTCTCCGCCAGCCAGACCCTCCAGGGGCGAGAGCTGGTCCCCCAGCGCTACCGGGTCAAGCTGAGGCTAGACCTGGGGCAACAGCGCAAGCCGATCATGAACCACCTGCGTCGTGAGTTCGGTTTGCCGAGGGACGCCAAACTCCTCCTCCTCAGCGCCGCGCTGAGCTTCGGTGACGAGGGGCGCCAGCGCGCCGCCAAGCTCGAAGCCCGCAAGGAGCTGCTCCGGGTGACGCAGGACCTGCTCGCCGTCTGGCCTGAGGAGGACGCCGAGCCGAGCGCCTTCGTGGAGTTCAAGCAAGTGCTCGAGCGCGCCGCCGAGGGACAGCCGCGCTACCTGCTGGACCTCGTAGAGGAGGAGCGAGCGAGCCTCCAGCAAGCGATCCTGGAGGCGCGCTTCGGCGTCCGCGACCGGGTCCTCCTCGGGCCGACCGGAAGCGCGCGCCTGAAGAGCGCGCGCCTGCGGATCAACGACCTGATGTTCAGCTTGCTCGTGATCGGCTCCGGCTGCTGAACGAATCCACCAACCCCCGAGTGCAAAGGGCCGGCTCCCGCAGGGGAGCCGGCCCGCTTCGATTCGGATCCGGCCTTCTTAGACCAGCGAGGCGAAGATCGAGTGCAGCTCGACGTCGTCCTGGACGCGGCGCTGGACCTCGCTGAGGAACTCGTCGTGGCGGGTCTTGAGGTCGCGCATCATCGCGCTGAGGTGGCTGGTGCCGGCCTCGCGCTCGCGCGCGTCGATCGTCTCCAGCTCGCTGCGGAGCTTCTCGCCGACCTCGGCGCCGGGCGCCCCGTAGACGAACTCGGGGTCGAGCAGCTTGAACACCGAGCGGCTCTCATAGCCGAGCTCGACGGCGAGCCGGTCGAGGATCTCGGTCGACACGCGCAGGTTTCCCTCCAGCAGCGAGCGTGTCCGCTTCTTGCTCGCGTCGTCGGCGCCCTTCATGAAGTGGCCCTGCTCCAGCTCCTTGAGCATGTCCTGGGACCAGACTCGCTTCTCCTGGATCAGGCACACCTGCTCCAGCAGGGCGCAGCGGGTCTCGAGCTCGCGGATATGGCGTGCATCACTCATACCTCGATCCTAACGAGGCGATGGCCGTGGGAGTAGGGAAGAGGCAGTCGTCGGAGTCGGACTCGTCCCCCGGTCTCTGGTGTCGGAGTCGGTCTTCGGACTCGGTCGTCGGAGTCGGTCTTCGGACTCGGTCGTCGGGCTCGGACGTCGGACTCGGTCGTCGGGCTCGGACGTCGGGCTCGGTCGTCGGCCTCGGTCGTCGGACTCGGTCGTCGGACTCGGTCGTCGGACTCGGTCGTCGGACTCGGTCGTCGGGCTCGGTCGTCGGCCTCGGCCGTCGGACTCGGCCGTCGGCCTCGGTCACGCTCCAGGGTCGTCGACCCTCGGTCTCCCCAGGCTCCTGGGCTCCCGGGGCTCCCGCGGCCCTGCTACGCTACGCACCGTGAAGAGCGTCGTCCCCGCCCGCTACTGGCACCCACTCAGCGACGGCCGCCTCCAGTGCGACCTCTGCCCGCGCTACTGCCGACCCCGCCCCGGTCAGCGCGGCCTCTGCTACGTGCGCGAGAACGTCGACGGCGCCATGGTCCTCACGACCTACGGGCGGAGCAGCGGCTTCTGCGTCGACCCCATCGAGAAGAAGCCCCTCGATCACTTCTACCCGGGCAGCTCGGTGCTCAGCTTCGGGACCGCCGGGTGCAACCTGACCTGCTCCTTCTGCCAGAACTGGAGCATCAGCAAGTCGCGCCAAATGGACACCCTGGCTGCCGAGGCCAGCCCGGAGGCGATCGCGGCCAAGGCGGTCGAGCTGGGCTGCAAGAGCGTGGCCTACACCTACAACGACCCGGTGATCTTCCTCGAGTATGCGGTCGACACCGCGGCCGCCTGCCGCGCGCGCGGCGTCAAGAACGTGGCCGTCACGGCGGGCTACATCACGGCCGAGGCGCGCCCGGAGTTCTTCGGCGCGATGGACGCCGCCAACGTCGACCTCAAGGCCTTCAGCGAAGAGTTCTACCAGCGCCACTGCACGGGCCAGCTCGAGCCGGTCAAGGAGACGCTCCGCTACGTGGTGCGCGAGACCGACACCTGGCTCGAGGTCACCGTGCTCTTGATCCCCGGTGAGAACGACGGCGAGGACGAGCTGAAGCGCATGTCCGCCTGGCTGGTCGAAGAGCTCGGTCCAGGCGTCCCGCTCCACTTCTCGGCCTTTCATCCCGACTTCCGCATGGACGAGAAGCCGCGCACGCCGCCCGAGACGCTGCGGCGCGCCCAGCGCATCGCCAAGGAGGCGGGGATCCATCACGTCTACCTGGGCAACGTGTTCGACAAGGAGCACTCGAGCACTTACTGCGCCGGCTGCGGCGAGCTGCTCATCGAGCGCGAGTGGTACGAGCTCGGGCCCTCCCGGCTCGACGGCAGCTCCTGCCGCGCCTGCGGCGCCGAGCTCCCGGGCCGCTTCGAGGAGCGCCCCGGCAGCTGGGGTCGCCGCCGCCTGCCGGTCTCCTTCCCCTGACGCGTGGCCGCGCCCATGCCTGAAGCCCGGCGGCTAGGGCCCTACCGGCTCGTGCGCGAGCTGGGCCGCGGCGGAATGGGCACGGTCTACGCGGCGGAGGGGCCGGCGGGCCGCGTGGCGCTCAAGGTCCTCGAGCAGGGCGCCTTCCTCGACGAGGCGTCGCTGATCCGCTTTCGGCGGGAGGCGGAGGCCTTGGCGCGGATCGAGCATCCGCACGTGGTCCGGGTCCTGGACGCAGGCGCGTCGGCGGGGACGCACTACGTGGCCCTGGAGCTGATCGAGGGCGTCGACCTCGAGCGGCGACTGCGCGAGGAAGGGCCCATGCAGCCCGAGCGCGCGCTGCGGCTGCTGGGAGAGCTGTGCGAGGCGACCGCTGCCGCCCACGCCGTCGGCGTGCTGCACCGCGACATCAAGCCCGCCAACGTGCTCCTGCGCGCAGGCGAGCGCGCGGTCCTGACCGACTTCGGCCTGGCGCGCCGCCTGGACGCCAGCCAGCAGCTGACCCAGACCGGGCAGGTGGTCGGGACCCCCGCGATGATGGCCCCCGAGCAGGCCGGGAGCGGGGGCGAGGTCGGTCCCTGGACGGACGTCTACGGCCTGGGGGCGACCCTCTATCAGCTCCTGACCGGGGCCCCGCCCTGCGCAGGCGCCAGCCTGCTCGACACCCTGGCCCGGGTGCTGAACCAGCCACCCCGCCCGCTGGGGGAGGTGCGAGGAGAGGAGCTGGATCCCCGCTTGGAGGCGGTCGTGCTCCGCTGCCTGGAGAAGCGGCCGAGCGAGCGCTACCCGAGCGCCGCGGCCCTGGGCGCGGCGCTGCAGGAGCTGCGCCAGGCCGAGGGCGCAGCGCGCGCCCAGGGGCGGGTGCCGCTCTACGGGCTGCTGATCGTCCTCCTCGGGGCATCGGCGGCAGGTGGGGTGGCGTGGGCGACGCGCGCGCAGGACTCCAGGAGCGCGAGCGGGGGGCAGTCGCCCACGCCGACGCCAACCGGGACTCCGAGCCTCGCTTCGGCCTCGCCTGAGGCGCCGACACCGAAACCCGCGCGCCAGCACGACGTCCGCAGCTGGGCCCGTCGCGAGCTCGAGGCGGTGCGGGCGGCCCTGAGCGAAGCGCCGGCGCGGGCCGAGATCGAGCGACTCTGGCTGCGCGCGGCGGCGGCGGAGCGAGCGCTGGGGCGGCTGGAGCGGGCTGCGACTTGGCTCGATCGCCTGCTCCTGGAGGGGACGAGCCCGGAGATCGGCCACGCCACCTGGCTCGAGCGGGCGCGGGTCCACGCCGCGTCGGGGCGGCCAGAGATCGCCCGGCTCGACCTGGAGCTGCTCCGAGAGCAGGCTCAGGGGCAGTCCGCCGAGCTCGTCGCGGCGCTCGACGCCCTGGAGGCCGAGCTCGGCGTGGCGCCTGCGCCGGACCCCGAGGCTCGTGCGCTGGCGGAGCGGGCGCTCGCCGCCTTGGCCACCCAAGGGGCCCAGGAGGCCTTTCGGCTGGCGCGGCGGGCGTTCCCGCTGGCGGAGCGCGACCCCCTCGTCCTGCGGGCCTTTCTCGAGGGTTGCATCGAGCTGCTGGGTTCGCCCTGGGGACCGCGCCTGCACGTCGACGAGGTGAGTCAGCTCCTGCTCCGCCTGCGCGCGATCGGTGACCTGCCCGAGGAGCGGGTGAAGGTGCTGATGCCGCGCCTGACCGCCCGCTGGGGGCTGCGCGAACCCCTCAACACCTCGCCAGGCAACGTGCGGGTGCTGGAGCAGTGCTTCTCCTGGCTGCACCGCTACAGCGACCTGGCGAGCTTCCCCGAGCAGCTCCGCTCGCGCTGCGCCCACGAAGCGCTCCTGGTCGGCCAGGTCCTCGAGCACCCCCAGCTGCCGGCCGCGCGGCGGCGCCTGCTCGACTCCTGGCGAGCGCGGGTTCCCGACGACTGGCGGGTGCGCTTCTGGGAGGGACGAGAGCTCTCCCGCAGCGAGCCGAGCGCTGGGTTGCAGGCGATGAAGGAGGCGGCGCGGTCTGCCCCGCGCACGCCGCTCGCTCGCGGGTGGGCACTGGAGACCCTGCTGGAGCTGACGCTGCGGCGAAACCGCTGGGGGGAGGCGCTGCGGATCGCCGCCGAGCTGGAGTCGCTCAGCGAGTCGCGCTCGCTGCGCCGCCGCTACGGCGCCCTCCGCGGCGAGGTCCTCGTGCGAGCGGGTCAGCCGGCGGTCGGCCAGGGGGCGCTGCAGCGCGCGCTCGCCGACTGGCCGGAGGGCGAGCAGACCGCCGCCAGAGTGCGCGCGTTGCGCTGGTCGTGCCAGGCGGCCAGTGAGCTGGGGCAAGGGGCGCAGGCCTGGGAGAGGCTCGAGGCCGAGCTCTCGGCCTGCGC
>MDTG01373531.1_pt1 | contig 16065 bp, 10 predicted proteins | sample 811421 | NCBI WGS metagenome assembly MDTG01 (sample SAMN05326645, study PRJNA326480) | marine metagenome | isolation source: seawater | place: Pacific Ocean: South East | collected 2011 | reverse complement strand
CTCACCCAGACCACCGAGAGCACGGCCGCCGCGAGGAAGCGCCCCCGCCGGCCGACGCGCGGGTCGAGCTCCTGCCGGAACGCCGCCAGCGCCGCCACCTCGGCGCGCGCCGCCTCGCGCTCCGCGAGCGCCTCCTGCACCTGCTGGCGCAGCGCCGCCGGGGGCGCCTCGAGCTCGGCGAGCAGCGCCTCGGCCCCCCGCGCGTTCTGCCGGGCGATCTCGAGCCGGATCATCGCCTCCACGGCGCGCGTCAGCCCCTCGCGCGCCTCGGCGTTCTCGGGCCACGCGCGGAGCGCCGCCTGGAACCCGAAGCGACACGCGCCGTAGAGGTCGAAGACGTGGCTCGCCTTCTCCTCCGGGCGCGCCACCGCCTCCTCGACGGCCGTCTCCAGGGCGACGAGGTCGTCGCGGGCGTTCTCCGCGAGCAGGCGCGACTCGCGCTGCTCGAGGTAGCGCTGCACGGCCCGGCGGAGCTGCTCGGCGCTCTCGAAGCGCTCGGTCGGATCGAAGCGGAGGCAGCGCCGGCAGAGCGCGGCGAGATCGGGGGCGACGCGCTCGGGGAGCGGGGGCGGCTCGCGGCGGAGCGCCTTCTGGGCGATGGCCCGGAGCGAGCCGGCGACGTGCGGGGGGTCGCCGCTGAGCAGCTCGAAGAGGGTCGCGCCGAGCAGGTAGACGTCCGTGCGCGGCGTGACGGGCTCGCCGAGGACCATCTCCGGCGCGAGGTAGACGGGCGTGCCGGCGAGGACGCTCGGGTCGTAGGCGCCGAGGTCCGCGCCGGCCGAGCGCTCCCCCTCGGCGGGCGGGACGGCCACGGCGATGCCCCAGTCCATCAGGTAGACCTCGCCGTAGGGGCCGATCATCACGTTGTCGGGCTTGATGTCCCGGTGCACGACGCCGCGCGCGTGGGCCGCGTGGGCCGCGCTGCAGACCTGCATGAAGGTCTGGAGGTGCCAGCGGAGCGGGTCCTCCACGCCGAAGCGCGCGCGGAGGCGCGCCGGCGCCTCGAGGAGCTCGGTCCAGGACTCGCCCTCGACGCGCTTGAGGACGATGAGCGGCGCGCCGTCCTCGGCCAGCGTGAGGTCGTGGACCGGGAGCACGTTCGGGTGCTCGAGGCGCCCCGTGAGGACGGCCTCGCGGAGGAGCTCGCGGGCCGCCGTGGTCTGGCCGCCGGCGCTGCCGAGATCCTCGCGGACGGTCTTGACGGCGACCGGGCGCCCGAGGGCCGTCTGCTCGCCGAGCCAGACGTCGCTCATGCCGCCGCGGCCGAGCTTCTCGTCCGAGACCTCGAGGCGCTTGGCCGGCGCGGCGTCGATCTCGCGGAGCAGGCCGAGCGTTCGCTTGCCGGCCGTGGTGACGGCGATGTCGATGGCGTGATCGGTGGAGGGCGGGACGATGGTCTCCCGCGGCGCGTCGGCGACCGTCGCCGCGTGGTCGGCGAGGGAGGGCCAGCGGGCGTCGAGGTCCGGCGGCGTCGCGGTGGGGGTGGGGGTCGCCGGGAGCGTGGGCGAGGAGGGGCCCGGCGACTTCCTCTGCCTCGGCTTCGGCTTCTGCCCCGGACTCGAGCCTGGACTCGGCCTCTCGCTCGGCTGTTCGCGCTCGTCCCCGCTCACGGACCGCCCATGATGCCCGGCCCGAGCCCGGGCGTCACCACCGGCCTTCGCTGCGGCAGCCGCGATCGAACGCACCGCCGCCTGTTGAAACCGGGGAGGCGCGGCGCTACCTGTGCCGGACCATGAAGTCGCGCGACATCCGCCAGGCCTTCACGAGCTTCTTCGCCGGCGAGGGCCACGAGCACGTCCCGAGCGCTCCGCTGATCCCCCAGAACGACCCGACGCTGATGTTCGTCAACGCGGGGATGGTGCCCTTCAAGGACGTCTTCACGGGCAAGGAGAGCCGCCCCTACACGCGCGCGACCTCGTCCCAGAAGTGCATCCGCATCAGCGGCAAGCACAACGACCTCGAGAACGTGGGCCGCACGGCGCGGCACCACACCTTCTTCGAGATGCTCGGGAACTTCAGCTTCGGCGACTACTTCAAGCGCGAGGCCATCGAGCTCGCGTGGCGCTTCTACATGGACGTGCTGAAGCTCGACCCGGAGCGCATGGTCTTCACGATCTTCGAGGGCCAGGAGGGCTACGGCCCGGCCGACGAGGAGTCGGCGAAGCTCTGGATGGAGATCACCGGCTGCGGCCCCGAGCGCGTGAAGCGCTGCAACGCCAAGGAGAACTTCTGGCAGATGGGCGACACGGGCCCCTGCGGGCCGTGCACGGAGATCCACTACTGCCTCGGCGTGGACCCGGTGGACCCCTCGACCTTCGGCGAGGAGCCGACGCCGGAGGGGCGCGGCTGGTTCGAGCTCTGGAACCTGGTCTTCATGCAGTTCGACCGGCAGCCGGACGGCACGCTGCTCGACCTGCCGGCGCCGAGCGTCGACACGGGCGCGGGCCTCGAGCGGGCGGCGGTCGTGATGCAGGACGTGCTCAGCAACTACGACACGGATCTGCTGAAGCCGATCGTCGAGCTCGCCGGGGAGATCGCCGGCAAGCGCTACCAGGCGACGCAGGCCGAGGACGACGTCTCCATGCGGGTCATCGCGGACCACGCGCGGCTGGCGGCCTTCACGATCAGCGAGGGGCTCGAGCCGGGGAAGGGCGGGCGCGACTACGTGCTCCGGCGCGTCATGCGGCGGGCGATCCGGCACGGCTACCGGCTGGGGATCGAGGAGCCCTTCCTGCACACCTGCGCGGCGAAGGTCGTGGAGCTGATGGGCGAGGACTACCCGCAGCTCGCCGAGCAGAAGGCGCGCATCGAAGAGGTCGCGCACCGGGAGGAGGAGCAGTTCCGGCGCACGCTGAAGAGCGGCATCGACCTCATCCACGCGAACGAGGAGTGGGCCGAGCGCGAGGGGAAGAAGACCCTGCCCGGCGCGGTGGCCTTCAAGCTCTACGACACCTTCGGCTTCCCGGTCGATCTGCAGGACGTGATCGGCGAGGAGGAGGGCTTCGTCGTCGACCACGAGGGCTTCGAGGCGGAGATGGATGAGGCGCGGAAGCGCTCCCAGGGCTCGCAGCTGAACAAGGCGCAGGCGAGCGAGAAGATCTATTACGACGTCCGCGAGGAGGTCGGCGGCGAGGTGCGCTTCCTCGGCTGGGACGCGGAGGAGGCCGAGAGCGAGGTCGTCGCGATCCTGAAGGAGGGCGCGAAGGTCGAGCGGGCGGCGGCCGGCGAGGCGGTCGAGGTCGTGACGAAGGCGACGCCCTTCTACGGCGAGAAGGGCGGCCAGGTCGGCGACGCCGGCTGGATGAAGAAGGGCGAGGCGACGGTGCTCGCCGTGGGCGACACGCAGATCCCCGTCGACGGGCTGATCGTCCACCAGGGCGTGGTCGAGGGCGAGGGGCTCGCGGTGGGCGACGCGCTGACGCTCGAGGTGGACCACGCGCTCCGCTCGGCGACGCGGCGGAACCACTCGGCGACGCACATCCTCCACTGGGCGCTGAGGCAGGTGCTCGGGGAGACGGTCGCGCAGAAGGGCTCGCTCGTCGGGCCCGACCGGCTGCGCTTCGACTACGGCACGCCGCGGGCGCCGACCGAGGAGGAGCTCCAGCGCGTCGAGGACCTGGTCAACGCGGCCATCCTCGAGAACACGGCGATCACCACGGACGTGATGGCCATGGACGCGGCGAAGGAGCGCGGCGCCATCGGCATCTTCGAGGAGAAGTACGGCGACGTGGTGCGCGTGTTGAAGATCGGGCCGAGCCTCGAGCTCTGCGGCGGGACGCACGCCTTCCGGACGGGCGACATCGGCCTCTTCACGGTGCTCGGGGACTCGAACCTCGCCTCCGGCGTGCGGCGCATCGAGGCGGCGACGGGGCTGAACGCGCTGGCGCATCTGCGGGCGACGCGCGGGCAGCTCGAGGAGACGGCGGAGCTGCTGAAGGCGACGCCGCAGGAGACGAAGGAGCGGGTGGAGAAGCTCCTCGACGCGCAGAAGAGCCTGCACAAGGAGATCGAGCGGCTGCAGAAGGAGCTCGTGAGCGGCGGCGGGGCGAAGGACCTGACGAGCGAGGCCAAGGAGGTCGATGGCGTGAAGGTGCTCGGGGCGACCGTGCCGAGCGTCGACGGCAAGGCGCTCCGGGAGATGGCCGACCAGCTCCGCGACAAGCTCGCGCCGGCGGTGATCCTGCTCGGCGCGCCGAGCCCGAACGGCAAGAAGGCGATCCTCGTGTGCAGCGTCTCGAAGGACGTGACCGATCGCTTCAAGGCCGGCGACATCGTGAAGCAGGCGGCGGCCATCGTGGGCGGCGGCGGCGGCGGGCGGCCGGACTTCGCGCAGGCGGGCGGCTCGGACCCGACGAAGCTCGACGAGGCGGTGGCGCACGTCTACCAGGCGACGGGAGCCTGAGGAGCCGAGGAAGAACCCGTGCCCGTGCCCGCGCCCTTGCCCGTGCCCGCGGGGTGAGGGGCGGAACGCGCGGTGGCGCACGTCTACCGAGCGACGGGAGCCTGAGGAGCCGAGGAAGAACCCGTGCCCGTGCCCGTGCCCGCGGCCTGAGGGGCGGAACGCGCGGCACCGCACTCGCATCGAGAGGTCGGGGAACTCCTCCGAGGAACCCGCGTCTAGCCCCCGACGACCGGAGGGCGGGCGCAGCGCTCGAGCGCCCAGTCGAGGCGGTCGTTGCCCCAGGCGATCCAGTCGCCGTGGCGGAAGGAAGGGACACCCCAGAGCCCGAGCTCGGAGAGCGCGTCGCGGTTCGCCTCGACCACCTGGCGCCAGCCCTCCGTGGCGAGCGCGCCCTCGACGTGCGCCTCCACCTCCGCCGCCGCGGCGACCTCGGCGAGGCCCGCGTCGCTCGCGACGTCGACGGCCCGGGACCAGATGCCCGCGTAGGCCTCGGCCGCGAAGCGGAGCGCCGCGGAGGTGCCCTCGGCCGCCTCCACCGCGAGGAAGACGCGCAGGCAGCGCTCGACGCCTTCGCCGAGCGGGTCGCAGATGCGCCCGAAGGGTAGGCCGAGCCGGTCCGCTTCGCGCTTGGCGTCCTTCACGATGTAGAGGCGCTTGTCGCGGGGCACGGGGAGGCCGCGCGTGACCATGGGCAAGAGCGGGCGGAGGCGGAGCGGGAGCGGGCTCTCCTGGTGCGCGGCCCAGAGGCGCGCGATCGTCAGGTACGAGTAGGGGCTCCGGAACGAGAAGAAGACCTCGAGCGGCTCCCCGGGCGCCGCCGGCGCCTCGCGGCGCGCCACCGGGAGGAGCGGCGCGGCCTCCTCGCCGCCGACACGCTGGGCGAGGTAGGGCAGCCGATCGACGCCCCAGAACCACTCGCCGTCGTGCTCGAGCATCGCGCCCTGGTAGTGGCCCGCCTTCCGGAGCCGCGCGTAGTTCGACTCGAGCGCCGGGCGGACGCGCTGCCCGGGCACGGTCCCCAGCTCGCGCACGAGCTCCGCCACGGCGTCGCCGTCGCCCCGGAAGAGGGCGTCGCCCACGCGGATGGCCGCGTCGAGCTGCGCGTCGACGGGGCGGTCGAGGAGCAGCACCGCGTTCGCGCGCCGGAGCCGGTCCTCGGCCGGGAGCTCCGCCGGCGTCGGGAAGTGGAGCCCGTGGCGCGCGGCCAGCGCCGTGGCGTCGCGGAGCGCCCACGCGCGGCGCTTCTGCGGCTCCGGGTCCGCGTCCGCCGCCGGCGGCGGCACGACGACCATGCGCAGGTCGACGGCCGGGAAGCGCGCGCGGAAGGTCACGAGCGCCTGCGCCAAGAGGTGCGACCAGGGGTCGTCGACCTGGTGGTGGAAGGTGACGGTGCGCGGACCGCGGCCGAGGGCGCGCTTGGTGCCCTCCCACGCCCGCCGCATGGCCGGCCCCCCGCCGAGGTAGGCGCCGATGGCCGCCCCCTTCAGCTTCGCCCCGACGCTCACGGCGGAGAGCCTACGACGGGCGCTGCCCGGCGACCAGCCGGCGGGATGGGGGACGCACCTCAGGCTCGGGTCGAGTTTGGCGCGGGCTCGATCGTGCGCCCGCAGCAGCGCGGCGCTCGGGCTCGGGCTCGGCGCTCGGTGCTGGGGCTTGGGCACGGCGCTTGGGCTTGGGCTGTCAGCTCGTGCTCGGCGCTTGGGCTCGTGCTCGGTGCTTGGGCTCGGTGCTTGGGCTCGGTGCCTGGGCTCGGTGCTTGGGCTCGGTGCTTGGGCTCGGTGCTTGGGCTCGGCGCTTGGGATGTCAGCTTGGGCTTGGCGCTCGGGCTGTCAGCTCGTGCTCGGCGCTTGGGCTCGGGGTTCGGACCTTGGCGCTCGGGCTTTGGTGCTCGGGCTGGACTGTTTCGGGTGTTGGGATGCCGTGCGTACGGTCCGCTTTCCTGCGGGCACGGGCATGGGCACGGGCAAGGGCACGGGGGCGCCTGCGGCGCCGGCCACCTAAGGCTCGGTCGTCAGCGCGGCTTCCAGCTCCGCCTCCAGCTCCGTGTCGAGCCGCTCGAGGATCGCGTCCATCGCGTCTCGCCCCTCCGTGAACCCGAGCCGTGCGCGGATGTAGGCGTCGCCGTTGCTCAGCACGATCAGCGCCGCGTCCGCGTCGCTCCGCAGCAGCACGTTCGCGCTCCCCCCGATGCCGGCCCCGCTGTGCCCCACGTAGCCGTGCCCGCCGATCCCCTCGTAGCGCATCACGAGCCCCTGCCGCGTGCTCAGGTCGGGCACCTGCAGCGTCCGCATCGCCTCCACCGTCTCCGCCTCGAGCACGCGCACGCCGTCGAGCTCGCCGCCGCGCAGCATGGCCCGCGCCCAGCGCTCGAGGTCGTGCAGGCTCGCCCGCAGGCCGCCCGCCGGGTAGTGCGCCGGCGTCGTCTGCTCGAGGGGCACGAAGCTCCCCCGCGCGGCGTTCCAGGTGTAGGGCACGGCGAGCTTCCCGGCGTCCACGTCGGCCAGCCACCAGCCCGTGTCCTCGAAGCCGAGGGGCTCGAAGGCCAGCCGCTCGCTCGCCGCCCGGAAGCCCTCGCCCCAGGCCGCCTCGCTCAGGTGCGCGGCCACGGCGAAGGCCCCGTTGCAGTAGTCGTGCGCGGTCCCCGGCGCGGCGCCCCAGTTCGGGCCCGCGAACCACTCGCCGCCCTCGAGCGCGTAGCCGCGCGTGAAGGTCTCGAGGTCGATCTCCGGGTCGCCTTCGTAGGTCGTCTGGCCGAGCATGGGCCAGTTGTCGCGGAGCCCCGACGTGTGCGTGAGGAGCATGCGCGCGGTGATCGGCGCCGTGGGGTGGTCCGGGTGGCGGAGCGCGAAGCCGAGCGTCTCGCCGACGTCCGCGTCCAGATCGAGCCGACCCTCCTCCCAGGCGCGGAGCGCGACGATGCCCGTGAAGAGCTTGGAGACGCTCGCCACGGCGAAGAGCGTATGCGCGTCGACGGCGCGGCCGGCCTCCACGTCGGCGTAGCCGTAGAGCCCCTCGTGCACGACCTCGCCGTCCACGATCAGCGCCGTCGCCAGCCCCGGCAGCCCCCCGCGCGCCATCTGCCACTCGACGAAGCCGTCGAGGTCCTCCGGCGGCGGCCCGGCGTCGACGTCCCGCGGCCCGGCGTCCCGACCGGTCGTCGCGTCGGCGACGCTGCCGTCTCCGAGCCCCGCCTCTCCGAGGCCGGCGTCCCCCCGCCCGGCGTCCAGCGAGGCCGAGCCATCGTCCCCACAGGCCGCGAGGATCACGAGGAGCGAGAGCGAGACCCAGGGGCGCACTCCCGCAGCATACCTGCCCCGCCCGCTCCCCGCCGATCCTCGCCGATCCCGCGAGCCACGGACCCGTGCCCGAGCCATGGACCCGTGCCCGTGCCCGCCCGTGCCCGCCGGATCGGGAGCCGCTCTCACCGGCTGCGTCCAGGCCGACCGCCGGGGACCCCCGCAGCGCGACCCGGCGAAGTCGGGCCGCCGCGAAGAGACCGCCGCGGCCGCGAAGCGGCGAAGCCACCCGACCGTGGAGGGAGCGCCCCCTCGGGCCCGCCGGCAAGCCGATGATGGCGAGCGCCAGCGAGCGGAAGACCCCCCTTGCGTGGGCCCGGCCCGTCGTGGCTTGATGCACGCGATGCTCGCCTCCCTGCCCCGCCTCGCGCTCCGCTGGCTCGTCGCCTTCGCCCTCCTCGGCGGAGCGGCCTGCGGCGCCGACACGCCGGTGCCCGACTACCCCTTCCCCGAGTCGCCGCCCCTCGAGGAGACGGATCTCGCCCTCTACGTCGAGGGCGACGATCCCCTCGCAGAAGAGCCGGTCGAGGAGGAGTGGGACGACGGCCTCGATGGGGTCGACCTGAGCATGGACGGCGAGGGCGACGCCGAGGGCGAAGCCGCCGCGGGCGAAGGCGAGGCCGAGGGCGAGGCGACCGAAGGCGAAGCCGCCGAGGGCGAAGGCGAGAGCGCCGAGGGCGAGAGCGAGTAGCTCCCCGGTGGCCGCCCCGCCGCTGCCCCGCGAGGTCGAGACCATCGTCGTCGGCGCCGGCTCGGCCGGGGCCGTGCTCGCCGCGCGCATCACCGAGCGGAGCGATCGCGAGGTGCTCCTCCTCGACGCGGGCCCCGACTACCCGCCCGAGACGCCCCTCCCGCCGGACCTCCGGGACGGCACGCGCAACAGCATCCACGACCACGACTGGGGCTTCCGCCACCGCCCCGTCGTCCCGCCCCGCTACCCGCCGCACCTCTTTCCCCGCGGCCGCGTCGTCGGCGGCTCGAGCGCCGTCAACACCTGCATCGCCCTCCGCGGCGAGGACTACGACTTCGACGAGTGGGGCCTCGCGGACTGGACCTGGGAGAAGTGCCTCCCGGCCTTCCGTCGCCTCGAGGACGACCTCGACTTCGGCGAGCGCCCCTACCACGGCCAGGGCGGCCCGATCCGCATGCGCCGCCACGGGCCGGAGGAGCTGGTCCCCTGGCAGGCGGCCTTCCTCGAGGCTTGCGCCGAGCTCGGCTTCGACGCGACCGAGGACCACAACCGCCCGGGGAGCACCGGCGCCGGCCCGCACGCCATGAACAAGATCGAGGGCGTGCGCCAGAACGTCGCCCGCGGCTACCTCACCGACGCCGTCCGCGCCCGCCCGAACCTCCACCTCGCCCCGGAGACGCTCGCCCGCCGCGTCCTCTTCGAGGGCCGCCGCGCCGTCGGCGTCGAGGTCGAGCGCCACGGCCGGGTCGAGACCGTGCGCGCCCGCCGCGTTGTCCTCTCCGCCGGCGCCGTCTGCACGCCGGGCATCCTCCTCCGAAGCGGCGTCGGCCCGAAGGCCCAGCTCGCCCACCTCGGCGTCGAGCTCGTCGCCGACAACCCGGGCGTCGCCTCGCGCCTCCTCGACCACCCCGGGAGCGCCGTTTTCCTCCTCCCGAAGGACCCGGCGCTCGTCCACCTCGCCGACCCGCTGATCCAGACCGCGCTCCGCTACACGAGCCGCGGGAGCCGCCAGCGCAACGACATGCAGGTGCAGGCCGGCTCCCTGGTCCCGCTCCCCTTCGTCGAGCTCCCGGTCGTCAGCCTCATGGTGCAGGTGGGCAAGCCCGCCGGCGCCGGCACGATCCGCTGGGACTCGCCCGACCCGCGCGCCAAGCCGATCCTGGACTCGAAGCTCCTCCACCACCCGGACGAGCTCGAGCAGCAGCTCGAGGCCATGGAGCTCCTCTGGCTCCTCGGCACCTCGAAGGCCCTCGGCGAGCTGGCCACCTTCGTGCTCCCGACCGAGCGCGGCTTCTCGAGCCGCAGGGCCATCCGCGAGTGGCTCCTCGGCCAGACCGGCAGCGGCTACCACCCCTGCGGCACCGTGCCCATGGGCGACGAGGACGATCCGCGCGCGGCCACCGATCCGCGCGGCCGCGTGCGCGGCACCGAGGGCCTGATCGTGGCCGACGCGAGCCTCTTCCCGACCGTGCCCTCCTCGAACATCAACCTGCCGACGATCATGCTCGGCGAGCGCTTCGGCGAGTGGCTCCGGGAGGACGCGCTTTGACGCCGCTCGACGGGCACCGCGTCGACGTGCTGGTCACGGGCGCGGCCGGCTTCGTCGGCGAGGCCCTCGTCGGCCGCCTCCTCGAGCTCGGCCGGCGCGCGGTCGGCGTCGACCTGCGGGCCGGCTACCACCCCACCGTGCGCATGGACGTCACCGACCCGGCCGAGGTCGACGACGTCTTCGCCCGCTACGCCCCCGCGAAGGTCGTGCACGCCGCCGCCGTCGTCGACGAGCGCGTGCCGCCCGCCACGACCCGGCGCGTCAACGTCGAGGGCACGCGGAACGTCCTCGAGGCGGCGCTCCGCCACGGCGTCGAGCGCTTCGTCCAGGTCAGCTCCATCGCCGCCCTCGGCCTCGACCCGGGGCCCGGCGCCGACGAGCACAGCCCGCTCGTCACGGACACGGGCGTCGCCTACTTCGACACCAAGGCCGCGTCCGAGCGGCACGTGCGCGACGTCGCCGCGCGGGGCGAGCTCGAGGTGGTCGTCGCCCGCCCGGGGGACGTCTTCGGGCCGGGCAGCGAGCCCTGGGTCCGCCGCCCGCTCGAGATGATGCGGAAGGGCCAGCCCGTGCTCATCGACGGGGGCGAGGGGCTCATCGCGCACTGCTGGATCGACAACCTCGTCGACGGGCTCGTCCTCTGCCTCGACCACCCGGCCGCCCCGGGGGGCGTCTTCGCCTTCCACGACGGCGCCGACACCACCCGCTACCGCGACTACTTCGCGCGCCTCGCGCGCGCCGGCCGGGTGCCGCTCCCGCGCGCCAAGGTCCCGCTCCGGGTCGCCCTCGCCGCCGCCCGGACGGCCGAGGCGGCGAGCCGGCTCACGGGGCAGGCGCCGCCGCTCACCGTCGGCTCCGTGCGCTACGTCTCGCGCCGCGCCACCTACTCGCTCCGGGCGTCGCGGGAGGTGCTCGGTTGGGCGCCGAAGGTCGACCTGAAGGAGGCCATGGCGCGCCTCGGGGAGGCCCTCCCGTGATCGTCGACTGCCACGCGCACTTCGAGCCGCGCATGCTCGACCTCGACGGGGTCGTGCGGAAGATCGACGCGGCCGGCGTCGACCGGGTCGTGCTCATCCCGGCGATGAACGACCTGCTCCCCTCGACGCCCGAGCTGCTCTTGAAGACCGTGCGCACGCTGATGAAGCGCGCGGCCACCCGCCCCCTCGCCGAGGCCATCCACCGCGCGACGCTCGATCGGAACGGGAATCTCCACTACGGCGGTCAGACCACGGTCATCTACCCCCTGCCGGACAACGGCGCCGTCGCCGAGGTGCTCCGCGCGCGCCCGGATCGCTTCTGGGGCTGGATCTTCCTCAACCCGAAGGCGGATCCGGACGTGCTCGGGACGCTCGAGCGCTGGCGCCAGGAGCCGGGCTTCGTCGGCGTGAAGCTCCACCCGCACTGGCACGACTACCGCACCGAGCTCCTCGACCCGATCCTCCGCCGCTGCGAGGAGCTCGGCCTCCCGGCGTTGATCCACCTCGGCTTCGGCGCGCGCGGCGACTTCCGCAGCATGGCGGCGCGCTACCCGAAGCTGACGATCATCGCGGCGCATGCCGGCTTCCCCTTCTACCGGGATCTCTGGCGCTACCGGAGCGCCTACCCGAACCTGCACGTCGACCTCTCGAGCCCCTACATCGACGAGCGGCTCGCGCGCGAGGCGGTGGCCGCCATGGGCCCCGAGCGCTGCCTCTACGGCACGGACGCGCCCTACGGCTTCGAGGGGCCCGACGAGAGCTACGACTACGAGGCCATCAAGGGCTGGATCGCGCGCCTGCCCGTGCCGGCGAAGAAGAAGGACGGCATCTTCGGCGAGCGCTTCCTCGAGCTGCTCGGCCGCTGAGCCGGAGCACGCGCGCCCGTCGCACGGTCCGTCGTCGCACGGTCCGTCGTCGTGCGTCCGTCGTCGCGCGGTCCTCACCGACCGCGGCCTCGATCTGCGGCGCCAGCCCAGACCCGCGTTCAGTCGGTCTCGTTGTCGCGGCTGGCGCCGACCGCGGCGATGACCTGCTCGAGCTCCTCGCGGCGGAAGGGCTTGCTCAGCCGCGGCGCCGCCGGGAGCCCCGCCGGGAGCTCGTCGGGCATGCCGCCGCTCATGAGCACGAAGCGCGAGACCAGCTCGGGACGCTGCTCACCGATCCAGCGCCACAGCCCCCGACCGCCGATGCCGGGCATGGTGAGGTCGCAGAGCACCAGGTCGAAGGGCGCCCCGCCCTCGAGCCGCTCGATGGCGCTCTCGGCGTCCGCCGCCATGACCAGATCGTGGTGGCGCGCCAGGAGCCGCTCCACGGAGCGCCGCAGGATCGCCTCGTCGTCCACGAAGAGGATTCGGCGCCGTGCGTCCCGCTTCACGGGCTTGAGCCGCTCGTGGCTCACGGCCCGCGGCTCCCCGATCGGGATGCGCAGCACGAAGGTGGCGCCGGCGCCCGGTGCGCTCTCCGCCTCGAGCGTGCCCTGGTGGCGTCGGGCGATCTCCCGGCAGAGGGCGAGGCCGAGGCCCGTCCCCTCCTCGCGCCGCTTCGTCGTGAAGAACGGGTCGAAGGCGCGCCGGAGCTCGTAGGGGAGCATGCCGGGGCCGTCGTCCTCCACGGCGATCTCCACGTGCTCGCCGACCCGGCGCGTGGACACCCGGATGCGCCCGCGGCCCTGCTTCCCGATCGCATGCGCCGCGTTCAGCAGCAGGTTGACGAGGACCTGCGTGAGCTCCCCGGGCCAGCCCAGGACCGGCGGCGTCATCCCGAGCTGCTCCTCGTAGCGGCAGTAGGGCTGCCACTGGTGCCGCGTGAGGCGGCGCGCGTCCTGCACGATGGTGTCGACGTGCAGCAGGCTCGGCGGCGTCCCCTCGTCGGTCCGCGCGAAGCCGTTGAGGCGGCCGACGATGCGTCCGATGCGTCCCACGCCATCCCGACACTCGGCGACGACCTCGCGCGGCGAGCGCGCGTCCGCGGGAAGGCTCTCCTCGAGCTCTGCCTGCAGGTGCTCCAGGTTCACCTCGAGGTAGGTGAGGGGGTTGTTGATCTCGTGGGCGACGCCGGCCGCGAGCAGGCCCACGGAGCGCAGCCGGTCGGCCTGGAGGAGCTCGCGCCGCGCTCGGGCTTCGCTCACCCGCAGCATGGCCAGGCTCACCGCCTGCGTCAGTGAGCGCGGGTCGAGCCGCGCCTTCTCGAGGTATTCCTGCGCGCCGAGCTGCACGCAGGCCTGGGCCGTCCCGGCGTCCTCCAACCCCGTGAGCACGACCAGGGGGACGCGCGGCGCCCGGGACCGGAAGCGCTTCACCGCGGACTGGCCGCGCGCGTCCGGCAGCCCGAGGTCGAGGAGGACGCAGTCGAACTCCATCTGGGAGAGGAGCTCCAGCGCCTCCCCGAGCCGAGGCGTGACGACGAGCTCGGCCTGGAGCGGCGACTCCTCGATGAACTCCTCGACGAGATCGGCGTCTCCCCGATTGTCTTCCACGAGGAGAATCCGGTGTCCGTCGCGGGAGATCGAGGTTTGAGAAGGGCTTCGGCCGCGGAGCGGATCCAGCGCCACCGGGCTGCCCGAAGGGCTAGTTTTTGGTACCCCCACTCTGGGGTGATGTGCCAGCCAGAACCAGGTCGGAGGCGAGCTCCACCCAGCGCTCGATGGTGAAAGGTTTCCGAAGATAGCCATGGATACCGTACCTGCGGGATCGCTCGATGTCGGCGGGGGCGGCGGAGGAGCTGAGGACGGCCACGAGGGTCTCGGGGCCGAGCTTCCGCTCGCCGCGCAGTCGCTCCAGGAGCTCGTGGCCGTCGTAGGGTCCGAGACGCAGGTCGACCAAGAGCATGTCCCAATTCTGTCGATGCAATTGCTCGAAGAAGGCGTGCGGTGACGCGACCACGACGCACTCGACCTCGGCGCCGATCTCGGCGAACGCCTCGATCAGGAGCTCGGCGTCGGCCTGGTTGTCCTCGGCGAAGAGAACCTGGATGCGGCTCCCCCTTCCGTTACGTAAGGTTATCCGATGATCGAGTTCCTGTCGAACCTCTTCGCGTCCGACTTCATGCCTCATGGGCATTGCTACTTCTGGCGCCCGGAGATCCTCTGGCTGAACGTCGGATCCGACCTCGGCATCGGGCTCGCCTACTTCACGATCCCCCTGGCGCTGCTCGTCTTCGTCCGGCGCCGGGAGGACCTCGCCTTCCGCCGGGTCTTCCTGCTCTTCAGCGCGTTCATCCTGGCCTGCGGCACGACGCACCTCTTCGACATCGTCACGGTCTGGACGCCCATGTACCGGCTCGAGGGGGTCCTGAAGCTCGTCACGGCGCTGGTCTCCGCGTCCACGGCCATCGTGCTCTGGCGCCTGCTCCCGGCCGCGCTTCGGCTCCCCAGCCCGGCCCAGCTCGCCGCGGCCAACGCGGATCTCTCGGCCGAGGTCGAGCGGCGCGAGGCCGCCGAGGCGCGCCTCCGCGAGAGCAACGAAGAGCTCGAGCTGCGCGTCCGGGAGCGGACCGAGGCGCTCGCGCGCTCCAACCGCGACCTGCAGCAGTTCGCCTACGTCGCCTCCCACGACCTCCAGGAGCCCCTGCGCATGGTCTCGAGCTACGTGGGCCTCCTCGACAAGCGCTTCGGGGAGGCGCTCGACGAGCGGGGACAGCGCTACGTCGGCCACGCGCTCGAGGGGGCGCAGCGCATGCGGCGGATGATCGAGGATCTGCTCGAGCTCAGCCGCGCCGGCGAGAGCCTCGGGCCCGCGGACGAGGTGGAGGCGGAGGCGTGCCTCGAGGCGGCTCTGGACGCGCTCGTGGCCTCGCTGCGCGAGCGGGACGCGGAGGTCGTCCGGCCGGCCCCGCTCCCGGCCGTGCGCGCGCACGCCCCACGGGTCACGCGGCTCTTGACGAACCTGATCTCGAACGCGCTGAAGTACTCGCCGGACCGGCCGCGGGTGACGGTGGAGGCCGAGCGCGAGGGGGCCTGGGTGCGCGTCGCCGTGCGCGACGAGGGCATGGGCATGACGGCGGAGCAGCAGGAGGTGATCTGGGACGTCTTTCGTCGGCTGCACACGCACGACGAGATCCCGGGCTCGGGCATCGGCCTGAGCATCTGCCGGCGGATCGTCGAAGGGTGGGGCGGCGAGATCGGCGTGGAGTCCGTCGCCGGCGAGGGGTCGACCTTCTGGTTCACGGTGCCGTCGGCTGACGTGCCCGTGCCGGAGGATCGATGAGCGGGCGCCCGCACGAGCGCGTCCCGGCGCTTCGGGCGCGCGACCTCCGGCTCTATGCTCTCGGCCCATGAGCGCCAGCCCCGCCCGGACCTTCGCGAGCCCGCTCTTCCCGCATCCGCCCCGCTTCCTCCCCATGCGCGTCGCGGGGCAGCCGGTGGAGCTGAGCTACGTCGACGTCGGCCCGCGCGACGCCGAGCCGGTCGTGCTCCTCCACGGGAACCCGACCTGGTCCTTCCTCTGGCGCGAGGTCATCCCGCCGCTGGCCCGGCGCCATCGGGTCATCGCCCCGGACCTGCTGGGCTTCGGCCGGAGCGATCGGCTGCGGCGCATGGCGGACTACACGCTCGAGAACCACCTCGCGGCGCTCGCGGCCCTGCTCGATCACCTCCGCCTCGAGCGCGTGACCCTCGCCGTCCACGACTGGGGCGGGCCCATCGGGCTCTCCTGGGCCGTCGACCACCCCGAGCGGCTCGCCCGGCTCGTGATCATGAACACCTGGGCCTTCGCGCCGCGCGCGCACAACCGCGTGCCCCAGCCGCTGAAGACCTTCCGGACGCCCGCGCTCGGCGAGGCGCTCGTGCTCCGCCTGAACGCCTTCGTCGAGGTCGCGTTGCCCGGCGGCGTGCGCCGCAAGCTGCGCTTCTACCGGGAGGCCATGGGCGCCTACCGCGCCCCCTTCCCGGACGCCGCCAGCCGCAAGGCCGTGCTCGCCTTCCCGCGGCACATCCCGCTCGATGGGGGCGACGCCGCCTACGCGCGCATGAAGCGCACGGACGAGGGCCTACGGAAGCTGAAGCAGCCCGTGCTGCTCGTCTGGGGGGCGCGCGATCCGGTCTTCCCGCCGCGGGTGATGGAGAAGTTCCGCGAGCGGCTCGTCGGCGTGCGGGAAGACCTGACGCTCGTGCTCGAGGACGCCAGCCACTTCCTCCAGGAGGACCACGGCCG
>MDTG01162762.1_pt1 | contig 16065 bp, 13 predicted proteins | sample 811421 | NCBI WGS metagenome assembly MDTG01 (sample SAMN05326645, study PRJNA326480) | marine metagenome | isolation source: seawater | place: Pacific Ocean: South East | collected 2011 | reverse complement strand
GGGGGCGCTGGCAGCGGTGGCGGTGGCAGCGCCGATGGCGAGGGTGGTGATGCGTCCGGCGAGGGTGCTGATGCGCGCCTGAATCAGGCCTATCGCGCGCTCGAACGCGCCGCCGAGCGTGGCGGTGGCGAGGCCCTGCAGCCCGCCTTGGCGGCGGTCGACCGTGCGGCGGTCGAGGTCAACGAAGCGCTAGCGCAGTTGCAGGCGGTCGAACAGGCGCTGGAGGCTGATCCGGCCGCTTTGGCGCAGGTCGAAGACCGACTGTTCCGCTACCGTGAACTCGCACGAAAGCACAGCGGCACACCCGATGACCTGGCGCCGCTGCTGGACCGCTTCCGCAGGGGTCTGGAAGCGCTGGACGACAGCAGCGCACACATGGAGGCCCTCGAAGCCGTGCTGGCCCGGGCGCGGGCGCAGTACGACGAAGCCGCCCAGCGGCTTAGCGCATCCCGACACGAGGCTGCCCTGCGGCTCGACCAGACCGTCATGGGCGAGTTACCGGTCCTGAAGCTCGAACAGGCGCGGTTCCGCACCGAGATCGTCACCGACGCCAAGGGTCGCAGCGCCCTTGGGGTGGACGCGGTGACCTTCACCGCAGCCACCAATGCCGGGGCGGCCATCACCGGCATCCAGAAGACCGCCTCGGGCGGTGAGCTGTCGCGCTTCCTGCTGGCGCTCAAGGTGGCGCTGGCTAACGACAATCCGCTGCCGACGCTGGTGTTCGACGAGGTCGACGCCGGCGTGGGCGGGGCAACGGCCGAGGCTGTGGGTCGGCGGCTGCAGAAGCTCGCGCGCCGGGTGCAGGTGCTGGTCATCACCCACAGCCCACAAGTCGCCGCCAAGGGCGCGCATCATCTGCGCGTGTCCAAGAGCGACGCCGCCGCCCGTGACGGTGGTGCTGGCGGCATGAGTGACAGTGCGCCAAACATGACCACCGACGTGCGACCGCTGAGCGCCGACGAACGGCGGCTGGAAATCGCGCGTATGCTCGCCGGTGACACCCTGACCCCTGAAGCCGAGGCCGCTGCGCAGGCGCTGCTGCGGGACAGCCAGCTATGACCGGGCCCGGCCTCAGGCAGCCTGAGATCCCGCGCGACCGTCTTATGGCCGAAACCCGGCTGAAGGCGCTGCGCGCCTGCATGGCCGAGGCTGAGGCTGCCTACTACCAGCACGACGATCCGATCATCAGCGACGCCGAATACGACGCCCTGCACGCCGAAGTGCTGGCCATCGAGGGCCACTTTCCCGATCTGGTCACCGCGGACAGCCCCAGCCAGACCGTAGGCGCGGTCCCGGCCGGCGGCTTTGCCAAGGTCAACCACGCGCGGGCCATGCTGTCGCTGTCCAACGCCTTTGACGACGACGATGTGATCGAGTTTTTCGGGCGGGTGCGGCGGTTCCTGAGCCTCGGCGAAGACGAGCCGGTGGAGCTCACCTGCGAGCCCAAGATTGACGGCCTGTCCGCGGCCCTGACCTACGAGAACGGCGTATTTCAGCTCGGGGCGACCCGGGGCGACGGCGCCGTGGGCGAGAACATTACCGAGAACCTGCGCACCCTGCAGGACGTGCCAGCGCGCCTCGCCGGGGCGGGCTTTCCCGACGTGATCGAGGTGCGCGGCGAAGTCTACATGGCCAAGGCGGATTTTGCCGCCATGAACGACGGGCTCGCGTCCGAGGGCAAAAAGGTCTTCGCCAACCCGCGCAACGCCGCAGCCGGTAGCCTGCGCCAGCTCGACCCAAGCATCACCGCGTCCCGGCCGCTGAGGTTCTTTGCCTACTCGCTGGGGCAGGTCTCGGGCCCGGTCGGCGAGACGCACTGGGATCTGCTCGGCCGGTTATCGGACTGGGGCTTCGTGACCAACCCGCTCAACCGCCTGTGCCGGACGGCTGAAGACGTGCTCGCGTTCTACCACGACATCGAGACCCGGCGGGCGGATCTGCCCTACGACATCGATGGGGTCGTCTACAAGGTCAACCGCTTCGACTTCCAGAGCCGGATGGGTCAGGTCAGCCGCTCGCCGCGCTGGGCCATTGCGCACAAGTTCTCGGCCGAGCGCGCGGTGACAGTGCTTCGTGACATTATGCTGCAGGTGGGCCGGACCGGCGCGCTGACCCCTGTGGCAAACCTTGAACCGGTGACGGTGGGCGGGGTGGTGGTGTCACGGGCGACCCTGCACAACGAAGACGAACTCGGCCGCAAGGATCTCCGCGCCGGTGATACGGTGGTGATCCAGCGTGCCGGCGACGTTATCCCGCAGGTGGTCGAGGTGCTGGCGGACCGGCGGCCGGCGGACAGTGCTGCCTTTGTCTTCCCCGACGCCTGCCCAGTGTGCGGCTCGCCCGCGATCCGGCCGGAAGGCGAGGCGGTGCGACGCTGCACGGGCGACCTGGTGTGCGAGGCACAGGTGGTCGAACGACTGAAGCACTTCGTCTCGCGCGATGCGCTGGACATCGATGGCTTTGGTGCACGGAACATCGAGCAGTTCTTCGGCTACGGCTGGCTGGCCCGCCCGGGGGACGTGTTCCGGCTGGGCGCACAAGCGGCAGAGATCGCCGGCCTGGAGGGCTGGGGCGAGACCTCGGCTGCCAACCTGCAGGCGGCGATTGAAGCGCGGCGCGAGATCCCGCTGGACCGGCTGCTTTTCGGGCTCGGCATCCGGCAGGTGGGGCAGACCACGGCACGGCTGCTGGCGCGGCGGTTCGAGACGGCCGCGGCGCTGTTCGAGCAGTTCGAACGGGTGGCGGACGGCGACATGGTTGCGGAAGCCGAGCTGCTAGATATCGACGGGATTGGTCCGGGCGTGGTCGAGGATATCGCGCGCTTCTTCGCCAACCCGGATAACCGCGCTGCGGTGGACGACCTGCTGGGCGAGGTCGAGGTGCAGGCGGTGACCGCCCCGGTGATCAGCGAAGACGCGAAGCTGGCTGGTAATACCGTGGTGTTCACAGGCACCCTGACCCGCATGTCGCGGGCCGAGGCCAAGGCACGGGCCGAAGCACTGGGCGCCAAGGTTGCCGGATCGGTGTCGAAGAAGACAGACCTAGTGGTCATCGGCCTCGATGCCGGGTCCAAGGCGAAGAAGGCCACAGAGCTAGGGCTGGAGACCATGGACGAAGATCAGTGGCTGGCCTTCCTCGGCTGAGCTTCATCAGGCACTCAGGCGTGTGCGTGGGAGGGCCGAAGGCCGCGAAGCGGCTGAGGACCGAGCGCGCCACCCTAACTCAGGCCCAAAGCATTGAGCTTCAAACATTGGTTGTGTTTTGCGCAACGCTTGGCCCGACCGCGCGAAGCGCGGTCGGGCCAAGTCGGCACAACTTCTTTGGGTTAATGCTCAACACGCAAAGGTTATCCTACGCCTGTTGAAGGACTTTGAGGGTTGTTCAAGTGAATATCTACCACACGCTCAATGACTAGCCACCGTTGGACGTCAAGGGAAACCTCGCTCACAGCGAAGCGTTTTGAGCGCAGAGCGAGAGAAGTTGCGGGCTCGATTTGATGCCGCTTCGCGGCTTACAAATCTCCCCCACGCAACTCAGGCCCTGTCCTCCCGGCTCCAGGGCGCAGCCTCGGGCAGCTCTTCCTGCCCCTCAGCCACCAGCATGGCCCGGTGATAGGCATAGGACACGTCGAAGTCGTGGATGACGCCGATCAGCCGCTGGCTGGTTTCATCCTCGATCACCGGTACGTGGGCCTCACCCTTCTCCACGAAGCGCTTCATCGCCGTCGTCAGGTCGCAGGCCGAGGTCACCGACAACGCCGGGGACGCCAGGTCGGCGGCCGTCTTATCGGGATCATCGAAGGCACTGCGCGATGTCTCAAGCGTAATGAATCCCTCCAACCGGCTTCCCTCACCAATCACAAACACTCGCCCCCAGCGGCTGGCAATCACCGCCTCGAGCGTCGCTGGTGCAGGCAGGTCTGGCGTCACCGTGTCCGGCTCTTCATCCAGCACCTCGGAAACCTGCGTGTTGGCCAACAAAGAGATGTCCTTGCCATCGCGGATGTCGTGCCCCATCGACTGCAGCTGCCGGGTGAAGAACGAATGCCCGGTCAGGGTCCGCGACAGCCCGACCGCGAACACCACCGCCACCATCGACCCCACCGCCATGGGGTAAGAGCCGGTCAGCTCGAACACCATCAGCACGGTCGAAATCGGCGCGCCGAGCACCGCCGCCGCGACCGCCCCCATGCCGACAATTGCGTAGGCCGATGACCCCGAAGTCTCCCACGGCAACCAGCCCACCAGCTGGCCGAATACGGCCCCCAGCGCCGCGCCGATCAGCAGCGAAGGCGAGAACACGCCACCGCCGAAGCCCAGCCCTTGGCAGGCCGTCGCACAAATGATCTTCCCCACCAGAATGGCGACCAGCAGCAGCAGACCGTACTGACCGGCCAGCGTCAGCTGTGTCGCCTCGTAGCCGATCCCCAGCACCTGCGGCAGCTGGATTGCGATCAGGCCAACGATCAGCCCCGCGATCGCCGGACGGCACCACCACGGCAGCCGGAGCTGATCGGCCACCCGCACAATCCGGAAGCTTATGAAGATGAACAGCACGGCTATGAGCCCACTGACGCCCCCCAGAGCCCCGAACAGCGGAAAATCGATCGGGCCGGCAATAACAATCTCCGGCATCACGAAGGCCGGGTCATCGCCCCGCACCGCTCGACCGACCAGCGTCGCAGTCAGCGCCGCGAGCACGCAGGGCGCAAAGACAGAAAAGGCGTAGTGCCCGACCACGACCTCGAGCGCGAAGAACACCCCGGCCAGCGGCGCATTAAACGAGGCCGCCACCGCCGCAGAGACCCCGCAGGCCAGCAGTGTCCGCCGCACCCGCGGGTCAAGCCCCAGCGCCCGCGCACCCCAGGCACCAATAGTGGCCCCCCAGTGCACCATGGGTCCCTCGCGCCCGACGGACGCGCCAAAACCCAGGGAAATCCCATTGAGAGTCGCCGCCTTGATCCCGTCGCGGAAACTCATGGTTCCCCGCCGCAGCGCCGACGCCGCGATCACATAAGCCACCCCCGGGGGGCGGGGCAGGTTGGGGTAAAAGACCAGCATCAACCCGCCGATGATCAGGCCACCGACAACCGGCGCGGCCATCCGCCGCCACCAGTGGTCCTGGTTGAGGCCGGATATCAGCAGCTCCTCCCGGGTCCCCAGCGCCAGCCACTGGGTCCAGGCGATCAGCTCAAGGAAAACAACGGCCGCCAACCCCACCAGGGCCCCCACGACCACCGCCAAACCCATGGCCACCACAAGTCCCCGCTGGCGAAAGGCCAGATGGGGTGAGGCGGTAGCACGGGTCGATGGATCTGCCATGGCTTGGTGTGTGTGCGTCTACCTCAGCGAACCAGAGACTTGCCGGGCGGCAGGCCGATCGACCGGCCGACCCAGTCGGGCGCATCCCAGTCCTTGTGGATTTCCCAAACCAGCGCGAGGGCTTCCATCACGTCTTCGTGGAAGGGCGCTGAGCGCCGCGTCTCCAGCGACACCGACAGGCTCATCCACTCCATGGTCGCAGAGAGAAACTCGCTGCCATCCTCGTTCACGCCGAACATCTGCTGGATCAGGTGCATGCGCTTGGCATCGTAGTCGTAGAGGTGGTTGCGCAGGCGGTAGGTCTGCCCTTCCATCAGCTCACCGAGGTACTGCACGTGCCCCTCGAGGGTCATGGTTGTCATCTGCGTGCGCATCCGCGCCGCCTCGCCAAAATCAAGGGCATCGACAAAGGCATCGAGACCGGTATCAAACGCCACCAGATAGTAGGCGACGTTCATGTGACCGTTGTAGTCGATCCACACGGGCAGAACCTTGCCCTCAAGCGCGAAGCAGGATTGGGCAGCCGCCCTCACCGCGTCCAGGTCAAAACCCACTGATACCCCCTATGCGCAGGCTGTCTTGGAGGCAGGCTTAACCTCCCCGTCGTCCTTAGGCTAGGGGGCAGACCAAATATTTCGCCGAACCGGTCGCTTGTTCACCCTGCGAACGCGCCTCCCGCCACGTCGTTCCGCTTCACGGCGAAGGCGGCTCTGCAACGAACGACAAGGGTGCGCGCCGGGATAGCAGCCGCAACCGCCGCCCGGATGACAAGCCATGGCAGAGGCCCTAAAACCTTTGCAGTGCAACCCGCCTCAGCGTCGACGGAGCGCTGGTGCCACCGCTGCAGCCTGCCGCCCGAACCGACCCCACAGACACCGATTGCCCCAGAACAAAGACGCACCAGATCAATCATGACCCTTCGCCAGCCCCTCAGCCCTGAAACCCTCGACCGCGCGGCAGACAACCTGCGCGCAGGGCAACTGGTGGCCTTCGCGACCGAGACCGTCTACGGCCTCGGGGGTGACGCCGCCAACCCGCTGGCCGTCGCGCGAATTTTCGAGACCAAAGGCCGGCCGCGCTTCAACCCTCTGATCGCGCACTTTGCCGATACTGCAGCAGCCTTTGCCGTGGTGGAACCGGACCAGCGCGCGCGCGCACTTGCGACGGCCTTCTGGCCGGGACCGCTGACGCTGGTCCTGCCCCGCCGCCCAGACTGCCCGATAGACCCGCTGGCCAGCGCTGGTCTGGCGACACAGGCCGTGCGCGTACCCCGGGTGTCACCGGGCTTCCGCAGCCTGCTCACCAGATTTAACGGCGGAATTGTCGCGCCGAGCGCCAACCCCTCGGGGCGTTTATCACCCACCTCCGCCGAACACGTGGAAGCCGGTTTTCTCAGCCAACGGGAGCACGCGCCCGAACACCTCGCGCTGATCCTCGACGATGGCCCCTGCCTTGCGGGTCTGGAAAGTACCGTGGTCGATCTCTCCGACGCCGGGCAGCCGCGCCTGCTCCGCCACGGCGCCATCGCCCAGACCGATATTGAAGCAGTGCTGGGACAGGCACTGACCCCAGATACCGACCCGGCGGTCAAGACCGCACCAGGTCAGATGACGCGCCACTACGCCCCGGGCGCGCCGCTGATCCTCAACGCCGAGACGGCGACGCCAGATCAGGCCGCGCTGGTATTCTCCAACCCGACGGGCTTCGAGGCTTCCAGCGCGCTGGAGGTGCTCAGCCCGAACGGGTCAACCACGGAAGCCGCCGCCGCCCTGTTCGCCGCCCTGCACCGCCTCGACGCGCTTGAACCTACGGCCATCGCCGTCGGCCCGGTGCCGATAACCGGGTTGGGCGAGGCCATCAATGACCGCCTGCGCCGCGCGGCAGCGGGTAGCGCCCCGGGCCGAAAGGCGGCCGGGCGAAGCCCGAGGGCCTGAGGGCCTGAGATCAAAGGACCGGAGCAAGCAAGGAACCAAGGACGCACACAATGGTCCAGAAAACGCCCGTGACCGCTGCCCTGCTCGACCAGTTTGGCCCCACAGTCGTGCTGACCGAAGCCGAGGCCAAGGCCGCTTACACGCTCGACTGGCGCGGCAAGTACCCCAGCGACGCCCTCGCCGTGGTCCGCCCGGACAGCACCGCCATGGTCGCCGACGTAGTGCGGCTGTGCGCCCGTCACGACGTGGCGATCACGCCGCAAGGGGGCAATACCGGCCTCGTTGGTGGGTCTGTGCCAACCCAGCCCCGGCGTGAAATCGTGCTGTCGCTCGAACGGATGAGCGCCGTCGAAGACGTCGACGCCGTCGGGAACACCATGCTGGTCCAGACCGGCTGTATCCTCGCCCACGCGCAACAGGCTGCCGAGGCCAAAGACCGGCTGTTTCCGCTGTCACTGGGCGCAGAAGGCACCTGCCGCATCGGCGGCAACCTGTCGACCAACGCCGGGGGCATCAACGTGCTCAAGTACGGCAACATGCGCGATCTGGTGCTCGGGCTGGAAGTGGTGCTCGCCGACGGGCAGGTCTGGAACGGCCTCAACCGCCTGCGAAAGGACAACACCGGCTACGACCTGAAGCACCTGTTCATCGGCGCCGAAGGCTCGCTGGGGATCATCACCCGCGCCGTGCTCAAGCTGTTCCCGCGCCCCCGCGACCGGGTCACGCTGTGGCTGGCCTGCGCAGACCCAGCGCAGTGTCTGGCGACCCTCAACGCATTTCGCGGGCGACTGGGCGAGGCGGTCATGGCGGGCGAAATCATGCCCCGGATCGCCGTCGAGCAGGCGCTGAGCCGGATCGAAGGCCTGCGCCCCCCGATGCCGGACACGCCGCCCTGGTCACTCCTGCTCGAAGTCGGGGTGTTCGACGAGCGCGGTCAGATCAACGAGACCATCGACGCCATTGTGCAGGACAGCATGGCCGCAGGGCTGGTGCAGGACGGCGTGATCGCGCAAACCAGCGAGCAGGCACGCGCCCTGTGGCAAATCCGCGAGGGCGTGCCGGAGGCGGAAACACGCGCCGGTCCATCGATCAAGCACGACGTCTCCGTCCCCGTTGCGATGATCCCAGCGCTGATCGAGGAAGGCACGGCGCTGCTCGAACGGCTCTATCCCGGCAGTCGCCCGGTACCCTTCGGCCACCTTGGCGATGGCAACCTGCACTTCAACCTGTGTGCCCCGGCCGAGGCCGTGGGCGACCCGGAACGCGAGGCGCATTTCCTCGCTGCCTGGGGTGAAATCAACGCCGCCTTCCACGATCTGGTCGGGTCGATGGGCGGCTCAATCTCAGCCGAGCACGGCATCGGTCAGATGAAGAAAGACGAACTGGCACGAACGGCGGACCCGGTCGGCCTCGCACTCATGCGCCAGCTCAAGGCCACGCTCGACCCTGAAAATCGGTTCAATCCGGGAAAGTTAATCTGAGCGCTGAGCGCCGTATCGAAGGTCAGCGGTTCTGCAGCAGGGTTACGATGGCTTCGAGGCTGAAGGTCTCGTTTGGCTCCTCAGGTTCAGCGTCCTGCGCCTTTGATCCCAACCGCAGACTACCGTTGCGGCTGAGGCTGAAAGTGATGCCGCCGGACGTCGCCGTCGCCTCGTCTTCGCCCTGCGCCGGAATATCGGCCGAAGCCCCCGCCGGCGCTAGCGTCGATGTTGATGTTGAGAGGGTTGAAACCAGTGCAACTTCGGTCGCTTCCACCTCTTCCAGCCCGGCCGGATCCGACGAAACATCAGCCATGACGTCATCGGTGACTTCGTAGATGGCAGCCCCGGTAGCGGCTTCGGTGGCTGTTTCGGTGATATCGCCACTCAGGCTGTCACCGGCATCATTAGAGGCCTCGGCCTCAGCCACGACAGCCAGCTGGCCGTCCTCAGGCACCCCCAGCGCCGCACTGTCTTCGTTGCGCGCCGCCTCGATCAGCAGAGCCCGGTGCAGAGCGTCGCGCAGCAGCGTGCTGAGGCTGTCGCCATCACGATCGTTGAGGGCGTAGGCCTGCTCCCGCAGGCGCTGCACCAGCGTCAGCGGATCGATGGCGTTGGAGTCCTTCCGCGCCCGCTGAGACTTGGTGTTGCCGGTCAGGTGCACCGAGTAGTGCAGGTGCGTGCGGGTCCCCCACGGCACCAGCGTGCCCACGGGATCGCCGAGATCCACGTCCTGCCCCACCCGCAAGCCCTTGGCCGGCCGGGTGTGCCAGAAGGTGTGCTGCCGCTCGCCATCGAAGACGACAACACCGCTGTCGGTACCAGCAACCTTGGTGTGGATGACCTCACCGGTGACCGGCGTGAATACGGTTGCGCCGGGGGCGGCGACAATATCAATGCCGGAGTGGAAGTCGTGGCGGCGGTTCAGGCTGCGCCAGCCGAAATCGCTGCTCAGCTGGGCGGTGACTTCGTCGGCCAGCAGGGGGATTTCATTGTCCCACGGCTGCTTGACGAAGGGACTGGGCAGCTTGCGCGGGCGCTTGCTTGGGTCAAAGGATACGTTTTCAGCCAGCGATTCAGCGCGCCATTGCATCTGAATCTGAAGCGACTGGCTCAGGGCAAGATCACCCGCTGCACCATCGCCCCGGCCAAGACGGCCGAAGTCAGACAGTGCAGACATCCACCCGCGGATTGGGTCAGTGTCCTGCAATTCGATGGAGGAGCAGGCACCCATCGTCATTGCAAAGACGATCGCTGCACCTGCTCGGCCTATAGCCTGCAAATCCATCCGCTCCCTTACCCACTCGCCCAACACTTATTTTGCTCAGACTGTATCGCGGGAATGAGCAAGCATTATGGCAGACAATTATCAAGCGGATTTCGACTCGGAGCCTCGGGGGTCAGTCCAGCGCCTCGATTCCGCCGTACTGAGCCCGCACCTCGAGGTACTGCTGCAGACCCCGGTGCTGAGGGGCTACAAGCCCGGCCCGCAGGGCTCCTTCAGGGTCGAGCATGGTCAGCGCCGGATGCAGCGACCGGAAGAAATCAAAGTCGGCAAAGGCGGCCTGCAGCAGAGCGGTTACGCGCCCCTGCGGCACCACTTCGCGTGACACCAAAGTCAGGGCCAGACCGATGCTTTCGACCGGCACTTCGAGGCCGTAGGCGTCCTGCGGGATCAGATACGGTTCGAAGAACGGATTTGAGTCGACCAGCACGTCGACCCCTTCAGAGGCCAGCGGGATCAGGCGGGCACCGCACTCCCACAGCGCGTCGCTGACCAGGGTGGAAGGCAGCACGCTGGGGAAGATGACGGCATCGAGTTCGTTGGCACAGAGCGCCTCGATCTGCGTGGCGAGTGAACCCTCGTGGACCCGAGCCATCCGCGAGACCGGCACGTCGGAGGCGAAGAGCGCTGCCTGCGCCAGCAGACGCTGTGAGGAATCCATCGGCCCGAGCCCTACCCGGCCCCCGGCAAGGCCGTCCAGTCCCTCGGCCGGTGACGTCGCACTGGCCAGCACGTGGATCGGCAGCACGGCAAAGGAAAAGACAGCGCGCAGATCCTCGATGGCATCGCCACCGGCGTAATCGGCCTGTCCGCTGAAGGCGAAGTACTGCCGGTCGGACTGCACCACCGCAAAATCAGCACGGCCCTCCGCTACCAGCGCGAGGTTTTCAGCCGATCCGGTCGTTGCCCGCACCAGACAGACCGGCTCATCGGGGTTAACCTGCACATTGTAAGCCGTGCACAGCGCGCCAGCGAGCCCGAAGCCGGGTGCATTCGCCGGGCCGCCGGCAATCACAAAGTCATCGAGGTTGCCTCCAGCCGGCGTATCGGACGGCAGCACGAGCGAAGGCTGACCCGAGAGACTGTTCGCCCCCTCGTCACCAGTGGATTGCGCCGCGGCCGGGGCCGCCAGCATCGTTCCGAATGCTGCAAGCAGAAGGATCACAGGGCGCAGTGCAGACATGGGTGGAGAACTCCCGGAAATATTCCGTTTGTTATACGGCCAATGCTCAGAAATCCAAAGCCTGACCATCGCGCTGAATCGCCTCCATGTCCGGCGTAACCTGGTCATCAGGGTCGCGCACCGTGATCCCTGGATCAAGCACCATTCCGGCGCGAGCCTCGCGCCGTCCGCGGACGAGCACACGGTTGGCCTCACGGCCCGGCTTGGGCCAGATCGGGCAGACCCGGATTCCGCCCACGCGCGGGGTGAGCAGGCTGATGATGTCCTGCAGGCGGTCGGTGCGGTGGACCAGACTCAGGTGTCCCCGCTCCCGCACCCAGTACAACATGGCATCGATCCAGTCGGCGAGGTCGGCGTCGGTCTCGCGCTTGGAGATATCCGCGCGCGCCGTGCCGCTGGTCTGGCCACTGTCCTCGGCGACGTAGGGCGGGTTGCAGATCACGTGGTCGAAACTGCGGGCTTCGAGGATCGACCCGCGGGCGCGCAGATCGCCAGCGATGAAGGTCGCGCGGCCAGCCAGCCCGTTGCGCGCGGCATTTTCCGCCGCCAGCGCACACAGGTCGGGCTGGAGCTCGACCCCGGTAATCCGCAGCCCTTCGACCCGTCGCGCCAGACACAGCCCTGCCGTGCCGACCCCGCAGCCCAGATCGAGCACCGCCTGCCCGGGCTCAGCCGGCACCGATGCCGCGAGCAGGACCGCGTCCATCCCGGCCCGATACCCGTGCCGAGGCTGCAGCAGGCGCAGCTGTCCGCCGAGGAACTCGTCCTCGGTCAGCGCGTCGAGATCGAGGCTGGTTTCGGAAACGGTGCTGTCCATGGCTGCCGCCGTCCGCGCGGGAAATGCGGGCTAGGCCGCAGCGGGTGCCGCCAGCCCGGGGGCCTGGTCGATGAGCTGGTCACACAGGTCCTCATCGGTCCGGATTTTCAGGTGCTGGTTGCCCAGCGCCTTGTCGACCATGAGGATAAAGGCGTTCCAGTGGACGTGCTCCATCTGCCGCTCGTCCAGACGGCTCAGGCCAGCCTTGACCGTGCGCTGCAGCGCTTTTTCGGTCTTGCGCAGGATGGCTTTGCGGTGGCTGGACTTGATATCGCACTGGTCCAGCATCTCCTGCCGAATCAGCGAGCGCCAGACGGTGAAGGTCAGGCTTTTGCCCAGCAGGCTGTGGGTGACGTCCCAGACGGGCTCATCGCTCGGTGCGTCGGGGAACAGGCGCTGTGCCTCATCGCCCATGGGCGCGGCCTCAGCAGCGGCAGGCTCAGAAACGGGTTCGGGCTGAAGGTCGTCATCAGTCATGGGCGGGCGGCCTCGATCGTGGCTGGCAAAGGAACGGGCGCGAGCATCTTGGAGCGCCCGCGCCCCCCTCCTTTAATGGCTAAAGCCGCGCTTTTCAAAGTATCGCTGATGGTAGTCTTCTGCGGGGTAGAATTCAGAGGCTTCGGTAACCTCGGTGGCGATGCTGCCCCGGACCTGTGACTGATCCTGAATCGCCGCTTCAGCCGCAGCGCGCTGGCCGTCGTCCTTGAAAAAGACCCCGGACCGGTACTGGGTGCCGATGTCCGGTCCCTGGCGGTTGACCTGCGTCGGGTCGTGCATCTCAAAGAAGGCGTTGAGCAGGGTGCGGTAGTCGACTTTGTCGTCGTCAAAGACGACGCGGACGGCTTCGGCGTGACCCGTCCCGCCCGTACAAACCTGCTGATAGGTCGGGTTCGGCGTCGAACCGCCGGTATAGCCGCTGATCGCATCCTTGACCCCCGGCATCTTGCGGAACGTGTCTTCGATACTCCAAAAACAGCCCGCAGCGAATATTGCTTCTTTCTCGGCCATGGTCATGGCTCCTTGCCTGGTGTCTAGGGTGTTACACGCCCCAGAGATGGCAACGGAAGCGGCGGCGGGCAAGCCCGCCAAAGGTCGCGTTTCAGAACCGGTCGATATGGGCGTGGGTCACGAACTCAGTGCTGTAACGGACCACGGTACGGTTGCCCTGGAACCACTGCTTCAAGCGTTCAGAAATTGTGGTGATATCGGTTCCCGCAATCTTCATCCTGAGCTTGGTGAAACCGGCCAGTTCGGACAGCTCCAGCACATCGTCAGCAGCGGAGAGCGCGGCGAGCAAATCGCCGTAAGCCGCCTGATCATCGCTCGAATACTCAATCGTTACGTAGGCCAGCTGAGCCTGCCCGAGCACCGTGCGGTCAACCTTTGCGTGGTACCCCATCAGCACGCCCGTGCGTTCCAGTTTCCGAACCCGCTCGTAGCAGGGTGTCGGTGACAGGTTCACGCGCTTGGCCAACTCTACGTTTGAAATACGAGCGTTCTGTTTGAGTTCCGCCACGATGAGCCGGTCGGTCTCATCCAGACCGTCCTCCCGCCGCCTTACCTGCACCATCTTTACTTTCCTTCGCCGGATCGATCTGCAAAATACGCCGCTCCACTGCCCCAACGCTACCAAAGGACAAATCAGAAAACGAGATTTGTATTTCAAGTTAAATTTTTTATTTTATCTTCAGCCGACTAGCATGACCACCTTGGGCTGTCACGATGTCAGCCGGTGAATTCCAGATAAAGTTCGCCCTTCGGTTATTGCACGAAGCATCCTTCAACTTTGCCAGATAAAAATTCTGTTTTCATTGCGGGTTTCATCCTAGTTTCGAATCCTGAAAACGGAGATTTTCCACGGTGCTGGTCCGTCGCCTACTGTTATTGCTGTCCGGATACGCGATCGCCGTCGGCCTCGTGCTCACGGCGATCATGCTTGTACCGGCGCTGATGAACAGCCTCAACGCCCGGTCTGCGGGACTGCAGGCGTGGTTAAGCCACGTCGTCGCCCCCCTGCCCGGGCTTTGGCTGATCCTGCTGCCAACGGCGCTGATGCTGACCGTACTGATAGCCATTTCACGCCTCAATCTCCGCGGTGAAATCCGGCAGTGGCGGGCTGCGGGGGCGTCGGTCTGGCCCTTCGCCCTGTCGACCGCGCTGGTTGCCCTGCTGATCGCCGGACTCATGGCCGGCCCGTTCTGGAGCTGGACGCAACCTAAGGGCGCGGTTCTGGTTGAGACAGAAAATACCGGCCCGCATTTCATCGACGAGCTCGGGGAGCTCTGGGCCCTGCCGGTGTCGGCCACCGCAGCGCAATCGGATGAGCCATCCGCAGGCGCCGTCATCGGGTTGTTTTCCCTGCCCCCGGCCCGTCGGACACTGACCGGCAAGGTTGCCGCCGTGCACGCCGACGGCACTATTGTGCTGCAGGACGCCCAAGTCACTGGCGACCCCGCCGGAGAGGCCGTCCCCGCCCGGCCACAGCCGGTCCGACTGACCCCACAGCCGGGCGCGACCGGGCAAAACGTGCAAAACGGCACCGACGCAGCCAACAGCACCCAAAGCCAAAGCCAGAGCCAGAGCCAAACCCGCGTCTTTGCCGGGCTGGGCTACCGGCTGTCCTACCCCGCGCTGGTCATCGGCCTGTCGCTGCTGATCCTGCCACTGGCGCTGAGCATCGACGGCAAGCGCTGGACCCTGCTCAAAATCGCTGCCGGGTGCCTGCTCGCCCTGAATATTCTGTTCCTCCTGCTGATGACGAACGCCTTGGTCCGGGCGGGCTTCTGGGATGAAAGCTGGTTCTTCCCCCTGCGCGGGGCGATGGCGCTGGGGCTGGGGCTATTGGTGCTGACGCTGTTCGAGGAACGCGCCGCCTGAGGCCTCTCGGCACCCGCTCCATCGCTTTGTTTTAAAAAGTCTAAAATTCGTATAATGTGAGATGCGTTTTCCGGGCGGGGTTCTAGCTTGGCCCATGGATCTCATGTCTTGAACGGCTGTGTCATGATGTTTGCTCTTTCCGTTCTTGTCGGCGGTATCGCCGCCTACGCCCTCGGCGTGCTCTGGTACATGCTCCTGTCTGGTCCCTGGATGGCGGCGGCCAAGGTGTCGCGCGAGGACATTGGCGGCGGCTCGGCGGGCGGCAATGGCCGCAGCATGTTGCTGACCTACGCCGTCACATTTCTCGCTTGGCTGGCGGCATCCTTCATCCTGCAAAGCCACCTGTTTCCCATGGCAGCCGCGGCAGACGTCAACGTTTTCCGCCTGACCATCGGCATTTGGCTGGCCTTCGGTCTGCTCTCAACGCTGATGTCCACCCTCTACGGACTGCGCGGCCTCAATCTGATCTGGATCGACGGGGGGTACGTGTTCGTCGGCGGCCTGCTGATCGCGGCGTCTTATACCTTCATCGCCCCCTAGCCCCGGATAGGGGCATCATCCGGCACCGAGCCTCACTCGACAGTCACGGACTTCGCGAGGTTGCGGGGCTGGTCCACGTCAGTGCCCTTCTGCACCGCCGCGTGATAGGCCAGCAGCTGGATCGGCAACGCGTAGAGCAAAGGGGCGACCAGACTGTCGACCGTCGGCATGACGATCACGTCTTCCGCCGTCCCGCCCAGCCGCTTGGCGCCCACGGCATCGGTGATCAGGATCAGCCTGCCGCCCCGTGCCGCGACCTGCTCGACGTTCGAGGCGGTCTTCTCCAGCATCGGACCGGAGGGCGCGCAGACCACCACCGGCACGCCGTCATCGATCAGCGCGATCGGCCCGTGTTTCATCTCACCAGCCGCGTAGCCCTCGGCGTGGATGTAGGAAATTTCCTTGAGCTTCAGCGCGCCTTCCATGGCCAGCGGGAACATTGATCCGCGCCCCAGATAGAGCACGTCGCGGGTCTGGGCGACCTTGCCGGCGATCTCGCGGATGCTGTCATCGTGGTTCAGAACCTGCGCCATCAGGCCGCCAAGCTGCGTCGTCTTGCGCAGCCCTACTTCTTTCCTTACACCGAAGACAACGGCTGGCAGTTCATCGGACTTCTGGTGAGTCTGCTGT
>MDTG01351095.1_pt1 | contig 16066 bp, 16 predicted proteins | sample 811421 | NCBI WGS metagenome assembly MDTG01 (sample SAMN05326645, study PRJNA326480) | marine metagenome | isolation source: seawater | place: Pacific Ocean: South East | collected 2011 | reverse complement strand
GTTTTATTATTTTTAATCATCAGGTCATAAATATTATTTAATTCTTCAGATTTCTTTTCAATTTTTAAAATTTCAGACTGAAGCAGTAGATTCAGACTTGTGTCTTCTTTTAACAAACCTTTCATTTTTTTTGCAGAGATTAAGGCTTTTTTATTATCCTTATTTAATAAAGCGATCATAGATTCAACAAAATAATCATATCCCTTTTGCACTTTGTTAAATTTGTTAACATATGAATATCTCTGAAATACAAATTTAGTTCTAAAGTAAATAAAGTTTAAGAAGACTGTTATTAGAATAAATATACCAAGAGCAATAACCAAAAGATTTGAACTAAAATTATATGTTAAATCACCAATATCAAAGGAAACATTAAAATCATTTGATACTAATAAGTAAGTAACTGACAATATAATGATCAACTGAATTAATAAAAAAATAAATTTTAACAATTTAGCTTACCTCTTTTATTAGTTCTTCAAATTCTATAGCTATTTTAATTTGATTTAATGACTCACTAAAATATTTTTCATAGTTGTTAATATAAGTAATTGATTCATGAAAGCTCTTATATTTTTTCTCTTCTATATAATTTGCTACTTCCTTTAATTTATTTATCTCACTATTTTTAATAACATTTTTTTTAGAAGGCTTAATTTCAACAAAATTAATTAGTGAGTTAATAATAAAATTATTTGTATTATTGTTAAAATTTTTTTTTAAATAAGCATCCAATTCTTTAGAAAAAACATTTTTAACAAAATCATTGCCTCGGAAATTTTTTAACTTTATCAAACTAATTTTTTCAAAAATATGATTTTTACTTTTATCGTTTAGATTTTGTAAAAAATTTAATTCCTCACTATAGTCTAAATTATTCTCAAATTTTAAAATTACTAACTTAGCTAACTCCACCTTGTTTTCTTCTAAAACAATACTTGAAACTTCCTCAGGATTTTTATTTATGACTTTAGATAATTCAGTAGGCTGGATTTTTTCTAAATTATCATAAATACCATTTAGCTTTAAATATATTTCTTCAATCTTCTTATTTACTAAAAGTATTTCTTCTGAGTTGTTAGTTTTATAACTGTTTTGTATTTCTTTTTTAATCTCATCAAGGGTTGTATCGGTAAAAGAAATTTTTTTTGAAATTTCAGCTATTTTTTGTGCATTGTCTTCAAGTTTATTAAAAAGCTCTAATTGCTCATTGCTTGATTTTTCTTGATTATTAAAACTAACATAAAAAAAATAACCAAGGACAAATATACAAGACAGAAGTATAAAAGATGTACTCAGTTTTGAAAAAATATATAGATATTCAAGGGTTTTTTTCATAAAGACTTTTTATCATTATTACTCAGTTGTTTAACAGAGGAAATTAATATACCAAAAACATATGCTTGTATTTGCTATTGAAACTTCTTGTGATGAAACTTCAGTATGCATCATGAATAAAGAGAGGAAAATCTTATCTCATGTTATTTATTCCCAAGAAATTCACAGAAAACATGGAGGTGTGGTTCCAGAATTGGCATCAAGAGCACATCTTGAAATCCTCCAACATATTACAAAAAAAGCTCTAAAAGAGAGCGGAGTAAAGTTAAAAGATATTGATCTTTTTTCAGCTACATGTGGTCCGGGCCTTATTGGGGGTCTTTTAGTAGGTTCAACTTTTGCTAAATCATTATCAATTGGACTTCAAAAACCCTTTATACCTATAAATCATCTTGAGGCTCATGTCTTTTCATGCTTTTTTAATAATGAAATCACATTTCCTCATTTATCTCTTCTTATAACTGGTGGTCATACTCAAATATATTTTTTAAAAAACCTAAAAGAAATAAATCTAATTGGGGAAACAATAGATGATGCAGTTGGAGAAGCATTTGATAAAGTTGCAAAAATTTTAGGATTACCATATCCAGGTGGTCATGAAATAGAAAAACACGCTTTAGATGGGAATGAAAACACTTTTGATCTTCCTCAACCTTTAACAAAAGAAGATAATCTTAATTTTTCATTTTCTGGACTTAAAACATCTGTTAATTTAATTTCAAAAAAAAATGTAATTAACTATAATTTTATTAAAAACATTTCAGCTTCTTTTCAAAAATGCGTTGCTAGTATTTTAGTAACAAAATTAGATAAGGCAATTAAAAATATAAAAAAATCTACTGATAAAAATTTTTCAATTTCAGTGGTTGGTGGAGTTGCAAAGAACAAATATTTAAGAAAAAATTTTGAAAAATTAGGTGAAAAAAATAAAATTAGTATTTTTTATCCACCAGAATATATGATGAACGATAATGCAGCGATGATAGCTTGGACAACTATTTTAAAATATTCAAAAGTTAATAATATAAATTTTAAACCTAACCCAAGATTAATTATATCTAAAACTTAGTTTTGACATAAGTCTAATAAAAAATTATTATAAAATTATGAAAATTAATTATTGGTTATTAAAATCTGAACCATCATCCTGGTCCTGGGATGATCAAGTAAGAGCTGGTACAGATATGTGGGATGGTGTTAGAAATTATCAAGCTAGAAATAATTTAATGAAGATGAAAAAAAAAGATCTTTGTTTTTTTTATCATTCTGTATCAGAGAAACTAATTGTTGGAATTGTTGAGGTAGTAAAAGAGTACTATCCCGATCCTACAGATAAAACAGGTAAGTTTGTTGTTACTGATGTGAAAACCAAAAAAAAGTTAAAAAAAGCTGTTTCCCTCGAAGAAATAAAGTCTACACCAAAGCTATCAAAAATAGCTTTATTAAAACAATCCAGGTTATCAGTAATGCCTTTAACAAAAATAGAGTGGGATATTATTATAAAAATTTCAGAAAAATAAATTACTATATAGTTAATTTATTATTTAAGTAGAAATTAAATATTGTATTTTTAGTATTTTAAATTAGTCTAAAAATTATGGAAATTAAAGATAGTTGGATAAAACATGCTAAGGTTGATGCTCAAACTTATGAAAATAAGTATGAAAATTCAATTAAAAATAATGATAGTTTTTGGAATGAAGAAGGCAAAAGAATAGATTGGGTAAAAGATTATTCAAAAATTAAAGATATTAAGTATTCAAAAAATGAAGTTAGTATTAAATGGTATTATGATGGATATTTAAATGTTTCATATAACTGTATAGATCGACATGTAAAAAATGATCCTGAAAAAATAGCAATAATTTGGGAAGGTGATGATCCCAGTGATGTAAGGAAAATAAATTACCGAGAGTTATTAACAAATGTTTCAAAAGCTGCAAATGTACTTAAAAAATTAGGGGTCAAAAAAGGAGACAGAGTTACAATTTATCTAACAATGATTCCAGAGCTTGCATATATGATGCTTGCATGTGCAAGAATTGGTGCTGTTCATTCAATAATTTTTGGTGGTTTTTCTGCAGAATCTATTTCAGGTAGAATTCTAGATTGTAAATCTGAATTTGTAATAACGGCTGATGAAGGAATAAGAGGTGGAAAAAAAATTCCTCTTAAACAAATTACTGATACAGCCCTTGAAAGTTGTCCTGGGGTTAAAAAATGTTTGATTATAAAAAGAACAGGTGAAAATATAAATATTATCCAAGATCGAGATATTTTTTATAATGATTTAGTTGATGGTGTTGAGGATTATTGTGAGCCAGAAGTAATGTCTGCCGAAGATCCATTATTTATACTCTATACTTCAGGGTCTACTGGAAAACCAAAAGGTGTTCTTCATACTTCTGGTGGCTATTTAGTTTATGCTTCAATGACACATGAATATATTTTTAACTATAAGAAAGATGATATTTATTGGTGTACAGCAGATATTGGCTGGGTCACTGGACACAGTTATATTATTTACGGTCCTCTGAGTAATGGGGCTACAACTATAATGTTTGAGGGTGTGCCAAACTATCCTGATTTTTCAAGATTTTGGCAAATTATTGATAAGCATGATGTAAATATCTTCTATACCGCTCCAACCGCTATAAGAGCTCTTATGAGAGAGGGTGATAAGTATGTTACAAAAACAAAAAGATCATCATTAAAACTTTTAGGAACTGTTGGTGAGCCAATCAATCCTGAAGCTTGGAAATGGTATTATGAAGTTGTTGGAAATTCTCAATCCCCAATCGTAGATACATGGTGGCAAACTGAAACAGGTGGTATATTAATTTCTCCTCAAACTGGAGCAATAAAACTTAAACCTGGATCTGCATCAAAACCTTTTTTTGGAATTGAACCAGTAATAGTTGATAAAGATGGAAATATTTTAGAAGGTGAGTGTGAAGGAATGTTGTGTATGAATAGATCTTGGCCAGGACAGATGAGAACAGTATATGGTGATCATCAAAGATTTATAGATACTTATTTTTCTCAATTTGATGGAAAATATTTTACAGGGGATGGATGTAAAAGAGATATTGATGGATATTATTGGATAACAGGAAGAGTTGATGATGTTATTATTGTATCTGGTCATAATTTAGGAACTGCTGAAATCGAAAGTGCGTTTGTTAGTCATCCTAAAGTTTCAGAAGCTGCTGTTGTTGGATACCCTCATGATATTAAAGGAAATGGCTTATATTGTTATGTCTCATTAAAGGTTGGTGAAGAATATTCTGACATCCTTAAAGAAGAATTAAAACAAGTTGTTAGAAAAAAAATTGGTCCTATTGCAACTCCAGACTTGATTCATTTCACTGCGGGATTACCAAAGACTAGATCAGGTAAAATTATGAGACGAATTCTTAGAAAAATTGCCGCTAATGAACACGATCAACTTGGAGATACAACTACTTTAGCTGACCCTAGTGTTGTTCAAGAGCTTGTAAATAATAGACTAAATAAATAAATTATCTTGGTGTCCAGTGCTTCAAGCATCGTGGTTCATAAATATTAGCAGCTCCGACTTGTGTTCTGTCACCACCCTCTTCTTTTCTATATGTTTTTGTTGCTTCCATTCCACAAACATTACAAAATCCATATATTTTTAAAATTTTATCTGAAAGGCCTAAAATCATTGAAGATGTCTCCCAAGGTTTCCCTCTAGAGTCTTGATCTAAACCTGCGCAGACAACGTCAATACCTTCATTTAAAATTAATTCAATATTAGTCAAAGTATCTGAAGTATCTAAAAACTGGATTTCATCAACAAAAACCATATCAATTAATTTTTTTTTAAAAGAATATTCCTTAGTAACATCTTGCCACTTTTTCAACGCAAAGCACTCATGACTTAAATCATTATGAGTAATGATTTTAGATTCAGAATAACGATTATCTAAACTTGGTTTTATAACAACAATTCTTTTGTTTTGATGCTTTGCCCAAAGAATTCTTTTAAGTAATTCACTTGTTTTACCTGCAAACATCGCACCTACAATTGTTTCTAAAGAGCCCCTCATTAATAATCCTTTGTCTTAGCTTTTATCAATTCTATAATGTTTGTCACATCAATTTCTTTAACACATCCGACTGGATTTGAAATAAAATGTGAATTATTATCTTTTTTGTTCCATCTTTGTAATTTTTTTAAACTTTTAAGACGCCTGATGTCCTCAAAGTGTAATTTATTTGTTTCATAACAACCTATATTATTATTAAAATTAAATATATCAACCAATCCACAGGGCCCTTTGCAATAATTAGATTTATATTTATTTTTTACATAAGAAATATTTTCAGAATTACTTAAAAGTATTTTGCTTGGGACACTTGTTTCAATCAAAATTCCTTTTTTATTATATACTTTTGCAATATGCAGAGGTCCTGAATCTACAAAAATACCAAAGTTTATTTTAGAAATTTCTAAAATTAAATTTTCAACATTGTTGGGCTTTATAAATAAAAAATTATGTTTTTTGTTTTTTTCTTCAAGGTGCTTTGAAAAACAAGAGTTATCTATAATAATTTTAATTTTAAATTTATCTTTAAAATTTTTAACAATCTCTTTAATTACAGTAAAGGGCAAACTTCTTATAACTGATGTAGATACAGGAAAAATTGAAATTGTTTTGTGGTAATTATTTATTTTTTGATTTTTCTTAATTTTAAAATCAAATATTGGAACTTCAAAATATTTACAAATTTCTTCTGCAATATTTGATCTTTTATATTTTTGAAATTTAAGAGCCTCTACCTCCAAGGTAATATGGAATACCGTATCATATTTTTTTATCTCATTATCTGATATTACAAATGAATGTATATTAGAGAATTCAAAAATATTACCAAATACAAATGAATGATAACTGCAAAAAGCTATACCAATTTTTGAGAATTTACTGCTATCAATAATAGATTTTATTGCAATACTATACTCAACGGCATCTCCTAACCCAAACCTGGGGGGAAGACAAAATAATAACTTTTTACCCAAAGTAGTGATCTTTGATCTATTCTCGTAACTTATTTTACAAAATTGTTTTCTTTTATTTCTATTGTTCAATTCTTTCCATAGAGTTATATCTTTAGAATAATATTTTTGGTTTGGTTCAATTTTAGTCGATAGATATGTAAAAGAATCTTCTAACAATGAAAAACTAAAGAATGCCATAAGGATTTATATCTTATAATGAAAAAGAGTGTTAAGATTAGAAAAGCAATTTTTGAAATTCTTTATGAAATTTATAAAAAAAATATAAATTTTGATGAAAGCTTTTTAAATAATACTAAAAATATTCAACTTAATGATCAAGAAACAGCAATGATCTATAATATTTCTCTTAATAGTATCAGAAATAATTTTTTTATTCAAAGTATATTAAAAAAATACCTAAAGAAGAAAACCAGCATCAAAATAAAAACTTTACTAATTTCTGCAATAGCCCAGATATTATATTTAGATTTTAAAGATTATGCAGTAACTTATGATACTGTCGAGATTGCAAAAATACAAAAGCTTAACCCTGGTTTAATTAATGCTTTACTTAAAAATTTAATTAAAAATAAAAAATTAATAAATATAAAAGAAATTGACCCTTTAAGTATTCCAGCTTGGTTTAACAAAGCATTAATTAAAAACAAAACAAATATTAACAAATTTATAGAAAGCGTTAGTAGAGAGCCTTCTTTACACTTGGTGTTTAAAAACGAAAAAAGTATAAAGTATTTTAGTGAAGATCACATTAAAACAACTAAAGTATCAGCATTTTTAGCAAAAAAGAAAAAAATCAAAGATATAGAAAACTATCATAATGGACATTGGTGGATTCAAGATTTTTCATCTATGCTTCCTATCTATCTCAGTCCTGAATTAGAATCTAAAAAAATTTTAGATATGTGTTCAGCACCAGGTGGAAAAGCTTTTCAAGCACTTTCATTAGGTGGAAAGGTTATACTCAATGATAAAAGTAAAAAAAGAATTGATATTTTAAAAAGGAATTTAACTAGACTTAACTTAAATAGTGAGATTAAAAATATTGACGCTTTAAATATTTCTTCAAAAGAAAGTTTTGATGCTGTTATCTTAGACTCACCATGTTCGGGCGTTGGTACTCTTAGAAGGAATCCAGAAATTTTATTTAAAAAAAAACCACCTGACCTAGATTATCTAGTTAAAATTCAAAACAAACTAATTAACAAATCTGCAAAACTTTTGAAAAAAAATGGTGTGTTGCTATATATGGTGTGTTCTTTTTTATATGAAGAAACAAAAAATATAAAAAACAAATTCTTAAAAGAAAATAAAAATTTCTCTCAAAACAAATTTATTTTAAATAAAAAAAATGATTTTAATGATTTTATAGATACTGAAGGAGATATTTATTGTGCTCCTAGAGAATTTAAAAACAATATGGTAGATGGATTTTATGCAGTAAAATTTACTAAAAATGATTAAATACTTTTCTTTATACCTTACACGAAGTTTATACTTATTGGTTCTAAGACTGAGTTTTAGTAGAAATAAATATGAAAACTTTAAGGATTTAAATTTTAAACAAAGTGATTTTACTAACTATAAAAATATAAAACATTATGTACTTAAAGAAGGATTTGTTAATAACATTTCATTGTTTGATATTCATACTTTTAATTTTTTATTTTTTTATCAAAAACTAGGTGGAAAAAAAGGAATTGAATTATCAAAAAAAAATATATTTTTGTGGTTTAAGAAATATAAATATTACAGAAATTTTCCATGGACTAACAACTATTCTTCAAAAAGACTAATAAATATTATCTATAATTATGATTTTATTTGCTCAATATCAAATCTAAAAGAAATAAAACTTATTAACTATATTTTAAATTTTCATATCAAAAGAATAATCTTTGAAACAAATAGAAAAAAAATGGAAGACACGTCATCCAGTGAAATTCTTGCTTTAGTATTAATTGATTGTAGTAAACAAAAAATAAGCATGAACACTATAAGTAAAATAAAAAATATAATTAATTTACAACTAGATAATAGTTCTATGCATAAAAGTTATAATATTCTTGAGCATTCAAAATTTCTAAATAACTTAATAGAAATAAAAAATATTTTTTTATTCTTAAACATAAAAATACCTGAAGTGCTAAATAACAGCGTTTTAGCTATGACTTCTTTGCTTAAATTATACGAACACGATGACTCCTCACTTCCCCTATTCAATGGTTGCAACAATAATCATAACGCAACTATAAAAAATATTTTTGAAAAAGAGCAATTTCTTAAAAACAACCCTTTAACAAAATTTAAAAATGGAATTTCTGCCTATAAAGATTCAAATAAAGTTTTGTTTTTTGATGTAGTGCAGCCAACCATATTCGGTTTTCATAAAGAATTAAGTGCCGGAACTTTAGCTATTGAAATAAGTGCTAAAGGTGAAAAAATAATAACCAACTGTGGTGGAACTGAAGCTAGTGGGAAAAATCCAGCCTATTTAAAGTATAGTGCTGCACACTCTACAATAATTATTAATAACACCAACATAAGTGAGATTAAAGAAGGGGCTGTTAATAAAACCTTTCCCAAAGAAGTGGTTTTTGAGTCTAAAGAGGAAGAAGAGGTAGATATATTATCTGGAACTCATAATGGTTATTTAAAAAATTATAGAAAAATATGTAAAAGAGAATTATTCATATATAAAAAAAGAAATTTATTGAGGGGTCGGGATACTATAATTTCAACAAAATCTAATATTGAAAAAACAGTTTATCATATCAGATTTCACCTAATGCCAGGAATATCTACAACAGTTACAGAAAATAAAAAAAATATTATAATTAAAACTCCAAAAAACAATATATGGATGTTTAAATCAAATAATCAAATTTTAATAGAAAATAGCATATATGTTAAAAATGATATGGCTACTCAAACATCGCAGATTGTAATAAGTGGGATTACTTCATCTTTAAAAAATATAATACAATGGTCACTAGAAAAAATTTAAATAGCAACGCACTAATATCTGTTTACGATAAATCATATTTAAAAAAAATTTGCTCAACTCTAACTAAATATAATATTGGGATTATTTCAACAGGTGCTACAGCAAATAAAATTACTTCACTTGGGTTTAAATGTAAGGAAATTTCTGATCTAACTAAATTCAAAGAGATTCTTGATGGAAGAGTTAAAACCTTACATCCAAAAATTCATGCCTCTATTTTATTTAAAAGAGGTAATGCTAATCATAAAAAAAATTTTAAATTACTTAAGTTTCCAAAAATTGACTTTGTTATTGTAAACTTTTACCCATTTTCTAAGGTCTCAAATAATGCAAGCACATCTGAAAAAATTGACATGATTGATATTGGGGGTCCTGCAATGATAAGATCAGCTAGTAAAAACTTTGAATCTATAACTACTATATGTGAAAAAAAATATTATCAATCCCTTGTAAGGGAATTGGAAAAGAATCAAGGTAAAACAACATTGGCGTTTAGAAAAAAAATGGCTCAACAAAACTTTAAACTAACTAGTAATTATGATTTATCTATTTTTAAATGGTTTAATAAAAGTAATAGAAAAAAATTAAATAATAAAATTAAAATAAAATATGGTGAAAATCCAAATCAACAAGCTTATTTTATTAAAAATTCTAAAATAAATATATTGAACTCTCAAATAAGTGGGAAGAGTATTAGCTACAACAACATTTTAGATATTAGTGAAGGATTAAATTGTTTAAATGAGTTTACTGAACCCGCTTGTGTTATTATTAAACACAATAATCCATGTGGCGTAGCATCAGGAAGTAATATTAAAGATTCATTCCTCAAAGCCCTACAGTCAGATCCGATCAGCGCTTTTGGAGGGGCGGTTTTTCTTAATCGAAAAATTGATTTAAGTTTAGCAAAAATAATTAACCATAATTTTTTTGAAATTGTAGTTGCTCCCAAATTTAACAAACATTCAATTGAAATTTTAAAGTCTAAAAAAAAATTAGTAATTATTAACTCAAAAAATTTACAAGAAAAAAATAATTTAAATTTTAGATCAGTAAATTCAGGAATTTTATATCAACAACCAAATACATACCAAATTACAAAATCAAAAATTAAATTAGTTTCTAAGAAAAAATCATCAAAAAAAATAATAGATGATTTACTCTTTGCCTTTAAGGTTGCTAAACATGTTAAGTCTAATGCCGTTGTTTTAGTTGATAATAAACAAACGTTAGGAATTGGCGCGGGACAAATGAGCCGTTTAGATGCAACGAGAATGGCCATTTTAAAATATAAAGATTTTTTTAAAAATAGAAGTTTTGTTTGTGCCTCTGATGCATTTTTTCCTTTTATAGATAATATACAAAAATTGCTAAAATATAGATGTAATGCCATAATTCAACCTAGTGGATCAAAAAATGATAATAAGGTAATTGATTATGCAAATAAAAATCAGACGTCTTTGTATTTTGTAAAAAACAGAGTCTTTAAACACTAAACAAATATGAAAAAGAATTATATTGAAATACTTCTTAAAATGTTTCCTGGAATCGCTAGTGGTAGGAAAAATTTTAAATACTTTGAAAGTCGAATTAAGAAAAAACTTATTTTAACCAATGAATATAACAAAAAAAAACAAAGGGTACATTATAAATAAAATTATATAAATTTTATAAAATTTGTAATAAATAACAACAAATGCATTTATTTTTTTCAACACCAATTTGGGCATCCAAAATAGATAACTATGAAAAAATAAATGAAGAAATGTTAAGTTATATCACCAAACTACAAAAAGATGATCCTATAGGACTTGTTAAAAGTAATTTTAAAGGTTGGCACTCAAAAGATTTTGATATGAAAGAAGATCATCCAAAAAATTTTATAGAAGCAATTAAGAAAAATATAAATGTAGCTCTTACAGATATGAACTGGGACCTATCTATACAATCCGTTAAAATTAAAAGTGCATGGGCCATTGTAAATGAAAAAGATGCATGGAACCAAAAACATCACCATAGTAATAGTGATCTAAGTGCAGCATATTATATATCTGCTTACGATAATTGTGGTGATATAGTTTTTTATGATCCTCGACCAGCACCAGTACACAACCATCCAATTTCAAAATCCCCCAATAATCTTAATGCTACAGTTAATTCAATTAAACCAGAGGCGGGTATGTTAGTCCTTTTTCCAAGCTACCTTGAACATTCTGTAAATCCTAATTTGTCTAATAACAAAAGAATTGTTATAAGTTTTAATTTGTCTCTAGAAAAAGCTTAATTAGGTTTATTTAATTTTTTTTTAGATCATCAAGAAAATATTCAATACTGATATTTCTACTTTGCAATTTGTTGATTATCTCTTTTCCAATTATTCCAACAAAATGGAAAAAATTAGCATTGTTTATTTTTTGGGAATTTTCAAAAAAAGGCATATAATTCCACTTAGAATCCATTTCTTTAAATATTTTTTTATTTTCAATAATAAACTCATTTAACAACATGTTATCTGAATTTTTTCCCTTAGCTTTATTATTTGTTTTTAATCTATCAATCATATAGTTAGAAATTTTTTTGGCAGTTGAATTATCACAAAAAGTTACTCCTGAATTAAAATATCCATATGAATTGTCTAAACCATTAACATCTCTAAATATTTTTGACGAGTTACCTTCTGGCTCTCTAACATTTCTTAAGCCAGAAAATTCTGGTAATGGTTCTGAGTCAGGATAGATATAAACATCATTATCTATATAAATAGTATAATCGTAATTGTTATTAAAATGAAAATACCTTTCAAAAGAATAGTGTTTATTTTTTGTAGCTAAAAAATCAAATTTACCAAATTTTTTTTCATAAGTGCTTTCTTTAATTAAAGAATAGTCATAATTAAATTTTTGACAATATTTTTTAACAGAAGGAATAAATATTTCTCTAATAGGATTTATTGTTTGTTTTTCACCCCATTGTGTCCCAGGCCCTATATCTGTTTGTAAAATTAAGTATTTAACTTTCATTATTTTTAGCAACTTAGAAATTTATAAAAATTATAATCTTTCTTAAATATATGCAACCCGTTTATTGTTAAATTCAAATCTGTTGTTATTTAGTTTAAATTAAATTTTAATAATATAAAATAAGTAGATATTTAATATATTATATGAACTTTAAAGCTTACCTGGATTTCATAGAAGTTTCATTAAAAAAAATGGATGCAGGGCTTTATAAAGAAGCGCTGCCAAGTTTAAAAAAAATTATAGATTCAGACCTTTTTATAAAACTAAGCCTCAAAGATCAATTATTTATAAGAAAACGAACTAGCTGGATACAGCTTTCACTAGGTTATTTTGACGATGGGTGGAAAAATTTTGTATATAATTGGCTTAAAAATTCTCATAAATTTAAAAAAATAAAGGAAGAGAATGCAAAAATTAAATATTTAATTAGTCTCGAACAGATAAAAAAAAGCGAAACTTTGCTTATTTGGAATGACGGTGGATTTGGAGACTTCATATACCAACTGAGATTAATGAAATTTATTGAAAAAAAAGTTAATTTTAAAATTTATAAAAACCCAATGAGTCATTTTTTAAAAGAAAAAAATTTAACTACATTAAGTTCAAAAAATTTTGACTGGCACTTACCTTTAAACGAACTTCCGAGAGTCCTAAACTACAATTCTGAAAAAAACATAGTTTATAAATATGATTATTTGATTAAACCATCTGTTAAATTTAATAATTTCAGCAAACATATTGGTATCTCATATAAAACAGAAACAGATCCTGTTAGGTCAATAAATTATAAATTTCTTGAAAGTTTATTTATAAAGAAAAAGAATTTAAAATTTTTAATTTTACAGAAATTTTTAGATAATAATGAAAAAAAATTTTTTTCATTATTTAAAAATGTTAGTTTTCCAGATAGTTTAGATAAATCATTTTTGTTTCAAGATACTTTTGATATTGTTAGTTCATTAAAATTCTTAATAACCATTGATACAGCTATAGGACATATAGCGGGCTATTTAGGGAAAAAAAATTATTTACTTTTACAACATCCAAGCGTTTTTTATTGGGGTTTTGAAAAAAAAAAGAGTGTTGACTATAAAAATCATATTATTATCAGACAAAGTCAACGTGGGGACTGGGGTTCAGTTATAAAGGAATTAATAAAGTTGTTATAAAAAATTTGTATACGAAAAATTTTTTTTATATATTTAGTGAGTATGAATTTCTACAGTTGGTTTAAAGATATTTTACCAAAGCTTGAAAAAAGAGGTGTTTCAATAAAGAAAACTATTGACTACCTTGATACTTTACCAGACCCAATAATTATTTTAGAAACCGGCTGTCTTCGAAAATTAAATAATTATGCTGGTGATGGACAATCAACATTAATATTTGATAAATACACGCAACACAGAGGTAATGGTTCAAAGTTTTTTTCTGTTGATATAAGTAAAGAAAATGTAAATTTCTGTAAAAAAATAGTAAGCAAAGATGTTTTTTTAGAAAATGAAGACAGCGTTAAATATATTTCAAACTTTTATAATAAAATAAAAAATAATGAGAAACTGTCTTTGCTATATTTAGATTCTTTTGATGTTAATTGGGATTATCCGTTTGAGTCTTCTGCTCATCATTTAAAAGAATTAACAGCTGCAATTCCACATATTAACAACAAAACTCTTGTTGTTGTTGATGACGCTCCTATTAGCTTAATTGGTTACAATGATGAAAATAATAACTTTAAACTTATCAAAGACACCAATATAGGTGGAAAAGGTTATTTGGTTCATGAATACGCAAAATCAATTGGCGCTGAACTATATTTTTCACATTATCAAGTTGCATATAAAAAAATTATTAAACATAGTTAAATTTTTTCATCAATATATAAAATTTTTTTTCAATAAGTTTAATTTGATCTATATTCAAAACTTCTTTCCATTGCTCAGCCTTACCAGATCTGAAAAATTTGGAATATTTGCTTGCTTCTTGAAAGCCGTATAGAGTTTCTTGTTTTTTCAAATTAGTTATACTGGTATCTCTAATAGTCTTATCAACATTTATTTCTTTTGGAAAAATTTTATTTTGTGTAATTTTATTTAAAAAAAAAATTATTTGTAAAATATTTTCTTTTGTATTGCTAAGTAAATCTTCATATCTAATCACTAACCTTGAGACACTTGTATATTCTAACCACGACCTAATATGAAGATCCCAAGTAGATAACAATTCTTTAGCCCCGTTGGTTTTTGTCATTAATTTTTCAGAGTACAGCATTTCATTAATTGCTCGGTCAACACTACCTCCAGCAAAATGACTAAGAGAGACAGCAATATCTCTTGGATCTCTAATAATATAAATAAAACCCATATTTACTGTTTGGTTAGTAAATTTAAGATGCCTAACACTATGTGTTTTATAAATATTATAATTTTTATTTTTTTCATTTAAAAATTTTTGACAATTAATAATATTTTCTGACATCCAATCAAAATCTATATCTCCATCTTCAGAATAGTTAATTTGTTTAAAATTTTTAAAATTTTTTTTTGATGACAATAGTGGTATTTGTTTCAAGTCTTTTAAACTAAAATTATCTTTTTCATTTAATGCGTTTGAAATAATTGCTCTTAACCATGTGTTTCCAGATTTAGGATAAGAGGCTAAAAAAATATTTTTGTTATTCATTATTTTTTAAGTTAACACTAAAAACTACTGTATTAAAGTGTATAAAAAAAATTTAGCAAATAAAGTTGTTACAGTGCTTTTGGAGATGGAGAGAAGATTTGAGCAATTAACTTCAATATTAGCAAAGTTACTAATTTTGTTAGCTTTTATTGCTTAGTTTCAAAAAAAATTTTATAAGATTTTTATGAAAAGAATCTTTATTGCTTTTGGCCATCATAATTATAAAGACTCTTTTAATGCGGCAATAAGAGATACGTTCATTGATGAAGCAAAAAAATTAGGTCATGAAATAGACTTAGTAAACCTTTTTGAAGAGAAAAATCAACTCCCATTTTATAATCAAGATATTAATCCTCCACCTAAACTTGTTCTTGAGTATAGAAAAAGACTAGAAAAGTGTGATGTTATGATGTTAGTAGGAAGTTGTCACAACTTAAGACTTAATGCTATTTTAGAAAACTGGGTCGATTGGGTACTTCATCCTAAATGGTTTTTTTCATACAAGTCGATTATTCCGGGTAATAAATTTTTTAAGAACTATGGATACCCTGTCCCTGGAGCAATGAAAGGTAAGCTTGGTATTATATCAATTACTTATGGTGGCCCAATGATAAGTTACCAAAATTTTTCAATTTTTGATAACATTCCCTTTAGACGTATAAAGAAAGTTGTTTTTAAATTAGGTGGATTGACAACAAAATATATTCGTTTTTATTCAATATTACCAAATATGGAGAAAAAAATTTTTAATCACCACATGGAGAAAGTAAAAACGTTAGCAAGAAGTATATAATTAAAATTTTAAGATTTATTGGAGCGGGCGAAGGGATTCGAACCCTCGACTTCAACCTTGGCAAGGTTGCCATGTACAATTGAGCCAAGATAATTCAATAATATTTTGCTTCTAATTTAATTATTTTTAATTTGAACTGTCGGAGAGGTGTCGGTTAAATTAAGTGCTAAATTTAATTATAT
>MDTG01287923.1_pt1 | contig 16067 bp, 18 predicted proteins | sample 811421 | NCBI WGS metagenome assembly MDTG01 (sample SAMN05326645, study PRJNA326480) | marine metagenome | isolation source: seawater | place: Pacific Ocean: South East | collected 2011 | reverse complement strand
TAAAATCGACCATTGATCTGATATATTTTCTACTACGCAAATTTGATTGATTTTTTTCTCATTATTTTCACAATTTTGACAATTGGTATCGGTAGATCTTAGTGCACCGCAATTTGTACACCTTGCTATGGTTCTAAAAACTTCCGCTAAAGAATTTATTAGAGGTTTATATATATTATTTTTTTCATTTATAAGTTTTAATAATATTCTTCTCGCAGATTTGGGACCTAAGCCTGGTAACTTTGAAATTAATTTTATAAGATCTTCTATTTGAGTAATGTTTTGCATAAACTACAATGGCCATTTAAAGCCTGGAATACCTAACCCCTCTGTTATTTTTGAAATTTCGTCAGTTGTCTTTTGCTTTAAAGAGTCTTTCGCATTTTTGTGTGCTGCCATTATTAAGTCCTCCAACAAATCTTTTGGCTCTTTTAATAAATCTGGAGAAATAAAAATATTTAAAATTTCACCTTCACCGTTAATTTTAATTTTAACTCTATCTCCACCAGAAACACCTTCGACCTCAATTTTTTTTATTTTCTCTTGATGCTCTCTCATATTTGTCTCTATTTCTTTAGCCTTATTTAATATTTTGCTAAAGTCATTCATCTGTTTCATCCTCAATATCTGAAAAAACTGCATCTTTGAATAAATTTTTTATTTTTAAATATTGTTCAGAAGTTTTAAATTTACTCTTCAATAATTCATTATCTCTTTTTTTCGATTCTTTTTTAGAGAGTATTCCTTTTTCTTTCGTCAAAGTAATTATCCATCTTTCGCCTGTCCATTCAAGAAGTTTTGCTGTTAAGATTTTTATAAAATCCGTATTTAGCTTTTCATTAAAAGAAATTTTAATTCTATTTTTTTCAAAACTTACAAGATTTACGTTTGTCTCTAGATTGTACTTTAAATCCATTTCTTTTTTATTATTAGCCATCACTATTAAATCGTCAAATGAATTAATTTTATTATCATTTTTATCATTTTCTGCTGCTCTAATTTTTTCTTCCTGCGATATATTTTTAATTTGATCAACTATCATGCCTTCATGTTTATTAAAATTTTGACTTGTATTTTCTTTTATGGTTTTATTTTTAAAAATTATTTCGTCTTTGTAGTTTTTCTCATCTTTTAAATCAATATTACTTCTAATATCTCTAACATGTACTAATCTTATTAAAAACATTTCTACTGAAATATTTTGATTTGAAACAACATTTATTTCCTCTAAAACTTTTATGGTTAAATGCCAATATAACATTAAAGATTTTACATCAATTTTTGATGATAGTTCTTGTAAATCTCTAATCTCGTTATCATTTATATTAAAATTATTCCCATCAAGTTTTATAGATGATATATTTTTCAAAAAATAAAGTACTTCGAGGAATTCTTCTAAAAAAATTTTTGGTTCAATTCCAGTATTGTATAATTTTCTATAAATATTAATTGCCCCTAACTCTTCTCCTTTAAATAAACAATCAAACAATTCAACTAAAATTGATTTATCGAAATGTCCAAAAATTTCTTTTGCTTTTTTTAAATCCATTCTTTCGTTTTCTGAACAACTTAAAAGCGCTCTATCTAACAAAGATAATGAATCTCTCACACTTCCCTGAGAACATTTACATATTAGTTTCAATGCATCATCTGATATATTGCCTGCCTCTAATAAATTAATTTTTTTTATATAATCAAACAAAGTGTCAAATTTTATCCTAGACAAATCAAATCTTGTGCATCTAGAAAGCATGGTAATTAAAATTTTTTTAATTTCAGTTGTACAAAAAATAAATCTTACATATTCAGGAGGTTCCTCTAAAATCTTCAACAAAGACTGCGCACCTGCTTTTGACATTGCTTGTATTTCATCTAAAATTAAAACCTTGTATTTAGCTGAGCTAGGAGGATATCTACAAAATTCAATCAAATCTCTAACTGAGTCAATGCCAGTGGCTGTTGCACAATCCTGTTCTATAATATCCAAATGATTTGAGTCTGTAATTGATTGGCAGTTTTCACAAAAGTTAGATTTACACAACTTTTCTATACCATTCTTACAATTTAAACCTTTTGCAATAATCCTTGCAATTGACGTTTTGCCAGTACCCCTTATTCCATGAAAAAGATATGCATTCGGAGTTTTGTTAAGTTTGATTGAATTAAAAATCGTTTTAGCTACAGTTTCTTGTCCAACCAAATCATCGAGAGTTACTGGTCGATATTTCAAAGCTAAAACTTTTGAATTTTTCATATTTTAATATTAGGGCCAATCAACCTGAAAGAATACTGGATACTGCTGCTCTCTTTCGAGCCTGACAGAATTGACCGTACATTCACCTGATTGACCCATTTTCATTATACCAGTAAAATTTTTCAATCAATAAATTTTTTTTTTTAGTTATCTGTTTCGAAATGATGATTGTTTAAACACACCTAATAATTGAAACTCAGAACAATGCAACTCGAGGTCCTTTAACGCCCCTGAAACTTTTTCCTCACTAATATGTCCTTGAACTTCGCAAATGAAATAATATGAAGAGAAAGTTCCTTTCTCCGGAAAAGATTGCAATTTGGTCATATCAACCTGTCGTAAACTCATTCCGGTTAAAGATTGAAATAAAGCTGATGGTTTGTTTTTTAATTTAAACAAAAAAGATGTAATGAATTTAACTTTTTGTGAAAATTCTGGTTGGTAAGTTTCTTTTTGAAATACTAAAAAACGTGTAAAATTCTCTTTATCATCCTGTATTTTGGTATTCAAAACTTCTAAACCATATATTTCAGCACTATACTCTGATGCTATGGCTGCTTTTGTTTTGTCTTTTTTATTTGATACATAAAAAGCACTACCTGCTGTATCTGCCATAACGTTCTCTCTTAGGTTATTTTTTCTAATAAATTTATTTGACTGACTCAAGGCTGCTGTATGAGAATATACATCTTTTATTTGATTCAATTTCGTCCCTGGAATTACGAGCAAACTATGGTTAATTGGAAAAAAATGCTCAGCAAATATATTAAGTCTATATTTTAGAATTAATGTTTCAATATTTATGGATCCAATTAATTGATTTTGTTCAGGAACAACTGCTCTAATATCATTATGATTTTTAGCTAGTTCAAAAGCATCTTGAAAAGTTCTACAAGAGATTATTTCTGAATTATCTGGATAATTTTTTCTTATACAGCTTTCACTGTAAGAACCTCTAACTCCTTGATATGCATACCTCATTTTAATTTTTTATATTATATTATTTTTTTTTTCCATTAATTTCTTAACTTTTTTAAAATCTTCTGGGGTATCAACCCCTATTGGTTTGGATTTCGTAAAATATACACTTATTGGTATCTTGTTTTCTAATGCTCTTAATTGTTCTAATTTAAACTTCTTTTCATTTTTAGTTTTTTTATAACTAATGAACTTTTTTAAAGTATCAACTCTATATAAATATATACCTATATGGTGGTAAATATTCACTCCTTGCATAAAATTTATTTCTCTTAAAAAACCTTTCGCATAGGAAGTTTTTCTATGACTAATTTTATCTTTTGTAATAACTTTAACTAAATTTTTATTCTTAAAATCTTTTTTTAAGTGGATATTGCATGCCATAGTACCCATTTTGTAATTATTCAAACTTATTTTTTTAATAAATCTTTTTATATCTTTTGTATTGATTATTGGCTCATCACCTTGAAGATTGACAATATAGTCAAAATTTTTTTTTTTAAGTATTTTAAAGCCTTCAAAAATTCTTTCAGTTCCATTGTTATGGTTTCTTTTTGTTAAAATACATTTACCACCTAAACTTTTGACTTTATTAAAAATAATTTTATCTCCAGTTACTACATATACATTTTTATTTTGTATCTCGAGAGCTTTTTTATACACATGATATATTAAAGGTTTTTTTTTAATTTCAAGCAAAGGTTTGTTAGGAAGTCTTGAGGCTTGTAGTCTGGATGGAATTAATATTAAAATATTTGCCATGAAATTAAAATATGCGTCTTTCAGACGCAAAAATTATAAGTATTATATTGTTTTTTTTTCACAATTAATGTTATACGAATTTATTAGCAAATAAATGGTACACGAAATACAAAAATTAATCACGTCGATAGTTTTAGTCATAGTAGTAGTTTTTGGAATAGCCAAAATCAGTGATATTTTATTCACAACTGAAAAAAACGTAGTGGCATATAAAGTAGAGGTTCAAGAAAAACAAGCTGCAACCGCGACTGAACAAGAGATTGACCTACCTGCCTTTCTGGCTCTAGGTACAGTCGAACACGGGAAAAAAGTTTTTAAAAAATGTGCTGCATGCCATAGCATTAATGAAGGTGGTAAAAATAAAATTGGTCCAGCACTTTGGTCGGTTATGTCAAGGAAATCAGGAGAACTCCAAGATTATAAATATTCAAAAGCATTATTATCCTATGAAAAAAAATGGGATTTTCTTGAACTCAATGGATTTCTTTTAAAACCTGCTACATGGATAAAAGGTAATAAAATGGGTTTTGCGGGTTTAAAAGATGATAAGGACAGAGCGAGTGTAATACTTTATTTAAATGAAAGCGCAAACAGTCCGCTTCCTTTACCTTAGTTTAAAGTTTATTAAAACAATATAATAAGATTGATTTTTGGACATGCACCCTATTACTAGCTTGTGTCCACACTTTTGATTTGTTTCCATAAATAATTTTATCAGAAATTTCGTCAGCTCTTGGTAAACAATGCAAAATAATACAATTCTTTTTCGCATGTTTAATTAGGTTATCATTTATCTTAAAATCTTTGAAGTACTTTAATTTTTTTTTTTTATTAACTTTATCATTCATTGATACGACTTTATCTGTCATAATAACATCTCCATTTGCTACACCTTTATATGGATTATGAAAAATTGAAATTTTATTCTTATTTTTTTTTATATAATTCAATAAATTTTTATCTGGTGAATATTTTTTGGGGCAGACTATGTTTAATTTAAAACTAAATTTGATAGATGCCTCAATGAGACTAGTTAACACATTATTACTATCACCGACCCAACAAATATTTAATTTGGTAATTGGTTTTTTTTTCACCTCTTCAACAGTAAATATATCTGATAAAATTTGCGCTGGATGGGATTTTGGGCTTAATCCGTTAATAAGTGGTATATCCAAATTTTCTGCAAACAAACTTAATTTTTTTTCATCGTCTGTTCTCAAAACAAAAGCATCAGCGTAACTTGAAATAATTTTAGCTGTATCTGATATTTTTTCAGAATCTTTACCTAAATGTAGTTCGTCAGGTCTTAATGTCAATGTACTGCCACCTAGCTGCTTAATTGCGAGATGAAAACTTATTCTAGTTCTTAAACTTGATTTTTCAAACATTTGTATTAAAAGCTTTCCCTTTAGTTTTGAGTTTTTATCAATTTCAAGAGTATTTAGATTCTTTCTTAGTTTTTTTCTAGATCTTGCGTCAGACAAAATTTTTCTTAAGTTCTTGTAAGATAAATCTTTGATATTTATAAAGTGCTTCATTTTTTATATTTTAAACAAACCTTTTGGATAATTTTCAACGCATTATCTATTTCCATTTTATTTACATTAAGCGGTGGTAGTATTCTGACAATATTTTCACTAGCTTTTATTGTTAAAAGTCTATTTTCAAATAAACTTGTTATAAATTGATTTTGGTCGACTTTTAACTTTATTCCAATTAAAAGACCTCTACCTCTAATTTCGCTAATGACATTTGGGTTTTTATTTTTTATCATTTCCAATTCGTTAAAAAAATATTTTGATAAATCCGTAACTTTTTTTAAAAACCCTTTTTTAAAGATTTCATCCATAACTTTATTTCCAACTGCCATCGCCAATGGATTACCACCAAAAGTCGAGCCGTGAGTACCTGGTGTCATAGCTTTTGCAACTTTTTTTGTCATTAAAACCGCACCTATTGGAAAGCCACCACCTATGCCCTTTGCTATCGGAACTATATCTGGCTTAACTCCAGATGTTTCAAAGGCTAAAAATTTACCTGTTCTACCTATTCCACATTGAACTTCATCGAGAATTAGGAGTATTTTTTTTTTATTACAAATTTTTCTTAATCCCATTAAGCACCAATCAGGTATGACTTTTATTCCACCTTCTCCTAAAATTGTTTCAACCAATATGGCAGCTGTATTTGATTTAATAGATTTTTCTAAATTTTTATGATCTCCAAATTTAAAATGATCAAATCCTTTTAGTTTGGGACCAAAGCCCTCCATCATTTTTTTTGATCCACTAGCATTAATTGTAGCGATAGTTCTGCCATGAAATGAATTTTTTATGCACAGAATTCTATTTTTATTTTTTTTACCAATAGAATAAAAATATCTTCTCGCAATTTTAATAGCGGCCTCAGTTGCCTCTGCACCGCTATTTTGGAAGACGACGTAATCTGCAAAAGTTTTTTTTGTTAGTTTTTTAGCTAATATTTCTCCCTCTGGAATTCTAAATGCATTTGATACGTGCCATAGTTTTTTAGATTGTTTATTTATCGCATTTATTAACTCTAAATTTGCATGACCAAGTGAGTTAACTGCAATACCTTGTACAAAATCTAAATATTTTTTTCCGTTTGTAGAATATAAGTAACTTCCTTTTCCCCTACTAAAAGAAATATTTCTTCTATTATAATTTTTAAGTATATGTTTCATTATATAGATTTTATGTTTTAATTTTATATCCTTTTTTATAAAGATGATAAGCAATGAACCAAGTTATAATTGCAATTATTAGCAAATATGATAAACCGAATTTAAGCGAACCATCTAAATTAGAAATAAATGCATATCTAAAACCATCAATCATATGAAAGAAGGGATTATAAAAACTTATATCTTTTAGTACTACAGGAAGACTTTCGACTGAATAGAACGTTCCAGATAAAAAAGATAAAGGAACAATTACGAAATTTGTTACGGTCGCCATATTATCAAATTTTTCCGCCCATAAACCAGCTATAAAACCTGCTGCACCCAGAATAAAGGATGATAATAATAAATACGAAATCAAAACTAGGAAATTTTTTACTTCTAAATCTATGAATATGCTAAATATCACTACTGATAAAGTACAAATTATAATTGATCTAAAAATTGATGCAGAAATAATTGAAAGTGTAACTTCTGCAGCCGATAATGGAGCTCCAATTAGATCTACAATGTTGCCCATAACCTTTCCCATTAGAATTGACGATGAAGAATGTGCGAATGACTGAGAAATAAATTGCATCGCAATTAGGCCCGGTGCTAAAAATTGTATAAATTCAACTCCCAATACATCGTTTCTTTGATCTCCTACTGCTAAATTTATTACAATAAGAAATAGGATTGCGGTAATAATAGGACCTATTATTGTTTGTCCAGCAACACTTAGAAATCTTAAATTTTCCTTAATTATTAATGATTTAATTCCTATCCAATTTATACCAAATCTTCTAACACCTATTTTGTATTTATTTTGATTTTCCATATTACTAATTCATATAAAACATAAATAATGTTAATAAATTAAAAAAAATACTTGTTAAGAGTTGATTATATAAATAACTATATATAGTAATATTAAAAATTAACACACAAAATAAGGTATATATGAGCTGGAATGATGAAAAGGTTAATAAACTTAAGGAACTTTGGGGATCAGGAAAAACTGCGAGTCAGATAGCTGAGATAATAGGTGGAATTTCAAGAAACGCGGTAATAGGAAAGGCTCATAGATTAAACTTAAGTGCAAAAATAAAGACAAGGATATCAAGCTCAAACTATAACGTTGAAAATAAAGTTTCGAAATCAGTAGGTTCAAAGAAAAGTCGGAGACTGAAATTCCAGTCTCTTTTGTTAGATAAAAGTTTCGAAGCGGCAAAAAATTTAACTTTGGAAGAGCTTACAGACGAAACATGTAAATACATGATACATGAGGACCCAAAAAAAGAGGGGCATCCCGATCTTGAAGGCTCATATTTTTGTGGTAGGAAAAACGTAGAAAAATTTAGCTACTGTCCACTTCATCTTATGATGGTCTTTACACCAAAAAATAAGAAAGAGGATATTGTTGAAAAAAATGAAGTCCCTCGTTTTATAGAAAAAAAAATTAAATCTGCAAGCTAATTTTATTGATCTAAGATTTTTTGCTTTGCTTTTTTAAACTCCTCATCTGTAAGGACACCATTTTCATGGAGCTTCTGGATTTTACTAATTTCATCAGTCACATTGAAAAAAGAATTATCGATTTTTTTATCATTTTCCTCTTTTATTTCACTCTTAGCTTCTACACCTCTAGTAATCGCTTTTACAGCTAGATATAAAACAAAAATGAGAATTGAGGCTATTAAAACATAAATTATATTATTTAGCATTTATTTTATTTATAATTTTTTTTTTGAGATTGAATATTGTCCACCATCTCTCCAATTATAGGCATATTTCATCACACCTTCCTCCAGTGTAATTTTGCTAGGACATCCAATGCTTGCATTTGTATCATTTTTTTTTGATAAAATATTATCATATTTAAGTAATTTAAGTTGGTCAAGTGTGATTAATGGCTTTGGCATCAATTGAAAAACTGACGCGGATAGTTTTGCCAGGGGTAATGGTAGTGGTAGTAAGAGTTTTTTTTTATCAATACACTTTAATAATATTTGCAAAATTTCTTTAAAACTTAAAATCTCTGGACCTACAGCTTCAATATCTTTTGAAACAATATTATTTTCAATAACAAAATATACCAAGTCTGCTACCTCGGAAGCATGTATTGGCATAAATTTAGTTGATCCCTCGTAATAAAGTGGAAAGATAGGTAACAAATTTAGAATCGATAAAAATTTAGTTGTCAATGAGTCAGAGACACTAAAAACAATTGATGGTTTGATTATTGTAGCTGTTTTAAGATTTTCTCTAATTTTAATTTCTCCATTCATTTTTGATTTTGCATACAATGAATCTTTTGCATTTTCAATTCCGAGAGCTGAAAAGTGTATTAAATCAGTGTTACACTCTTGGCAAAATTTAGATAAAATGTCCGGAAAATCTGTATGAACTTTTTTAAAGGTATTAATTTTACCTTTTTGAAATAGAATTCCGATTAGATTTATGCACACATCTGAATTTGACACTAAATCTTTAAGTTTCTCTTTATCAAAAATACTAGCCTCGACAATATCTATGTATCCAATAGATCCACTTGTCTTAAGAAAAATAGCTTTATGAGAGTTCCTAGTTTGACATATTGCTTTGTAATTATTTTTTGTAAGTTTCCTAATTAAATGCCTTCCAATTTGGCCTGAAGATCCCAGTATTAATACTTTTTTTTTAATCATTTATCAAATAATAGACAATTTTGTTTAGTCTTTATATATATAAATCTAAATGAATATCAAAATTTTTAATTATGATTTACCCTCTGATATTAACTTATCAGATCAAGACGAACTAGCAATAGACTGCGAAGCAATGGGCTTAGTTTTAGGAAGAGATCCTCTAACCCTAATTCAAATAGGTCTCAAAACACAACAATTTTATTTAATAAAGCTAAATAGAAATAGTTATGACGCTCCAAATTTAAAAAAAGTCCTATCTAACAAAAAAACAAGATTCATCATGCATTACGCTAGACAAGATGCTTTATGGATAAAATATCATTTGAATGTAGATTTACAGAATATTTTTTGTACAAAACTAGCCTCAAAAATAGGAAGAACCGCAAGTAGTTATCACGGATATAAGGACTTAGTAAAAGATTTATGCGGTAAAGATGTTTCAAAAAAAGAACAACAAAGTGACTGGGGTAATCCAAACTTAACGGAAAAACAAATTTCGTATGCTGCTCAAGATACACAATATTTATTTGAGATAAAAGAAAGACTTATAGAAATTTTAGAAAGAGAAAAAAGATATAATTTATTCAATAAATGTATGGAGGCTATACCAATATTTGTTGAAATGGAAATAGCGGGCTTTAAAATAAACACATTTGAACATTAATGAAAAATAATAATAAATTAACAAAAATAGCCAAAAAAGTTATTGATTTAGAAATTACAGCCTTAAAAAAATTAAGAGGATCAATTGATAAGTCTTTTTCAAGTGCTGTGAACGCAATCGTTAGCTGTAAATCTAAAATCATTATTTGTGGTGTCGGAAAAAGTTATTTAATTGCATCAAAAATAAGTGGAACCATGTCATCAATCGGATGTCCCTCTTTTGCAATAAATGCAAATGAATGTTCACATGGTGACCTTGGAAGTATATCAAGAAAAGATGTGCTGATTATAATTAGTAATTCTGGAAATACAGAGGAAATTAAGCCAGTTATTCAACATTGTAACAGAAATAAAATTATGCTTATTGGTATTACATCTAATAAGGAATCTATTCTATCTAAATCATCTGATATTAATCTTATTATTCCAAAAGTTAAAGAAGCTGGTTTAAGTATAGTACCTACTAGCAGCACAACTGAACAGATTGCAATAGGTGATTGTTTGGCGATTGCTGCTCTAAATTTAAAAAAATTTAATAGAAGAAAATTTAAACTTTTACACCCACACGGCAGCCTTGGATTTCAACTTAAAACTGCGGAGGATTTAATGATGAGTAGAGAAGGAACGCCATTTGTTGAGGAGAATTCTAATGTAAAAAAAGCTTTAACTTTATTAACAAAAAAAAAACTTGGCGTTTTAATCGCAATTAATAAACATAAATTTACTACTGGAATAGTTACCGATGGACAGGTTAGAAGATCAAGCGAAAAAAAAGGTGATTTAACTAACTTAAAAGTTAAGGATATCATGACAAAAAACCCAATTAGCATTAACAAAGATACCTTGGCAGCAAAAAGTCTTGCTATAATGTCAGATAAAAAAATAACTTGCTTATGTGTACATAAAGGAAATAATAAAAAGAAAACGATAGGAATTTTGCATATTCATCATATATTAAACGCAAATATACAATAAATGACAAACAAGTCGTTAATACAAATTATTGTTTTAATATTAATAATTCTTTCTTCATATATTGTTGGGAAAAATTTTTTTTACGAAGACACATATTTAGAAAAACCAGAGAGGTCAAAACCTGAGGATAAAGTTGTAAAAAAAGAGAAAAAGGAAATTGAAAAAAAATTGGAACATAACTTAATTGAAAGTCTTCAATATAGATCTCTAGACTCTCTTGGAAATGAATATCTGATAAATTGTAAATCTGCTGTAACAAAGTCCAATTCTGAAAACATACTGGATATGGTGGAAGTGAACGCAATTGTTTATATCAAAAATAAAAAGCCTATTTATATAAATTCAGATTATGCAACTTATGATAAAGATACTTTTAACACAAATTTTTTTGGCAATGTAAAAATTGTAAATGATTTAACAAAAATATTTTCTGAAAATTTGGATTTAATTTACGAAGATAATTTAGTTAATTTATATAATATTAAAGAAATTTTTTATGATAAAACAAAATTAATTGCAGATAATGTGAGGTTTAATTTATTAACGAAAGATATAAACATAAATATGAATGACGAAAACAAGAAAATAGATATATATTTAAGGTAATATGGGAATTATAAAAAAATTTTATATCACAAAATTTAAGAAGGATAGACCCAAAATAGAACTAAAAAATATATCATTATCTTTTAACAAAAGACAAATATTAGATAATATTTCGTTAACGATACGTGAAGGAGAAATTGTTGGATTGCTTGGGCCTAATGGTGTAGGAAAATCAAGCTTATTTAATATTATCCTAGGAATATTAACACCAGACTATGGGGATATTTTTATTGATAAAAAAAAAGTAAATTCATCTCCTATTTATCAAAGAGCGTCAGAATTTAATATTAGTATAGTTCCGCAATCTGGTGGTGTTTTTTCTGACTTAACGTGTTTTCAAAACTTAAGTGCAATAGCTGATCTTGTGGTAAAAGAAAAAAAAGATAGGAATTATAAAATAGAAAAAATGATTTCAAAGTTCGAACTGGAGGCAGTAAGGAAATTAAAGGCGAAACATATGTCTGGTGGTCAAAATAAAAGGTTATCAATAGCAATGGCACTCCTCTCAAATCCAAAAGTTGTTTTAATGGATGAGCCATTTCAAGGGTTAGATATTTTGAGCACAAGATACTTGCAAGAAACGATTGTGAATTTACAAACAGAAGATAACAATAGATGCTGTGTAATTTCTGATCACGCAGCAAGGGATCTACTAAATATTTCAGATAGAGCTATAATATTAGCAGATAAAAAAATAATTGCGCAGGGATCACCGAAAGATCTTCTCAAGGACGAAAAGGCTAAAAGTAAATATTTTGGGGATTCATTTAATATAAATTAATTTTAATGAAAAGTTTCGTAAAAATTAATTCAAAAATAAATAGATTTAATAAAAAAATAATTGTTCCAGGAGATAAGTCTATTTCAATAAGGTGGGTGATGCTCTCATCTTTAGCTATAGGTATTTCGAAATCAATAAATCTACTCGAGTCAGAAGATGTAAAATCCACAATTAGATCTATGAAAAAATTAGGAGTTAAAATACACAAAAAAAAAAATATTTATTATGTTGAAGGAGTAGGTTTGAACGGGTTAAATGTAAAAAAAAATGAAAAAATAAATGCAGGAAACTCAGGTACATTTGCAAGATTATTTTGTGGATTAATATCAAGTTATGCAAGTGAGGTCACTATTTTTGGAGATAAGAGCTTGTCAAGAAGGGATTTTTCTAGGGTAATAAAACCATTACAATTATTCGGCGTAAATTTTAAAAGTAATAATAATAAATTACCAATAAAAATCGTTGGAACAAATTTTTTAAGACCCATTTATTATCTGGAACAAAAAGGAAGTGCGCAAATTAAAAGTGCAATTTTATTTGCAGCATTAAATACACCGGGAAAAACTGTTATTGATTGTGTTAAGTCGAGGAATCATACAGAATTAATGCTAAAAAATTCACTAAATTTGCCAATTAAAATTAAAAATAAAAAAAGTATCCATAGAATCGAAATAGATGGTCAAAAAGAATTCTCAAAATTTGATTACAACATACCTGGCGACATAAGTTCAGCGGCATTTTTTATAGTTCTTACAATACTATCAAGAGACTCTAAATTATGTATAAAAAATGTAAATATAAATAAAACCAGATCAGGCATAATTGATATTGCCAAAAAAATGAAGGGTAAAATAAAAGTATTAAACAAAAAAACATATAATGGAGAGCTAAAGGGAGATATTTATGTAGAAAGTACAAAAAATCTTAAGTCAATAAACTGTCCAAAAGAACTTAATACAAGATCTATAGACGAGTTTTTAATAATTTTTTTACTTTGTGCTAAAGCAAAGGGAATATCAAAATTTAATGGTATTGAGGAATTAAGACAGAAAGAGAGTGATAGATTGCAAACTGCTGCTAAATTTTTAAAAATGATTGGCGTAAGAACAACAGAAAATTATGGAAGTATAAAGATATATGGTAATCCAGATCTAAATTTAAAAGGGAATTACAAAGTTAAAAATTTTTTAAAAGATCACAGAGTTTTTATGATGTCATGCATAGCGGCTTTAACTTTGGGTGGCAATTTTCAAATTTATGACAGATCTTCAATAAGATCCTCATTCCCATCATTTTTAAATTTACTAAAAAAACTTGGAGCAAATATTATATAATCACTATAAAAACTTTAAATTGTTAAAAATATCGCTAAAATTTTTCATAAATATTTTATTTTCAAACTTGATTAATAACGTAAATTTAAATACAAGATTGTGCTAATTTAAAAAAAACAAATAATAAATGGAATTTTATAAAGAACTTAATTCATCTGAAACTAAAGAGTTTGCTAATTTGCTCGATGGTCAGTCAAAAAACAAAATAGAGGAAGGAAAAATATTTGAGGCTACAGTCACTAAAATTTCTCCAAAATACTGTTGGGTATATTTAGATGGGTTAAAGAGTGAGCCTGCGATTGATATAAATGAAATTAAAGAAATCGATTTATTCGATAAAATCAAAGAGGGGTCAAAATTAAAAATTGTAGTAGAAAATCTTGAGTCAAAATCTGGAGAAATAATTGTTTCCGCATCAAAAGCAAAGAAAATAGAAGGATATGAAACTTTACTAAAAAAATATGAAAATAATGAAAATATAAAAATAAAAATTAAAAGTAAAATTAAGGGTGGATTTATCTGTGAGGAAATTGATACGAAACATTTATTGTTCATGCCAGCATCACAGCTATCAAATCGTCCAATCAAAGAAAATCAAAATATCTTAAACTCAGAAATGGATGTAAAGATAATCCAGGCTGATAGAAAAAGAGCAAACCTGTGCTGCTCAAGGAGAGAGTTAATTTCTGAAAATAAAAAAGGAGACAAATTAAAAATATTTGAGAAATATCAGACAGGGGACAAAATTGATGATGCAATAATTAAAAGCATAACTGACTGGGGGTTATTTTTTGAAATTAATGGTGAAATAGACGCGTTATGTCACTCGTCTTGCTGTAGCTATCAAAGAATAGAGAACTTAAATGATATGTTCGAGGTAGGTCAAAAAATTCCTGTCGAGGTTATCTCAAAAGACGAGAAGAAATTACAAATTGGTGTGAGTATCAAAGCTTTATTAAAAAATCCTTTTGATAATATTAGTAATTATAAGTTAGGGGAAATATATGAGGTTACAGTAAAAAAGATTCTAGCCTATGGTATATTTGTTGAACTTGAGGATTCCTTAATAGCTTTATGTCACCAATCCGAAATTTCACATACAGAAAAAAATCCATACCCAAAAAATTATTTTAAATTAGGTCAAAAAATTAAAGTTAAATTACTCTCTATTGACAAAGACGCACAAAGAATATCAGCCTCTTTCAGACAAACTCAGGAAAATCCATATGAAAAAATTAAAAAAACACATGGCAAAAACTCAGTCATTGAAGGTATCGTTAGTGATAAAAATGAAAATGGTGTTTTTATAAAGTTAGATAATACAAATTTAGAAGGGTATTTGCATCAAAATCAGTTGAGTTGGTCAGGAAATTTTAAGGAACAACTAGAGAAAATTAAAAAAGGAGAGAAATTAAAACTGAAAATTGTAGATATTTCAGTTGAAAATAGAAAGATTCTTTTAAGTAAAAAAGCACTAGACAAAGACCCAATGGAATTTTGGGCTGACAAAAAAATTGATGATATAGTCACTACAAAAGTATTAAATGTTGATAAAAAAGGTTTGATAGTTAAACCTGAGGGATCCGAAATAGAAATATTTATTAAAAAGAATTCTATTGCAGTGCAGGTCGAGGACTCAAGACCGGAAAGATTTACTATATCTGATAGAGTTGATGCAGCTATAACTGAAATAAACACCGAAAAGCGAAAAGTTTCTTTGAGTATTAAAAGGGTAGAGGAAATAAATAACGAAATAGCACTAGAAAATTACTCTGACTTGTCTAGTGGAAAATCGTTGCCATTTGCTAATTTATCAGAGAAAATGGATAAAAAAGATAAAAAATAAACAATTTGTCTATAAATAAATCAGACTTAATAAAAAATCTTTCTAAAAACTTTCCAAATTTTTTAAAAAAAGATCTAACCAAAATTGTTGATATTATAATTAACGAAATTAAAGAAAGTTTAAAAAGAGGAGAAAGAGTTGAACTTAGAGATGTTTTTATGTTTGAGGCCAAAGAATATAAAGGCAGAATTGCTAGAAATCCAAAAACAAATGAAAAGATTTATACTCCAGAAAAAAAACGTACAAGATTTAAGCTATCACAAAAATGGAAAAATATAATTAATGAAAAAAAATAAAATATTTGTGGCATGTGATACATCTAAACTTAGTCTTATAAAAAAAATAATTAGAGAAACTAATACAAGTAAAATAGATATAATTCCTAAATTTGGTTTACAATTTTTTTACTCAAAAAATGGTAGAAAGTTTTTAGAAAATTTTAGAAAAGATTTTTGGCTTGATTTAAAAATTAACGATATTCCGCAAACCGCATTG
>MDTG01210744.1_pt1 | contig 16067 bp, 14 predicted proteins | sample 811421 | NCBI WGS metagenome assembly MDTG01 (sample SAMN05326645, study PRJNA326480) | marine metagenome | isolation source: seawater | place: Pacific Ocean: South East | collected 2011 | reverse complement strand
CTTTTAATAAGACCTGTTTAAAAGACTTGGACGAAATAAACTCGGAACATCTTCAGCATCTCTTCAGATGAAAATAAATTTCCCATTGAATTTCAATGGCTCTAAAGTCTCTCAAAGGTTTAGGCAACCTTCTACACCATTACGCCTTTTACAAAATAAATTCGGGGGTTTTCACAAGAGTTAATTTCAATTACTCGGTTTTCTTAATAGCATTAAGGATGGAGAATGAGCGATACCATTTTAGAAAGATGCGAAACCAAAGGCCTTCGTATGACTGGTCAACGGAGAATTATCGCATCTGTACTTGAGGAAAGCGATGATCATCCTGACGTAGAGGCCCTTTATGAGCGTTCAGCGGCACAAGACGATGGAATTTCATTGGCAACTGTTTACCGGACTGTAAAATTGTTCGAAGAAGCAGGAATCCTTGATCGTGTTGAATTCGGTGATGGAAGAGCCCGCTATGAAGATGCTGAGCGAGACCATCACGATCATCTGATTGATCTTACAACGGGAGAGGTAATCGAATTCGTTGATCCAGATATAGAAGCACTTCAAGAAAAAATAGCTGCTAAATTTGGCTATACACTCAAAGGGCATAGGCTCGAACTTTACGGAGTTCGGCGTAAGTTCTGAAAAGTGCGGATTTTAAAAACAAAAAATTAATGAGCTCGCGTTATTTTTTTCTGTGCGCTTCAAATTTGTTTTAAGTTTTTGAGAAAATATTAAAGTATAATTTTTGGGTTATTGAGGCAGTTGGCTGCCCTACCCTAAAAGCTGTCGTAAATTACTGCTATCTACGTGTCGGTCTCTTAAAGTAATGATAGAAATTGTACTTTGAAAAATTTACTATTAGGTACTCATGCATAATTTTTCCAATAGCGGTTTTATTAGTTGGAATTTCTAGACAAAACATTATTTTTTAAAATTTTCCAAATCCTAAGAAATTTTTGGTAAGTCAAAATCGCCTGGTGGTTCTAGCTTCAGTGTCAAAACTTCAACGTCTTGTTCCAATTTTACCACCGAAGCTTTGCTTATTCACCGCTTAAAACTGTTCCTTTTAACCAGCACACTGCACTGTGTTTGATCAAATGTGCTAAAATCACTGATTTCAAATTCTATGGCATCGTCTTTTTTCTGGATAAGATTACGGCGCATTATTGCTTTTGGAAATTTGCATGGTTAACTTGTTTGCTCTAAATATTTTGGCTAAGAAGTATCAAGAATTGTTCACGTTACTATGTATCAGTTTTTCCAATGCTTTGTGCTGGTATTCAGACGCTGAATTAGGTAATACGCCGCTCATTATGTAACTTTATAAAATCCTTCCAAGGAAAATACAGATGAGCACAATTGTAGACGTTTTTGCCCGCGAAATTCTGGATAGTAGGGGTAATCCCACAGTTGAAGTCGATGTACTACTAGATGACAGTACGTTAGGCCGAGCTGCTGTACCATCTGGCGCGTCTACAGGAGCGCATGAGGCTGTGGAAAAGAGGGATGGCGATAATGAACGCTATAAAGGAAAAGGGGTTTTGGAGGCAATTAATGGTGTAAATGGCGAGATAAGGGAAAATATTGTTGGATTTGATGCCACTGACCAGCAGGCAATTGATACCGCAATGATTGAGCTTGATGGTACAGAAAATAAATCTCGTTTGGGTGCTAATGCTATTCTTGGAGTATCGCTAGCCACAGCCAAAGCAGCTGCAGTATACAGTGGGCTATCTCTTTATCGATACATTGGTGGGACTTCTGCACGTATACTCCCAGTACCAATGATGAATATAATAAACGGCGGCGAACACGCTGACAATGCGATCGACATACAAGAATTTATGATCATGCCGGTAAATGCGCCTTCTATTCGAGAAGCAGTGCGTATGGGGTCAGAAATTTTTCACACCCTAAAAAGAGAGCTTTTAAATGTGGGGCTGTCAACGGGTATAGGAGATGAAGGCGGCTTTTCTCCAAACTTAAGTTCAACCCGTGATGCTCTTGATTTTATGATAAAATCTATTGAAACCGCCGGCTATAAAGCTGGCGAAGAAATATACCTCGCATTAGATTGTGCGTCTACAGAATACTATAAAGACGGCAAATACGAGATGGCCGGCGAAAACTTATCGATGTCCTCCGAAGAAAATGCCGCCTATCTTGCAGCTCTTATAAGAGACTATCCGATCGTGTCCATCGAAGACGGTATGGCCGAAGATGATTGGGAAGGTTGGTCCATTCTAACAAAAGAAATGGGTAGTCAGATCCAGCTCGTGGGCGATGACCTTTTTGTCACTAACCCGAAACGGATAGCGGAAGGGATAGCCAAAGCTTCTGCCAATTCAATGCTTGTAAAAGTCAACCAAATCGGCACTCTGTCAGAAACTCTTAAGGCCGTTGACGCCGCCCATCGTGCGGGCTTTACAAATGTGATGTCACATCGTTCTGGTGAAACCGAAGACTCTACTATAGCTGATTTAGCCGTTGCAACTAATTGTGGGCAGATTAAAACTGGTTCGCTTGCTCGATCCGACCGGCTTGCGAAATACAACCAGCTTATTCGGATTGAAGAAGAGCTTGCTGAAACTGCAGAATACGCAGGCGCAAGCATTTTTAAATCAAAAAGATTACGCGAGCGCCTTAGCTAATCTAGGTAGACGAGCTTTCTTCAAAAGTGGTAGCGTCTCCCAAGCCTTTCCAGAAAGTTGGGTCGCCTCAACTGTAACTTGTCGCCCTAGTTCACGAATTTCGTTTGAATATTCCTGATAAGCCTGTACCAAAAGTTTGTCTGGATCAATACGATCCAATCCTTCATCTCTTAAAGTAGCACGAGGAAAATCACTGGCGTTTAAAGTTACAATAAGGTCAGCTGAACTCGCAACAGCAGCGGCTAAAACATGACGGTCGTTTTGATCGGGTAGCCACAAACGCATCTCTAGGGCTGGAGCCCAAGCAACCTCTGCGTTAGGCCATCGTGTTTTTGCTAGAGCGATCTCTGCTCGAGCCTGTAATTCACCAATTGGACCAATTTTGCGTGCAGCACGCGCCCACTCCTCTAAAATTCGACCAGACCACAACGGAGTCCAACCCGTAATATTTGCAGCTCCCAATAGCATTTCCCGCATCACGGTTGGAAATAGTACACAAGTATCCAAAACAAATCTCATAAATTAAAAAATAGTGCCTTTAAATATACATTTTCTTTTAACTGTTGATTTTGCGCATGATCAAGAACCGCAAATCGAGTATCATTGAGTACGACATTCCATCCAACTCGACCAAAGTCTCGAAGAGAGTTTATTCGCAATTTATTTAGGTCAGCAGCATGAGAACAGAAATACAATAACAAAAACTTCCTTTTCAAACGAGAGAGCTAAATAACTGAGTATATCTTTAGTAACCACGTAATTCTATGCCTGTAACTTTATTGGAAGGTAAAAAGGCAGACGGATCGCGTATCGTGACAACAAATTTAGAGCCTTTCAAAAACAATTCATGCATTACTTCTAATACGTTAACTCCACAAATTTCAAACTTTACATCAAGAGTATTTTGTTTTGCTCCTTCGTGCGCAAAATTTAGGGCAGCTTCTTACCCATCGACTGATATTGCCGCTTTCGCTCTACTTGCAAAAGCGGCAATTGAAAAATCACCCACATGAGAAAACACGTTCAGCACATACGCATTTTCCGCAAGACGAGCAACCAAAGCGTCATTAAGGCGTTGATCAAAAAATATTCTTAATTTTTGTCCATGGGCGATATCTACCATATGAAAAGCGTCGTTCATCGGTACAGAAAGTGGTGCATCAGGTCAGGATCTGTTGCCAACTTCAACTTTACTATCCACCTTTTCAAGGTTCCGTACTCTTCAGGAGATATTTTTGATAATTAATTTGAACAGCATAAACTGATGAAAGGTCACGCAAATATCATTAAGGTCCATAGCCACCCATGCAATAGTAGGCTGATTAATTTCTATGTCCCCAAATCAAACAATTTTTTTCGAAATATCAAGCCGATTTCGATTGTTTCTTTGAACCAAATCGCGTTGGTTGTTTTTGTCCCATCTAAATCCAATACAAGAGCTGATATACTTGAGTTAGGGTTAAAGATTACAAACACAACCCGTTTTCGATCCGAAGTCCCGAGACGCGCAGTACTACCAGCATAAATCGCTTTTTACACTGTTCTATAACAAATCCATTATCATCTAACCAGGCAAATCCATACACGATTCGGTATGGTGGTTTTGTTCTTTTAGTCTGATTACTAGAGCTTTCTCCTCATTCGTGCTATTCCACTACAAGGTTTCTTGATAAATCATGCGCACCAATGTTTTAATTTGTCAAAACCTTGCAAATAATTTTAATTTGCGCTTTATTTAATTAAGTTAGCGCTAACGCGGCGCTTGAGGCAAAGGCTAAAATGTCAGTGAATTCAACATTGGAAGTGATAACCGACCGCATCATTTCACGATCAGAAAAATTCCGCAAAGCTTATATCGAACGAATGGAAAAAGCCGGAAAAGATGGCCCACGGCGTGCACATTTGACTTGCGGCAATCAGGCACATGCTTATGCCGCAATGGGTAAAGACAAGAGTAAATTGGAAAAATGTAACGAAGCCAACATTGGAATAATTACCGCATACAATGATATGCTATCAGCACATCAGCCCTTTGCAGAATTTCCTGATCTAATCAAATTTACAGCCCGGTCCAAAGGTGCGACCGCCCAGATAGCAGGAGGTGTGCCAGCAATGTGCGATGGGGTCACCCAGGGCCAGACTGGCATGGAACTTTCGCTCATTTCAAGAGACGTTATTGCTATGGCGAGCGGAATAGCATTATCTCACAACACGTATGATGCGGCTGTTTATTTGGGAGTTTGTGATAAGATTGTTCCTGGACTTGTCATAGCTGCCGCAACTTTTGGTTATATTCCGAGTATATTTTTACCTGCAGGACCAATGCCATCTGGCCTTGCAAATGATGTAAAGGCAAAGGTACGTCAAAAGTTTGCTATAGGTGAAATTGATCGCACAGAACTCATGCGCGCCGAAATGGCAAGCTACCATTCTCCTGGCACCTGTACGTTTTACGGGACAGCTAATTCCAATCAAATGTTAATGGAATTCATGGGGCTTCACCTACCAGGCTCTTCCTTTATTAATCCTAAAACAGAAATGCGAGATGCTCTTACGTCATATGGTGTGACCAGATTGTTGGAAATTACAGCGCTTGGAAACACATACAAACCAGTTTGTGAAGTTCTGGATGAACGGTGTTTTATAAATGGGATCGTAGGTTTGATGGCAACGGGCGGTTCAACAAACCTTGTGCTCCACTTACCTGCCATGGCAAGGGCAGCAGGGATAATTATAACACTTGAAGATTTTGAAGATATTTCTGCAATAACGCCACTTATGGCAAAGATCTATCCTAACGGACTTGCAGATGTGAATAAATTTCATGCTGCAGGTGGCGTAAGTTTTTTGATTTCACAACTGTTGGATGCAGGTCTATTGCATGATGATGTTAATACGGTGATGGGCAAAGGACTTAATGAATATACAAAAGAACCAAAGCTGACGGCAAAAGGCATCATTTTTGAGCTTGGGGTTATCGATAGCCACAATCACAAAATTCTGCGTCCTGCAAACGATCCCTTTCAAAGAACTGGTGGCCTGAAGAAATTGAAAGGATCCTTGGGTGAAGGAATAATGAAAGTATCTGCAGTCACGCCAGACCGCTACTTCACCGAAGCTCCGATCCGGGTTTTTAATTCTCAAGATGCTGTGAAATCAGCCTTTAAAAATGGCGATTTCACGACTGACACTATTATCGTTGTAAGATTTCAAGGTCCTCAAGCCAATGGTATGCCTGAGCTTCATGGTCTCACCCCAATGTTATCAGTTCTGCAAGACAAAGGGTTGAAAATCGCCCTAGTGACGGACGGACGAATGTCAGGAGCATCTGGAAAAGTACCTGCGGCTATCCACATAAGTCCAGAAGCAGTGGTTGGAGGACCTTTGGCGAAATTGCAGGACGGAGATATCGTTCGTGTAGACGCCATAAACGGCAGAATAGATGTGCTAAGCGTTGGATTTGATACAAGAAAACCGACAAAGGTCGATTTATCTGAAAATGGTTTTGGACTAGGGCGGGAATTGTTTCACCTTTTCCGCCAGAACGCTGCTAGCGCCTCCGAAGGTGCCGGTGTTTTTCGGTTCATTTGAAATTGAAGGGGATCACTTGATGACAACAGAATGCGCTAGTAGTGAAATCCATCGCCTTTGCACGATTGCACCGGTCATTCCCGTGCTAGTAGTTGACCAAATTAAACACGCTGCCCCATTGGCGGCAGCCTTGGTGGCTGGCGGCCTCCCTGTTCTGGAAGTTACGCTCCGGACGCCTGTTGCGCATGATGTCATAAAGGAAATGGCAAATGTCGATGGTTGTATTGTCGGAGCTGGAACTTTACTAAGCGATGTGGACGTAACTTCTGCCCTTGAGGCTGGCGCAAAATTTGGGGTTTCTCCAGGAGCGACCGATGCCCTACTGGGTGCATGCGAAACAGCTAAATTACCCCTTATTCCTGGTTCAGCAACAGTCAGCGAAGCAATGCGACTTTATGAAAGAGGTTATATCGTTCAAAAATTCTTTCCAGCGGAGGCGCTTGGCGGCACAGCTACACTCAAAGCTATAAGTGCACCCCTTCCTCATGTAAGTTTTTGTCCAACAGGCGGTATCTCTATTACTAACGCAAAAGACTACCTGTGTCTTTCAAATACTCTATGTGTTGCCGGCAGCTGGGTTGCCCCCAAAATCCTTTTGAAACAAGAGAAATGGAACACTATTAGCATGCTTGCAAGTGAAGCAGCGGCATTAAAAGTCACATTACTAAAATAAGAAAGAAAGTCCCTAAGATAGTACAACTCATCACTTGCCCCAACTTATGACCTGCCTGTATCTGGATACTTTGACTAGATAAAAATAAAAGTGACAATAAGTTGTTATGGAATTGCAGACAAAAGAACTACACTCGCGATCCCTTATTAAGCATCGCTTATGAGATAGCTCTTAGTGACCAAAGGCACTACAGAAAATTTTGGGCGGTCGCAAAGTCAACTTATTTTTCTTTTACCCCTGGGTCTTCCACGCCATCCCCCCCTACGTCTAGGAGAAGCAAGAGTAATGAGCCCTTTGCGCAAAGTTTCTGTCATTGGGTGATCGGGCGCCGACGTTTCATACTGAGTTACCATACTCTGGATAAGTAATTGCGTATCTTTCTCAAGCGGTATTCCAAGCACCCAATCCAGAAAAATACTGCGACATTCACCTACAGTTATCCCATCGATCTTATATGCCTCCAAGATTAATCCCTTAGGGTCATTTTTATCACCCTTCTTCATATTTTTCCTCTACTGTCGGCAAAGTACGATTGAGTATCGCTGAAATGGTAGATGATTTCGTGAACAAATCCTCTTTCAAGCTTTCCAATTCTTTATATCCTGTCTGACTCAATAAAAAGTTTTTGCTACTCGCGGCAGTATCTGAAAGTTCAAAGTCTGATTGGCCTAAGAGTTTTAGCGCCACTCTTAGGGTCCAAAAAAGCCTATAGGCATTTCTAAACTCCCGCCCTTCTAATTCACTCAATATTCCACTTGAAATAGAAGCATTAAGACCTGATACCACATCGCGTTGCACTCCTCCCTCCAATAATCTACCGAGCTGGGCCATCATTTCAATATCATGTAGTCGCCCTGCACCGTCTTTGGCATCCCAGACGAGACCACGTCCTCGAGCCCGTGCAATCCGAAGCCGCATTTTTGCTAGAGCCGTTTTTGCCAAATCCGGTGAGGTGTTACCCATCAAGTTAACGCGGAAGTTCTCCACGTCCATAGCTAAACCTTTTGGGCCCGCGATAACTCTAGCTCGACTCAATGCTAGATGTTCCCAAACCCAAGCATCTTTTTTTTGGTAACTTTGGAATGACGACCAAGAGGTGGCTACAGGGCCTTTATTTCCAGATGGCCTTAAACGCATATCGACTTCATAAAGCCGACCTTCCGCCATTTGTGCGCTAATTGCTGTAACTAATGCCTGTGTGAGGCGCGCGTAATATTGTCGAGCAGGTAAAGGCCTATGACCACTTGAACTTTCTGCATTTTCTGCGTCATAAATGACAATCAAGTCTAAATCGGACTCAGAATGAAGACGTCTTAGCCCGATGGAACCCATTCCTAAGACAACGGCTCCACGACCAGGTGGATGACCATGTTTTGCAGAGAATTGCGCAATAACTTCAGGCCAGATTCCTTTTATTACAGCCTCGGCGAGGTCGGCGTATTGTCGTCCTGCCACCACAGCTCCAACAAGACCGCGCAGTACATGTACACCAATTCTGAAATGCCATTCTTTGCGCCATCGACGTGCAGCATCCAACTTTGCTTCGTAATTTGAAGACGCAACGAGGCGTGCCGAGAGATCGCTTGCCAAATTTTTCTGGCCAGGCCATTTATCCCAAAAACTGCCTCCGATAACTGCATCAAAAACCTGAGAGTTGCGCGATAGATAATTCGCCAGAGCAGGAGAGGTCGCTACAATATCAATCAAAAGATCAATGAGCTTAGGAAAAGCTTCAAACATAGAAAAGAGCTGAACCCCTGTTGGTAATCCAGCCAAGAACCCATCAAAAGCGATAATCGCCTCTTGATGTTTTCCTGCCGCCTTAATACGCTTTAGTAATTCTGGCTTAAGCCTTTCGAAGATTTTCAGGGCTCGCGCTGATTTGAGGGCTGGATAATTCGACCATCCTGCGACAATGGTATCAAATCCTTCCTCTTTCTCAGTCTTGTCAGGCACGACAGACGGACCAGCAAAAAAACCCTCTGTCAGCTCGTGCACTTCTTTCAGTCTACTTAGGAGATCGGCACGCAGTTCTTCGACATCCTGATCCATTAAACAGGAAAGGCGTACAAATCCCTCTTGTGATGTTGGAATGATATGCGTTTGTGTATCGTACATCATCTGTAACCGATGTTCTATTCTGCGATAAGCTCTGTAATGCTTCGTCAAAGCTGCAGCAGTTTCTTTCGTTATCCAGTTTTTCTCAGTAAGTTTGGAAAGGCCTCGCACTGTTTGCCGCTCTCTGAGCGAGGGATCTCGACCACCCGAAATCAATTGTCGTGTTTGTGTAAAAAATTCAATCTCTCGAATTCCACCACTTCCCAGCTTTAAATCATGACCCTCTAGCGTGACCGATCCACCCAAACCTTTATGATCTCGAATAGCCAGACGCATATTATGCGCATCTTCAATGGCAGCGAAATCCAGATGTTTTCGCCAAACAAAGGGCTCTATCCGCGATAGAAAATCTGAACCAGCGACCATGTCTCCTGCTGCTACACGAGCTTTTATATAGGCTGCCCTTTCCCATGTTCGGCCCAAGCTTTCGTAATAACGCTCGGCAGCATCTGTTCCAATGCAAATAGGTGTTACCGAAGGATCAGGACGCAAACGCAAATCTGTTCTAAACACATATCCATCAGACGTAATATCGTTTAGCATTGACGACATTTCTCGTGTCGTTTTTATAAAAAAATTCCTGGCTTCATGAAAGTCTGCAGGGTCAAAATGGCTATCATCAAAAAGACAGATCAGATCTATATCAGAAGAATAGTTGAGCTCTCCTGCCCCCATTTTTCCCATCGCAAGTATGAAAATACTTGCATTATCGGGATCTTCATTCAAACCGAATCCCTTCGGCTTTCCTCTTTCCACCTGATGATGAAATGCTGACCTAAGGGCGTGAGCGACTGCAATATCAGCAAAATTAGTTAATGACTGCATTACTTGATCTAATGTCCACAAACCTCCCAAGTCACATAAAGCCACCCAAAGTGCCATACGTCTTTTTGCTCTGCGGAGCGCTACTGCTATGTTTGTTTCATTACACAGATTTTGTGTTATGTCGGCCATCACATTATCCGGGTCAAAAAGGGCTGAATTGAGCCATGTTCTTTCTTGATCAATCAGTGACTTGAGATATGGACTTGTACCAGAAACTCCCTGAATTAAAGACCGGGTTTCTTTAGGGTGATCACAAAAAAAGAACGCTGATTCCGCCCCCAATGCCTCGGAAAATGCACGCGGCATGCAAGTGATAAGCCCTTCAAACGACATTAAGAGAACCTAACGACATGGTACAGTTCGTCAATACACTTGGGTTTTTCTAAAATTTTGCAATTTAAAATCCAAACTACTCCAATTTATTGCGCTATTATTTCCTCATATTAAAAAAGTTACCACAGGCACCTTGAAATCCTTGAATTTGTAAAAGCATATCCAATAAATTAAGCTCCATCGCAACAAAATAAGCCCCTTTAAGAAGCAAAATTTTTAATTCGGAACAGCATCTTCTAATCTTATCTGGTTTTTAAAACAACTTGTGAAAATTAAAGTTCACTTAAAAACTTCCATGAGCTTAAGTTAAATAATCTTCTCTGAAATTTGGGAAATTCAGAGTACCGATAGTATAATCTGATTGTAAGGGAGTTTTTAAATTCAAAATATTGCTTAAGGTTGTATCAAATGCTACTTTAAATTATGCGTCACACCCTTCCGATAGCTCCACAGTTTTACGTAACAGCACCACAACCCTGCCCATACCTAGACGGTCGGCAGGAGCGTAAACTATTTACGGCTCTGCAAGGTGAAGAGGCACAACGGCTTAATGATAAATTATCCAAGCAGGGTTTTCGTCGATCTCAAAACGTCTTATATAGACCTTCTTGCGCCGATTGCTCAGCGTGTCTTTCCGCGCGCATTGACGTCAATAAGTTTAAATTAACCAAAAGCCAAAAACGCGTTTTAAATAAAAACAAAGTACTCGAGCGCAAACCTTCGTCTCCTTGGGCAACCGAAGATCAATATCAGCTTTTTCGAAAATATCTTTCAGCCCGCCATGCAGAAGGCGGTATGGCAGACATGGATGTTTTTGAGTTCGCTGCAATGATTGAAGAGACACCTATCCGCACACGCATTATTGAATACACTAAGGGATCTCATTTGATGGCCGTATCCCTAACCGACTTAATAGAAGACGGTTTAAGCATGGTTTATTCATTTTATGAGCCCAAACCTGCGCGTTTATCGATCGGCACGTATCTAATTCTCGATCATATTTCATTGGCCAAAGAGGCACGTTTACCTTATCTTTATCTGGGATATTGGGTTCCAGGCAGCCCAAAAATGGGGTATAAAGCAAATTTTTCTGGCCTCGAAATTTACTACCAAAGTTCTTGGCAGCCTCTAGACAACCCAGAGGTATTTTCTGCTGATTTGCATCCGATGAATACAGTTCCAATTGCAGAACAAGTCGCAAACCTGTCTTTACCGGATAGCAAACCAGTTAAAGGTCGTTGATCCATATTTGCCTACTGGACCTGATAACCTCATTCTTTTATAAAAAGAAAAAAGAGCTGATAGGATAAGCCATGACGGAAGCTCCAAAACCACTTGAAGGAACGCCTCTAATCGCTCCATCAAGTACTGATCATTCGCTTTATGATATGCTAGTAGAAGCTTGTCGCACAGTTTATGATCCTGAAATACCAGTAAATATCTACGATCTGGGGTTGATATATACGATTGAGATAAATGAGCAAAACGAAGTTCGTATTATTATGTCGCTTACAGCACCTGGATGCCCTGTTGCGGGTGAAATGCCGGGATGGGTGATGGAGGCGGTGGAGCTGGTTGCCGGGGTGAAGCAAGTAGATGTTAACCTTGTCTGGGAGCCTCCATGGGGCATGGATATGATGAGTGACGAAGCCAGGTTGGAACTAGGGTTTTTGTAGAAGGACCAGACTAATGTTTGTTACGCAAGGAAAGCAAGCTGTGAGCCTTACCCCGAAGGCTGTCGAACAAGTCGTAAAGCTTATGCAAAAAAATGCACATGCTGGATTGCGCCTTGGAGTGAAAAAAGGTGGATGCGCCGGCATGGAATACACGATGGAATATGTCGACTCTATTGATGAGAATGATGAAGTTGTTGAACAAAATGGCGCGCGGGTCATGATTGCGCCAATGGCACAAATGTTCCTTTTCGGGACTGAGATTGATTTTGAGACCTCGCTTTTAGAATCAGGATTCAAATTCAATAATCCCAACGTAACCGAGGCTTGTGGATGTGGTGAGTCGATCAAATTTGAGGGTATGTGAAGCCTAATCCATAAGTTAAATATTTTCAAAAAATCTACGTTAAGGTATTAAAAAATAAAAATGAAGAAACTTGCAGCTGGAAATTGGAAAATGAACGGCTCATTAGAAGTTTTGGCAGAATTAGCTAAGTTAGAAAATCGACATAAAGAAAGTACGGTAGATGTCCTCATCTGCCCACCTGCTATCTATATCCAACCTGCTTTATCCCTATTCAGCAGCATATCAATTGGCGCTCAAGATTGTCATATGTATCAAAGTGGAGCGTATACTGGTAGCATTTCTGCAGAAATGCTTGCTGATCTCGGTGTAAATTCTGTCCTCGTTGGTCATTCAGAAAGGCGGATAGATCACACTGAAACCGATTCGATGGTTCTGCAAAAAGCACTTGCTGCTCAAACTGCAGGCATAAAACCGATTATCTGCATTGGCGAAACGCTCACCCAGCGAGAAAGTGGACAAACCCTAAACGTAATTGAAAAACAAATGAATGGTTCACTTCATAAAGATCTGACTTCATACCCATTTGTTATTGCGTACGAACCCGTCTGGGCCATAGGGACAGGGAATGTTCCCTCATCTCAACAAATTGAAGAGGTCCATAACTTTTGCCGTAATTATCTTGAGTACAACTTCCACGAAATTGCTGCAAATACGCCACTCCTTTATGGTGGGTCGGTAAAGGGCAGTAATGCAAAAAAGATATTTGCAATTCCAAACGTTGATGGTGCACTCGTTGGAGCCGCAAGCCTAAAGGCGGATGATTTTTCCTCAATTATAGAAGCGCTTGAAAAATCATAAAATATAAGCAAGAACTTGCAATCAATCAAAAAAATAGGCCGGGTAACCGGCCTATTTATAACATAATGTTGCTTCGTGCAGATTAAGAGAACCACCAACGTTCTGAGTTCATGTTGCCATCTAAAACCCAATTGTTTGCAATTACCTCAGGCACATGCAAGCTACTCCCATGAGCCATAACATCGGCTTGGAATAAGGGTAGGCAAACGCCACCCTCCGTATTTACAATTCGCTGCATTTCGACATATTGCTCGCGACGCTTTCCTGCATCGAGTTCGGAACGAGCTTGAATAAGCAGTTCGTTGAATCGATCGTGTTTCCAAGATGTATCATTCCAACTCGCGTCTGCCGCATAAATCTGGGAAAAAATCCAGTTTTCTGTTGGGCGACCACTCCAATAACAGGCTGAGAATGCTTTCTTCATCCAAACATTACTCCAGTAGCCGTCATTCGGTTCACGAACAACTTCAATATCCAAACCGGCACTACGAGCTGACTCTGCCATTAGAGAGCCCGCATCTACGGAACCATTAAAACCAGTGTCTGCTGCATGGAACTGAATTGCCAGTCTATCATAGCCCGCCTTTTTGAGGTGGAATTTTGCCTTTTCGGGATCATATTGACGTTGCGGAAGTTCATCCGTATTGGCACGATAGATATTGGCAGGTCCAATCGGATTATCATTACCCAATTCACCATATCCGAAGATCACTTTTTCAAGCCAATCTTCTCGGTCAATGATATGTTTCACGGCTAATCGAACATCATTGTTATCGAAAGGCGCCATAGTCGTAATCATCGGCAATGTTATTTGTTTGTTGCCAGTAGTCGAACGGATGGTTACGGCTGGATTTTTCTTTAAAAGGTTAACCGTCTTCAAATCAACATCGTTCATGCAATCGATAGCACCAGTCATAAGAGCATTGGTCCTAGCGGTAGCATCTTGAATACCCAGTGTTTCAACCTCGTCAAAGAAGCAGGTATTTTCCTTCCAATAATTAGGATTGCGCTTTGTGAGCGTTCGCACACCTGGATCATGATCGACAATTATGTATCCACCGGTACCATTGCCAGATTGCCAATCAATAGTTCCATCTCCATTAGATGGGCACATGTTCAAATGGTAATCACTCAGGATAAAGGGAAAATCAGAATCCCCACCAGATAGCTCTACAATTACTTTATTATTTCCTTCGGCCTGGACCGAAACCACTCCAGCGAGCAAACCATTGGCAGCAGATGGATTATCTGCACCAAGGTGGTGGTTCAACGAGTCGACAATATCGGTTGCGTCAAGTGTTTTACCATTGTGGAATTCAACTCCTTTTCGAATATTTAAATGCCAAGTTTTGGCGTCTGGCGTGGCTTCCCAGCTTTCTGCCAGGTCACCAACGAGTTGCCCGTCTGCGCCGACTGATGTCAAATTATTTCGCACCTGGCCCATCAACACATTTATCATGTAAGCATCAAGAATTTGACCCGGATCTAATACGTCAGTAGTCGCACCACCAGTAATACCTTGTCTAAGGCGTCCACCAAACTTTGGCATCGCAGCCATGGCGCTATTAGCAAACCCCAAAGCCGATGGCAATGTAACGCCAGCAGCCAGTGCTGACATTACAAATTGACGCCGGTCAATTTGGCCAGCTGTCAGTTTACATGACAGGCCTTTAATATAAGTTTGTTTTTTCATTCAATTTTCCTTCCTGTTGTTTTCGCCTACAAGCACAATTAAGCGTTAGGTACGATCGATAATTTTCAATGCTTCCAAGTCAAGGCACGCAAATAGTAACGCAAGTCAAAAGCCCTGAAAACCTTCAACCGTAAAAGCAGATTCCCTTGAAAGCATATTAGTATAAAGATTTAATTTAACCTAGAACAAATTTAGAAAGTTTTTAAGTAAAAAATTCCAACGATATTTAGTAAATGTATAATTGACTCAAGAATTCAGCGTCAATAATAGGATTTCTACCATTCATAAAATCACTCAAAGGCTCGATAGAAAGACAGTAAATATAATTTAAACGTAACGGTTATTATAGTAAGTCAAACTACGATTTCGTTACGTGGTTAAAAATTTCAAATCAAAAAAGTCAGTGTCTGCGCTTGCGCACGAAATTCTCTATATGTGAATTACTCCCGAAAAGGATCCAGGGCAGAAAGCCGGTTTTCGATAATGATTTTAAACATTTAATTGATTACAGTTTATGTGGCGCAAATAAAATATATTCATATTTTTAAAAAGTCCTGGCATATTTCATACAACAAAGTATAAAAATGTCCTTAGTGTAAAGAAAAATTGACAGTAAATAAAAATGCAACAACAGAATAAAGTCAAAGCGACAAACCTGCCCGATGCACAGACGGTTACATTAGTAGAACATTGGTCTGACCGGCTTTTTTCTTTCCGAGTTACCAGACCGCAATCACTCCGGTTTAGATCAGGCGAATTCGTTATGATCGGACTTCTTAAGAACGATGGAAAACCTCTTTTAAGGGCTTATTCTATCGCCTCGCCAAGTTGGGATGAAGAGCTCGAGTTTTACTCAATCAAAGTACAGGATGGTCCCTTAACAAGCCGACTTCAACATATCCAAATTGGTGACCAAATAATTCTGAGGCCAAAACCCGTTGGAACCCTGGTGCATGACGCATTACTTCCCGGTAAACGAATATGGTTTTTCGCGACCGGTACCGGAATTGCACCGTTCGCTTCGTTAATCCGAGATCCAGAAACATATGAAAATTACGATCAAGTTATACTGACACACACATGTCGAGAAGTAAATGAATTAGAATATGGCAAACGATTGGTAAGTAAGGTACGCAAGGATCCATTAATTGGAGAGCTTTCGTCTAAAAAACTAATTTATTACCCAACTACAACGCAGGAAAAAAGCTCTAAAATGGGTCGTATTACAACACTTTTAGAAACCAATGAAATTTTTAGTGATCTCGATATCAGCGATTTCAGCGTTAAAAATGATAGAGCAATGGTATGCGGTTCTATCGGCTTGAACACGGATTTAAAGAATATACTAGAG
>MDTG01073291.1_pt1 | contig 16067 bp, 13 predicted proteins | sample 811421 | NCBI WGS metagenome assembly MDTG01 (sample SAMN05326645, study PRJNA326480) | marine metagenome | isolation source: seawater | place: Pacific Ocean: South East | collected 2011 | reverse complement strand
TCTGTATTTATTTTGTTTTTTGTTTCTTGCGTTAACTCTTTTTAATGAAAGCATATTCTTAAAAAATAATAATTTTATTAATTATTTACCTTTCCTTTTTTTATTGTCAAAAAATATTACCGATACAAATTTAAGCATATTTTTAATTTATTTTTTATTAATAGGCATACAGTCAAAGAGAAATTCAAAATTAATCTCAATAATTAGAAATACATATATTTTTGGAGTAATTTTTTGGTCTATTAATGCGCGTATTCCATATATAGATTACCCAATAAGTTACTTAGGATTTACTAGCACCTCTTATGATTTTTATAGTATCTTGATTTATTCCGCCGTTTTTTATTTTTTCATTAAGGGTGTCGCTGATTTTAATACCTATAGTTTTAATAAAATTTCACTTAATAAATTTGTTACAAATTTATATATTGTATTCTTTATAAAAATATTTATATATTTTTTAGGAATGTATACAAAATTATACTATTTCATCTTTTCATACTATTTTGAAACAACTTCTGTTGTAAATGATATGAACCATTTTCTAATTAAAAATATCGACTTCTTAGTAATTTTGTTATTTTTTTCAATAATTAATCTACACAATAGAGAAAAACATAAAAATATTTATTTTTTGACAATTTTTTATTTGGGACTAACTCTAATCAGTATTCCAAAAATATTAGAAATTTTTAAAGATCACTATTTTGTAAATAATTTTAAATTTTTTAAATTTCACAATCCAACATTTCTGGAATTTTTAGTTGGATCAGGTCCAATGAATTTTAATCAATTTAATTTTGAATTAAATAGTAAGTTTAATTTTACAGGCTTTAGTTCATTCAACAGCCTTTTACTATTTTTTGGAATTATTGGAATCACAATTTTCCTTACATATATTATTTTTTTGCTAATTAAAAATTTTAATTTTTCTTATGTGTTTTTACTCAAATTACTATTCATAACTTATTTGTTTTTAAGTGAGGTTATAAATAATATATCAGCTCTAATTAATTTTTATATTTTATTTTTTGTTTTGTTTGGTAATAAATCAAAATCTAGTTTTTACAAAAGATAGAATAAAAAAACTGAAAATTACAAATATAAGATTTAAAAAATTCATTATATGAAAATTTGGGACTGAAATAAATAAATTATAATTTTCATAAATTTCATAATTTCTAATATTTAATGTCTTTTCATAGCAAGTATTTTCTGAACTATTGTCGAAATTGTACAACTTGTAGCTAATTGCGCAAAAAGTTGAATAAGAATTTACTTGATTTAAAACATCCCTCGACTCATCACTATAATTTTTGGGAAAGCCATAAATATATAAAAACGTTGGAATAAATAAAATAAGCAACAACATACTCCTTAAATTAGTTTTTGATAATTTCGAAATTAAAAAGCTTATTGATATTAATAAAAAAAATGAATAATAAAAAGGCTTTAAAGTGTCACCAACTAATGGATCAAAGTTATTTTCGGGAAATCCAAAAATTATGTGAATCATTATTACTAAATAACCTAGAAAAGGAAGTAAGAAAAATTTTTTTTCATCCCGATCTACTTTTCTATAATAATTAAAAAAGTTAAAGTAAAAATATATTGCTATTAAAAGAGAAGTTAACTTTCTTGGATAGTAATTATTCTCATCCTCTTGTGTAAAGAATGTAATTTGATTTTTGTTAAAGTCTACTAACGGAGCTCTTGTCGTACTAGATTTTTTAAATGTTACAATATCTAAAGTATCTTTGCTAAAGTAAGAAGAATCATTGTTCCAGTAAATGTCAAAATAATCTCCAAACGAATCTAGCAACGTTATATTTATTCCAGAATAACTATGTTCATTTTTGTATGGATAAAAGAAAAGTTCTTCAGGTTTTGTTTTATACATTAAGTTCCAACTTCCCTTATGGTCATATTTAGCTTCACTAACTGCTCCACTTTGTAAATTAAACAAACCTTGGTTGTTGAGTTTAGAGTTTTCCTCAAAAGTTAAATACAGCGGAAGAATAAACATTAAAACTGTTAATACAAATACAGATTTTCTATAAATTCTTAAACTAACAATTACTCTTCTCAAATAAAATAGAGTTAGAAATATTGAAATCATTGCAAAAGAGGATCCTTTTTGCAAAATTATTACAATAAGAATTGGAATTGAACATATTAAATAGATTAATTTCTTTGATTTACAAAATAATTCAAAGGAAACAATCAACCAGGGTAATAACGCAAAAATGAGAATTTCAGGTTTAAATACAATTCTTTGCGCTATTGAGATTGGTACAAAATTCAAAACTATTAGTGAAGTTAAAATTTGTATATTTGAATATTTAAACAGCTTTAGTAATTTATATAATCCAAGAGAGCCAACTACGAACAATAGAGAATTTAATTCCTGAATACTTTTTGAGAGGTAAACAAAAAAGTCTTCTTGTGTTAAATTAAAATTTCTAAGATAGAAATAAAGTGAATGAAGATCATAGAATAAAAACCCTTGTTCGCTACTTGTTGACGTGACAACATTAACATTAAATTCTAAAAATTTAAAATATCTAATAAAATCAGGGCTATCCGTACTGTTATAAAAAATAAATATAGTTTCTTTAACGTAAATAATTGACAATAAATAAACTACAAATAAAAAATAAATATATAGTGTTTTTTTATTTAATTTTTTAATCAAAAACACTTTGAGATTTCTGAGAAACAGTCCAGTGGTTTTCGTCAGCTTCGAGTTTTCCTCTATCTCTTAATAAGTGGTTAAATTTATGTTTAAAGGAAATATATTCTCCATAATCAACGCTGTAAATTCTAAAATTTGAATTATTAATATTAAAAAATTCGTTAGTATTTTCATCTATCATATCCCAACTGAATTGAAGGTTGTTTTCAATAAATATATTGTTGATTGCATCCCAATATGGTTTAACTGAAAAATTTAAAACGTCATTTTTATAATTATTGTTAATTATATTATTAATCAAGTTATCAATAGTTTTTTCTAGTATTGGATGATTTTTATTATAAATTAACGACCACTGAACATAACAATTTTCATTTTTTTCTGCGGTTATTACAGCTTCATCGTTATCATCAACTAATTCACTCAAATCTTTGTTTATTATTGAATCAATATCTAAATATACCCCACCATTTTTATAAAGAATTAAATATCTCCAAAAATCAGCCCTTGAGACAATATTGTTAATTCTTTCAAAATAATTAAAAACATCTTTGTCGTAATTAGATTTTACAAAATCAAACATTTGATCATCTGTATAAATTATGTGTTCATAATCTGAATTAATTTTTAACATTTTGTTGTGCAGTTTATGAATATTCTTATGAATATTTTGAGTCTTCCATGTTTGGTATATTACTTTTGGAATCATGACTTGTATTATAATTGAAAATTGTTTGTTTTTATGTAGATAGGAATGTTTGCATTTATAATTCTTATCTTTAAATTAATTTATTTATATCTTAAAGTATTGCTCCAGCTCTTCATAGTAGCTAACATAATCTACTGATTTTTTTTCTTTATCCCAAGGCTTACTTTTTCCGGAATAGTGAATAATTTTAATTTCATTTGGAATAATGGTTTTTCCGTTACTAACGTCTACTGTATAATTCAGATTTAATGGAAGCTCTTTAAACTCTCCATTTACAAATGAATTCAGTACATCTTGATCCCAATAGTTTATACTGTTTTTAATTTGATCAACTTTAGCCCTAAGTTTTTCTGAAACATCTTCATTTTTCCATTTTTGAAAGTTAATAATCATTATTCCAGCATTGAAATACCTGTCTTTAATACCAAGCCTTTTGAAAAGATCAATTGCTTCAGAATATGTATGTTCTGTTTTTGCAGACAATAAAAGGTTCTGAGAATTTAATACCTGTGATATTTCTAATATTTCTTTATCCACATCTTTTATAAAGAATGCATCAGCATCAATATATACAAGATTAGATGACAAACTATCAACGTGATCAGCTATAAACAATCTGTAATAAGTTGCTTCGGAGACATGAGCAGTTTTTAGGTTAGGATAATGCTTTATATTAAATTTAAACTTTACTAATTCTAAATTACTTTTGGGAAATAATTGTTCTATTTTTTTCGAATACTTTTTAAAAGTTCTTGGTGATTTATGGATAATATAAATCTTATTTTTGAAATTTTGATTCGTATTATAAAATGACGCAATTGACAAAAAAGCTTGTTTATTAAATTTTTTATCGATACAGAAAATAATATCATAAGAGATATCGAACATGTTAAGCTAACATTCTGATTTAATTTTGAAATGTAAACTCATAAATAATTATTCTAATTCCTACCCATATTTATTTGACTACTAAAAGATTTCAATTCAAATAATTTTAAGAATGTTAAAATTTGATAATGAGAGTATTGCTTTTTGGTAGTAATGGACTTGTTGGCTCCAGCTGTAAATCTGTTCTAGATGCTTCGTCAAAAGTAACAGAATTAAAAAGTTCTAATAGAAATGACACTGATTTATTTGACTATCAACAAACTAAACAAGCAATAGAATCTTTTAAGCCTGACTTAATAATTAATGCTGCTGCTAAAGTTGGAGGAATTCTAGCAAACAATACTCAAAGAGTAGAGTTCTTGACAGAAAATCTTAAAATAAATCTAAATATATTAGAATCTGTAATTTCAAATAAAAATATTAAAGTAATCAACCTTGGTAGCAGTTGTATTTATCCACTAGATGCAGAAAATCCCATAAAAGAAGATTATTTTATGTCTGGGAAGTTAGAGCCAACAAATTGACCTTATGCATTAGCCAAAATTACAGCAATCGAATTAGGAGCGTCTATTACATCTCAGTACGGTAATAAAATAATTAATTTAATGCCAACAAACTTATATGGTCCTGGTGACAATTTTTCCGAAACATCAAGCCATGTTATACCAGGATTAATAAGAAGAATGCATAAAGCTAAATTAAATAATGACGATAAATTTAAAATTTGGGGAACTGGAAAGCCACTAAGAGAGTTTCTTTTTGCTGAGGATTTAGCGGACTGTATTGAGTTTATTATGGATAAAGAAGTTAGCCAAAATTTAATAAATGTTGGATCTGGACATGAAGTATCTATATTGCACCTTGCAAATATGATAAAGAATATAATAGGTTTTAAGGGAGATTTATCCTTCGATTCTTCAAAACCTGATGGTAACCCCAGGAAATTATTAGATTCATCAGTCATAAATAGTTTAGGATGGAAACCAAAAACAGAATTAGAAGATGGACTTAAAATTACATATGAATGGTTTTTAAAAAACGAAAACTAAACTTTAGAATATTCCCAAGTTGGTTCTATAAGTTTTCTCTCAATTAAGACTTTTTCCTGTTTTGCCAATTCAATATCTTCATCAACCATGAGCTTGACTAAATCTTTAAAATCAAGTTTTGGCTTCCATCCAAGTATATTCTGAGCTTTAGAAGAATCGCCTTTTAGGTAATTTACTTCATTAGGCCTGTCATATTTTGAGTTATAAACTACATAATCTTCCCAATTGAGATTTATATAAGTGAAAGCCTCAGTCAAAAAGTCTTTAATAGAGTAAGTTTCCCCTGTTGCTAAAACCCAGTCATCAGGTTCACTATGCTGCAACATAAGGATCATTCCTTCTACGAAATCACCTGCAAAACCCCAGTCTCTTTTGGCTTCTAGGTTTCCTAAGGTAAGATTACTTTGAAGTTCAGCAACAATTCTTCCGACTGCTCTTGAGATTTTTCTAGTCACAAATGTCTCTCCGCGTAAAGGTGACTCATGGTTAAACAAAATCCCATTAACACAAAACATTCCATAAGATTCTCTATAAATTTTTGTCATGTGATGAGCAAAAACTTTAGAAGCTGCGTATGGACTTTTAGGAACAAGTTCGGATTGTTCATTTAAAACAACTTCATTTTCTCCACCAAACATTTCTGAGGACGAAGCTTGATAAAATTTAATGTACTTATTCGTACTTCTTATAGCTTCAAGTACTGATAGAGACCCTAAAGTTCCAACCTGTGTTGTGTAGACAGGATTCTTAAATGAAACAGCCACATGCGATTGTGCAGCTAGATTGTATATTTCATCTGGCTTAATACTACTAATTAAATTAGATATAGAGGAGGAATCTGTTAAATCAGCATAGTGTAACTTAATAAAACCATCATCAGAATATTTAGATATTAGTTCATCAATTCTAAAAGTGTTAATAGATGATGTTCTTCTGATGGTACCATGAACTTTGTGTCCAGACTCAAGAAGAGACTTTGCAAGGTAATACCCGTCTTGTCCTGTAATTCCTGTTATTAATATAGTTTTTTCCATAAAGAAATATTAGTTCAATTATTTTAATAAAAAGATTTAAATATTTTATTTATTGTTATTTAAATATAAACTAATGCAATATAACTTCCATATTCTTAAAGCATTAATCCTTGTTTTAATTAGGGAGAGTTTGTCAATAAATTTTAAGTCATATAGATTATTTAATTCAGAACTTTGAATAGTTTCGAATATCTCAGATTTGTTTTTTTCAACTAATTTAAGTATATCTATCGAAAATCCCATTTTCTTTCTTTCCAAGAATTGGTTATTAAAATCTGAACTCAAATATTCTTTTATTATTTTCTTAGGGCTGAATGAATAATCTGAATCACTTCTTTTGTGGGAAGCGACATACTCGAACAGCCTATGATCTATGAATGGTGATCTTATTTCAAGAGAATTAAGCATAGATGATCTGTCTATTTTTTTTAACATCATTTCATTTAAGAAGAACTTATGGTCTGTAAGCATTAGAGATTTCCATCCATATTTTCTGCTCTCTAAAAAGATTTCTTCAAAACTTTTAAAACTATTAATTTTTAACAACTTCAAAAGCTTTTCATCACTGTAATAAGAAGAAAATGCAGATTTCCAATCTGACGAATTTTTAAGTATATTGTTCCCTGATCCAAAATATCCTGGATAAAAATTATATAAACTGCTCGCTAAAACACTTGGAATTTTTTTATTTGTATAGAAATTCTTATAATGCTCGTATCCGGATAATAACTCATCCCCACCATCCCCAGATAGAGCAACTTTATAACTTTTAGAAATATTTTTAGACAGCAAGTAAGTCGGAATTATAGAAGGATCATAGATAATGTCATCAAAACTTAGCACTATGGATTTGATTTCTTCAAAACTTATTTCTGAACGGATTAGTTCAACAGTATGGTTTGTTTTATATTTTTCTACAACTTGCTCCATGTAATCAGATTCATCGTAGTTTTTTGAATCAGTAATCATTGAAAAAGTATTTATATTATTGCTTTTTTTGCTTATAGCTTTAACAACAGCAGTTGAGTCTAGACCTCCAGAAATAAAACTAGATACTGGAACATCGCTTTCAAGCCTTTTCCAAACACTGTCTTCAAACAAATTTATGAATTCTTCATTTTTGAATTGTTTCTCATCTAAAAATTCAGATAAGTCCCAATAATTAAAAGTTTCTTTTATAATTTTTTGGCTTCTATCAAAAGAAAACTTTATACACTCTCCTGGCAAAACAGCATGAACATTTTGAAAAAATGTATCAGGATTAATTGTTGTACCAAAATTAATATAATTTAAAATTTGGTCTTTATTTATTGAGATGTTTTTTGATATCATGCTTACTGATTTCAAGTCTGATCCAAAAAATAATTCATTATTGTAATGGCTGTAATAAAGAGGTTTTTGTCCAGCCCTATCTCTAATTAAAAAATACTCATTTTTGTCTATATTTTGAATAAAAATAGAAAATTGACCATTGACATCTTTTAAAAAATCTAAACCATGATAAGAAATTCCGTTTAAAAGGGTTTCTGAATCAGAATGAGAAGACTTAAAATCTATTTTTAAACTTTCCAACCTACTTCTTAATTCTCTATGATTATAAATTTCTCCATTAAACATCATTAAAGTATTAAATTGTTTGGAAAACATAGGCTGCGAGGCATTTTCGGACAAGTCAATTATTGATAGTCTATTAAATATAAAATTATGAAATTTCTGCTCAGTTCCAAATGTTTTATTACTCAAAACCCTTTTTTCGTCGGGGCCCCTGCATTCTATTCTATTATTACAAGAGTCAAGCAAGCTTTCGCTTATTTGTTTATTTGTAACTGATCCAATAAATCCACACATAATCTTATTGTTTAATTTTTTTCATTTGATAAATTATTTTTGAAATTATATATCTAAGAAATGAGACAAGCTTTTTATTACAAACAAAATTATATAAATAAATTGAAATTTTATTTTTTTTACCCTCAATTGGTTTATGAATTGTTTTAATTAGATCAAAATATTCTTTACACATTTGAGTCGCACCAAAGTCAAAGGATTTATTTCTTTCAAAATAATAATCATAATTGTTAAATATTTTGTTAAGTTTATCTTCTAAATTGTTTTGATTATATTCTATTCCATGTTGTTTTTGATACTCCGGGATTCCACCACTGTTCAAATACAAAACAGGCAATCCGCACAAAGCACCTTCTACTTGATGGTTCCCAGAAGGTTCATTTATTGATCCTGTTATGTATACATTATGTTTTTTTAATTCCTTAGCTAACTCAAGACCACTTTTTGGTTCAATATAGTTTGCATTTTTAAAAGTAAAATTAACTGGAAGGTTACCTATAAAAGTAAACTCAAATTTTTCTGAGAAGTTAACTTCTTCTAATAAATTATCTAAAAGAGAGTATACATCAAAACCTTTATTCCAATTGTTTCCCCAGTGGTGAGTTACAATTTTTAACTTTGTAGTTTTGTTCCAAGATTCTTTATTTATATTATTAAATATTTCAGTATCTGATCCTGACAAGATAACGCCGGTGTTAATAGATTTAATTCCTTGATTTTTATATAAATTACTTATCCACGTACTTACAAAAACTGTAAAATCAGAAAAGTAACTTACTCTTATCATTTTTTTATTTACATAATTAGTATTTTTTCTTTCATCACATTCATTGATTCTATGGACTAGCTTTACATTTTTGTTTACTAAAAATTTATATAGCCTTGCCTCAAGAATTGAAATAGTTGATGTAGAAGATTCAATTCTAGGTTCTGTTATTAAAATTATATCTATATCAGGATCATTGAGATGATGGGTAATTTTAACGTTGTTGTCAATTAAGTAATTTTTAAGATTTTTTACAAATAAATTTCCACCTCCCCAAGAACCTTCAAAAATCTGGGATCCAATAGCAACTTTCATTTAAATAAATATTCCATAATCGATAATGCTTAAATTAACTAACTTAACCTATTCCATATAATAATATGAGTTATCATATTAAAATGAACATCGTTTATTTCTTTACCTTTGGATATTCACTTAAAACGTGGAAAGAATCTGGACAATTAGATAGAGAAGTTGAGCATTTTAAATATTGGAAAAAGCTTAATCCAGATATAAATTTAACAATTGTTACTTATGGTAATGAAAATGATATTAATTTGATAAAGGAAAATTTTATAACAGTTATTCCAATGTATAAAAATGTAAAATCTTCTAACTCTAAAATTATTGATTTTATAAAATCTTTTTTTATTTTTAAAAATTTAAAAAAACTTACTTTAGGAAAATCTTTTGATATTCTCATACAAAATCAATTACTAGGTTCATGGATTTCATATCAATTCAAAAGAGCTACAAAAACCCCTATGATTATAAGAACTGGTTATGATATGTATGAATTTTCAATAAATGAAAATAAATCTGTCTTTAAAAAGGGTTTTTACAGACTGTTAACAAAAATTAGCTTAAGGTTTTCGGACTTATACACTGTAACAAGTGATTGTGATAAAAATTTTCTGATTGAACAATTTGGTAAAAACTATATTTCAAAAATTAAAGTCAGGAAAAATTGGGTATCTTCAACATATATAAATCCATTAAAGCCATTTGATGAGAGATATGATGACAAAATAGTTTGCATAGGAAGACTCGAAGATCAAAAAAATTATGAAACTATTATAAAAGCGCTAAACGAAACTAACTATAAACTTGATATTTTTGGTGAAGGTGCTCAGAAAAATCACTTGATACAATTAGCAAAAACACAAAATGTCGATGTTAATTTCAAGGGCATTATTGAAAACAATGAATTGAAAGAACTTTTAAAAAATTATAAATATTACTTAACAGCATCAAAGTTTGAAGGTAACCCAAAAAGCGTTTTGGAAGCTATGTCTGCTGGTTGTTTAGTTATTGCAAGTGATATTAAAAATCACACAGAGTTTTTAAATAACAAAAATTCAATACTCTTTAAAGAAGAAAATTCTTTAAGCAAGATATTGATAAATTTAAATAGCAATCAGGATGACTTCATAAATCTGACTGAAAATGCATTATTAACAATTAAAGAGAAATATGATCTAAAAACACTAGCTAAGCAAGAGGTAAATGATATTAAAAAAATAGCTGGTATTACTTAAAATGCAATTCTTTAATTCTTTTCAAGATAATAAAATAACTTATATAAAATACTACAGATTGCTTTGAAAATTTCAGTTATTACTTCGTTTACAAATCCTGAAAAGGCTGAAAAAAGGATGGATCCATGGAGAGAATCACTTAGTTGCTACGAAAGTCTTGCAGATGAAGTTGTTGTTACTGGTCAAGATTTAAAAGAAGAATTTAAATTTAGCGATATTGGACTTATGTTTCAAGAGGGCTTTGAAAAAGCAAAAGGAGATTGGGTTGTAAAAATGGATCTTGATACTATTCTCCATGAAAAAGATTTTAACAAGCTGTATGACGCAATGAAAAAATTTAGTGACTATCCGGCAATATCTCTTAGAAAATTTCAATTCTTTACACCAACTAGGTATCACATGAAATCTAGGATGGCTACGGTTGTTAATAAGAAAAAATTTAAGCAAATTAAATTTAACGGTGGTGGGGATGGATGCGACCCAACATTAAATGGAATACATCTAAATGAAAAAAATGTTCCTAAAACCATGATTCCTTTTTGGAATTATGATTCAGTATTTAAAACAAAAGAAATTATTGCAAACGACAGATCCAGATTTGCTAGGGCGTGGTATAGAACTTATGAAAGTTATGGTGATAGGGGTGGCCCAGAGCCTGAAGAAGCTTTTAATGCGTGGATTAAGATGATTGAAGAGAGGTACAAAAAGCACATTTACACAATGCCTTTAGATGACCACCCTTCATTTATGTTAGAAAAAATTTCAAAATTAAATATTAATCAGTTTGGTTACAATCTTTTTGGACTTGGTGAAACAATTAAAAGAAATCCAAAAGATTTTTTAAGTGCAATAAATGAAATGTACTTTAGTGAAGCAAGGTTATTGTTTATGAATAAATATAAAAAGGTTAATTTTAACAAAGAATTCAATGGTGAAATTTAAAGAAAAAACAATTTGAACATTAGGTAATGAGAAATAAAAAAATTTTATATATTTTTGGGCCTGGAAGACTTGAAAAAATGTCAAAAGATAGCCACCAAGCAAGAGAATTTTATTATGGTTATTTTGACTTAAAAAATAAATATAACTTAAATGCTTTCGAAGCTTCAAAAGATATTTCTTATAGAAATGGTTTAAGGAAAATTTTGCACTTCTACGATCGTTTCATAGTAAAGATGACAAACTTTCCCAGTTACTCTACAGAAATCATCAGCTTTAAAAATATTAAAAGTTACGGCAATAGTCAGGTTGCTGTTTTTACTTCAGATGCTCTATTTTTATCATTTTTACCAATTGTATTTTTTTACAAAATAATTGGTAAAAAGATAAACAATATTGTTATTACAATGGGCCTGCTTGGTAAAGTACCCGATAGAAAATTTAAAAAAATAACTAATAAGTTCTTCTTAAAATTAGTTCACTTCTCAGCTGATAAATTTGTCTTCTTAGGTAGAGGGGAATATGAATTAGCCAAGGAAGTTTTTGAAAAAAATATGTCAAAAATTATTCACATCCCTTTTTGTGTAGATACAGAATTTTGGACAAAAAATTCAAAACGTAAAAAAGCAGGAATATTATTTGTAGGTAATGATGGAAAGAGAGATTATGACCTCTTAGTAAAGCTAGTTAAAAAAATGAAAGACCAACAGTTTACTTTTATTTCAAATTTTAATTTCAAATATTCGGCAAAGAATTTAAGAATTATAAAAGGGAATTGGTATGAAAAGCTACTTTCTGACGAAGAGATGAGAAATTTTTATACAGATTCTAAATTAACAATTCTTCCTATAAAACAAACATATCAACCTTCTGGCCAAAGTGTAGGGCTTCAGTCAATTTCTTGTAATACGCCAATATTAATTTCAAAAACAAATGGTTTTTGGGGGGACAATAAATTTGTAAGTAAGTACAAGGTAAATTTTGTTAGCAGTAATACTGTTGAAGAGTGGTCAAATGCTATTAACAACATTCTAAATTCTTATAAAAGCTTCGAGTTAACAAATAGAGAATTAGTTGAATTTACTGATGAATACAATTTAAAAGCTTTTGCACAAAAATTAGAAAGGTTATTTGATTAAATTTCGGAAAATTTATTTTTATTCAATTTAAATATGATTACAACGCCGGAGTATAAAACAAAAGGAAACCGTAAACTCTCCATAGATGCATCGAAAAAGGAAGTCATATATATAGGGATTAATGCGATCATGAATATATTTCTTAGTTTTTTATCTTTAATATCAACAATCATTGAAATTATAAACAAACAAATAGTTATTAATTGTAATATCCCCCCGCGTCCGAGAACATTAAAGAAATAATTATGCACGTTTTCATTTGAACCATCATTTCCTTGTCTTTCCCAGTGGTTCATTGCTGGCAGCAGTTCGTTATAGCCAAATCCCATTAAATATTTGAATTGTCTTTTTGACAACTCGTTCCTAATCAATGTGTAATTATCTGGGTTTTCGAAGTATTCCGAATACCAAAACAAGTCTCGAGTTACATCTTGCCAAATTTGAAATCTCCAATCCAACATCATGTCAGTAGAGTACAATCTGTTATAGCCAGAATATTTACCAATATACAATGATGCGAATACATCAACAGTATCTTTTTGGTCAGCTATGTCTCTAACACCTCTTCCTAATGTATCAAGGTTCAGTAGTGATTCATTTTCGGAACCTAAGTTTAACTGACCTTTTTCAAAATTTAAATTACCCCAAACTTCATATGTAGATAAAACAAAAAGTATTACTGAAATTAAAATTACTAAGAATGATTTTATTTTCTCAGCTTGAATAGTTTTAATGTAGACAAAAAAGAACATAACTATGAACAATACTGATGGAAAAAAGGCCCCTTTACTCATAAATAAAAATAGTGGAAGAAGTATTGCCGAGCTTATAGAGAAGTAAATGAATGAATTAAATTTACTTTTAAAAAGTAAATAATTTGATGTATTAGCTAATACATATGCAAGCAAGATATCAGATGCTTTGACAAAATCCCATTTATCAGAAAAATTTGTAAAAAAGTTAATAAATACTTCCGGATAGTGAATCGTAGAAAAGATATAGGTTATCGGTAAAGAAATAGAAAAAACATATTTATTAAATTTATTTGCTTCTATATTTTGGAATAATAAATATGCTAAAAATACAATTGCTATTGTCCAAACGTAAGAACTACTCCTGAATGTATAGGTGTTAAGAAAGTTTCCATTATTTGTAAAAAATGAAAATAAAAATAATGCTAAGAGGAGAATATAAAATTTAATTTGATATTGAAATTCTTCAAAATATTTTTTATTTCTTGTTTGAACTATAACTAATATCACAGAAAATATTACTAAAAACCCAATAATCAACTCAGCTATTCTAAAAGAAAATATATATACTCCCGAAAAAGATCTTCCAAAAATAATAAACAATGAAATAAAACTTAAATATAAATTATTTAGAATCTTTAAAAAATTATGACTAGCATTCACCGGTTTATAAGTTTTCTTTGCATACTTTTGTAATAATAACATCATAAATCTCTTTGAAAGTATTTTGTTAGCCTAAACCACTTCTTTTAGTTAGGTTATTAAATTTACTAGTATCTGTTGAAATATTATTTAGATTATATTTGAAGCTTTTTTCAGATCTCCAAGGGTATCTTTGTATAAAACCCTTTTCTTGATTAAACAACATTCCAGGCTCTCCGTAAGCAATGCAATCAAATTCTTGATCAAGATATTCAATTTGTTCTTTAGTGATAAAACGCCTCATACCAAAAGGTATAGCAAATGATTTTGGAATTACTTTAAGTTTATTCATAAGCTCAATATTTTTACTTATATCTTTAACAAAGTCTTGCATTTTCATCTCTGATAATGTGTGATGTTCATGTGTATGAGCACCAATTTCATGTCCAGCACTTAAAATATTTTTTACATCTTCAGAGTTAATTAGAACAGTATTTTCATTGGAATTAATATTATCTAAGAATGTTTTTTTTGATTCATCTGTAAACATTATTGTATTTATAAAAAAAGTGGCTTGAGCATTATATTTTTCAAATAAAGCTAAAGATTCTGACCAACTTGAAAAACCATCATCAAATGTTATAGAAATAAGCTTTTCAGAAGACTCTAGCTTTTTATTAAGATCATGTAATTTAACAAATTTATACCCTCTATTAGTAAAAAATAATAAAATCTCTTCCAAGTCACTAACTTCTTTTTCTTTTAAATCATGAAAATATATAGCAAATTTAGTTGGTATTTCTTTTTTGAATATAAATACATTGATAAATCTGAGTATTTTCTGCAAAAATCTTTTGATTTGAATCATGATATATCTCTCGGAGTTATGCGTTTTTTTACACATGTAGCAAAATATTGCTGCTCTTCTTTGTGTGTAATAGAAATGTTTCCTTTCATGTTTAGATAGTAAAGTGGTTCCTTAATAATTTTTAATTTATATCCATTGTCTAATAAATCTTGCATTAATTTGTAATCTTGAGAATAATAAAAATTTTCATCGTATTGCCCAATTTTGAGTAGGACTTCTTTTTTTGCCATAAGAGTTCCATGAATAAAGGGATTTTTGATTCTCATAACAAAACCTTTTGGTAGATAGTAAGACTTAGAAGGCGTAATTTTATTACTATTCATTACATATGCTCTTGTTGAACAAGCGTCTAGATCATACCTTTCCATAAAACTCAACTGTTTACTTAATCTAGAGGTTGAACTAATGTCATCAGCGTCTTGCCTTGCTATAAAATGGCCCTCAGATTTATCTAGTAGGATATTAAGAGATTTTGTCAGCCCAATATTGTTATCATTTTTATAAAGCTTTACATTTTTGTGTGTACTTGAATAATTTTTACAAATTTCGTATGTTTTGTCACTAGAACCGTCATCAATTAATAAAAGTTCTAAATTTTTGTAGTCCTGAGTAAGTATGCTATAAATTGATTTTTCAACTGTTTTTTCATCATTATGAACACTCATAATTACAGAAATTAATTTAAAACTCATATTTTTTTATTTTTATACCTTAATACTAACTGCTTTAACTATTTTCAAATTAAAACTTTTTCGCAATTTTATATACTAAAGATTAGTATTAATTTAATTTTGAAATACCTACATATATTGTATTTAAAAATTTATTAGGATCTTCAAATGGAATGACTGCATTTGTATAATTATTATTCTCTACGAATTTTGCATATTCAGAATCTCTAGAACATTCATCTGATATTAAATATTTTGGAAATATTTTATTTGAGTTTAAATACTCGAATAAAAATTTTTCACTATTTATTTCATGGGTAGAGCTTATAATCAATGAATCTTTTAGATTGTCGCTAGGTATTTCTAAAAGGTGTTCCTCAAGATTGCTAAAAATAATCTTAATATTTTTAAATTTACTATCTTTTAATAAGATTCCTTTTCTTGGATTTTTCTCAACTCCAGTGTATTTAAAATCGAAAGAATCATCTTTTGATTTAATATCATTTAGCAGATAACCAATACGGCCTTG
>MDTG01409231.1_pt1 | contig 16069 bp, 12 predicted proteins | sample 811421 | NCBI WGS metagenome assembly MDTG01 (sample SAMN05326645, study PRJNA326480) | marine metagenome | isolation source: seawater | place: Pacific Ocean: South East | collected 2011 | reverse complement strand
CTGCACTAAATATTTTTTTAATTGTTTATGCATATTCACTAAGTTTTTTTCCAATAAAATGGAGAAAAAAAGTTGATCAAGACTCTATAGTTGGACTTGCTTTAATATTTTTGACTATGATAACTGGTTTTTTGTGGGTTTTTTATTTCTATTTTAAATTAATCTAGAAATTTTCTCTCCAAGAAGTTCTATAAGTTTCCACATCTCCTGTTGCTGCGTCAAGAGTCACTATGTCCGTAATATTACCTGCTGATTTACCAGATATATTTGCAAAAATTTTACCAGCAAAGAATACAATCTTAGACAAAACTCCTTTACCAACAAATCTGCAGGTTTCTCCACTTTGAGTTGCACTTTTGGCTTGTCCTAAAAAGCTTGCAAATGTTCCACATTCATCATCAGTTGTACAAATGAATGCATCACCAAGATCACATTTATTTTGAGAAGTTGAAGGTCTATAGACTGGGAATAAAACACGACCATTATTAACTGCTGGTTCAGAAGTTACTTTAGCAAAATTTTTCAAATTAACATACCAACCTCTCTGAGAACCATCTACTTTACATACAGATACATCTTTGTCATTAGATGTATTTCTACAATTTGTGATATTTGCTGAATTAGTAGGTGTGCCTTCAGAACCATATTTAGGATAGTATTTATCTCTAATTCCAAGCATTAAATTATCCATTCCTTTTGTTCTATCATTTAGTCTTTGAGCATCACCAGTTCCAGCAAATAACCATAATTGATTAGTTGTTTTACCTATAGCCGCATCCAATGCATGATACATAAATCTTCCGTTTGTTTTATTTGCCCCAACATTAAACATTGTAGTCTGTTCGTATCCTTTCAAAGGACTCTGAGTATTCGCATCAGATTTTAAATTTGTAAAATTGAATTTAGTAATCTTACCTTCGAGGTCGCTTGTGTATACAAGTCCACCTCTAAATTCAACTCCTCTAGCTCTATCTGCTGTTACTAATGTAACCGAAGCAGGTACTGAATTTACTATGTCACTACTTGTTAAATCTTCGATTGGAAGAACTTTGTGTAATTTTCCAAAATCTTTACCTTTCCCTGCTGTATCTTGAAGATCTATAAGCATAAGGTTACTTCCAACTCCAGAAAATTGAGTACCAAAACCACCTCCCATTACCGCAACATATATATCGTCTTTATAATCTGCATCTCCTGCAGCTTTATTTGGTAATCTAAATATTCTAGGGTCTGACCAAGTTTCTCCTAATCCACTATAATCCCATTCAGCAGTTGCTACGCCTATATTTTGTGCATTCGGACTGATTTCTATTCCTAAATTTGCATTATTTTTTAATTTACCTACAGTTTCGTCAGCATCATATTCCATCTCTTTTGGAAAATTAAGTACTGTATTATTGTTGCTATCATAACTTATAGTGTAACTAGTAGTCACAACATTATCTAAATAAATTGTTAAATCTGCTGGAGTTAATCCTGGTATCTCTACAGTCCAAGATTTTCCTTTATAACAAGCAGTATTACCGCTGCTGTCACATGTTTTTGAAACAGTATTATCATTATGATAATTATCCCCAGCATCTTTTGCTTCTTTTGTTCCGCTTAAGGACATAGATCTAGGGATATATCTGTATTTACTTATTTGCCCAGCATAATCCATTCTAAAAACAGTAGTATCGGTAGTTTCGTTATAAATAGAAACTAAGTGCAATGGTTTATCTGGGTTAGTTATGTCTAAAATTGAGAAACCATTTCCACCTCTTCCATATGGTACAAATAATATTGTATGCCAATCTGGAGCTTTATCGTAAGGGCTTTGAAAATATATATCGTGTTGTACAGGTGAGCCATCAACTCCATAAACAGCATTACTTCCTCCGGATGCCGCTGGTGTATCTTCGTTTAATAAAGTGTTCATCACTCTTGGTAATTTTGCAGCTATAAATGGTGGTACAAATCCCCAAAGTTCTACACCTGTTTTTGCATCTATTGCATGAAGTAAGCCACTATTAGAACCTACGTAAAGAACTTCTTTTCTTGCAGAGTTAGTTTTAGCCCAGATTTCATAACCGTTGATGTTTCTAAAGTAAGACTCTTGGTTTTCAGTTGTATAAGCTGTATCAGCAGCTGGTGGACCAACAACTACTAATTGTGAATGATATATATCGCCCATAGGTTTGTCTCTTGTTTCTGTTAAATTACAATCTGCATCGTAATCAAAATAATCTGTCCCTCTTACAAAGTTAATTAATCCTTTAAGATCATCATCAGTGTCATCTTCTACACCCGGTGAGCTTGCACATCTTTTATTATTTGTAGAACCATCAGCATTGTTTGTTTTTCTGTGATAATCTAAAATATTAAGCCCAAACTGTTCAAATATAGCTCCTATATCAGTTGCATTAGTATCTACCCAATTATTATAGTTAAGTTTATAGTCAGCCGCTCCTGGTTCAAGAGGAGTCCATATTTTTCTTTTACTTGTTTTTGGCAACCTATCGAGAGCAGTCCAGTTATCTTTATCTTTTGGATCTAAAACTCCATTAGCATTAATAGCAGTTCTTTTTATAGTACCTGTCCATTCTTTATCTTGATTGTAGTCAAATTGAGCTTGGAACAATGAACCTTCTGAATTTAATGTAGCAGTAATAGCTGGGGCAGTGAAGGAAAGTTTTGAGGCAATTATTTGTGAAATCGCTGATTGGAGTTGAGTTTTTAATGAACTGGCTGTCTGTGCAATAATTGCTTTTGTTGTTCCTCCGGCTTCTGCTAATTTATTAAATCTATTTAATCCACCAGGGCTTATTCCGGTACCAAAAGCCACAGCAAATGTAGGAACTCCCTTTTTCTTTAAACTTTTAGCAAGTGTAACAGCTTTATCGTGGTTAAACCAATCACCATCTCCAATAACAATTACATAACTTTTTTGACATGGAGATTTAGCGTCGATTGGAGAGTCGGTTCCATGACCATAGTATTCTTCTGCAATTTTCATAAATGTCCAAGCGTCTGTTCCTCCACGAGCATTTACTCCTGAAATTACTTGATTAATTCTAGCGGCACCATCTTTATGAACTCTTACCAATAAACAATTTTGAGTATCGCAAGGTTTAGCTTTTCCAGTAGTTATGTTACCAGTCCATTTTGAATAACCAGGTGGCCAGGATTTTGAACTCCATGAACTTGACCAGTATCCAAAACCAAAGTTCACTCCTGATGTTAAATTGGCATCTGTTACAATTGCTTTAATGGCTTTATGCGCTGCTGACATTCTAGTGACTGCAGCTGCGCCTCCAATAGTTTTTATCCAAGTTCCATTGCTATCAAAAAACTGAACTGCTTTATTACTATAGTCTGCAACAATTATTCTGCTGTTTGTTGAATCGTAAGCCAGTCCTCTTGGATAGTAAAAGTAATGATTGGTAGCATTAGATGTTGTCATATATTTTCTAGAACCTTTGGCCCAATTTTGAGTTACAGTCATGTTAGAGCCAGACCAAGTTACAGTAAGTTTAAACAATTTGTGTTTTGAATAAGACATCATATACAATACACCTGGATTATTTGGATCAGTATCCAAGCCATCCATGTAGTAACCAAAATTAGTATTTTTGTAAGATCTTGTTGTTGAGCTTGGGCAATTACCGCTTAATTTATTTCCATATATGCGATTTTGATATGAAGAATATATATATCCGTCACTTACAGCAATACCTTCAGAATACTTGTATGCATTGTTAGCACTACAATATTTATTTGAATTAGTGCTGAGATCACGAGAGTACAATCCTTTACTGGTAGATGCATATAATACACCATTATTTATTACTATAGACCTAGGTTTAGAATTGTTTTGTAATTTAATTCTTCCAAGGCACTTTCCATCAGATTCTCTTATTTTTAAAATTTGGTTATAATAATAGTTGGCTACATAGATAACACCATCATGAATGTCTGTCCCATAGGGATAATACATTTTACATTGACCCGATTTTCCTGCTACACTTTTAGTTCCCCAAGTGGTGTCTGGTTTTTTAGTGTCGTAAGTAAATTTTTTCATACCATAATTATAAGACTGCATTATGTAAACATCTCCCGAAGTATCGACTGCAATTTTTCTTGGATAATAAAGAGAAGCTGCACTTTGCATTCTCCAACCCATACTTCCAGACTTATCTAGTAAAATTAATACATTTGAAGGAACGTCTGCCTGAGTTCCTGTACCAGGAGGTAAAATTTTTGCATAGGAGCTATTAGATAGAAAGAATATTATAAATAATAAAGAATATAATAGGGATTTTATTTTCATTAATTGTTATCCATTTCCTGAGCCTGCTGTTCTTCCATTTTATTATAATATTGAATAAGTAATTTATCATGTTCCTTTGTTGAAATGTAAATTTGTTCATCAAATGTATGATCAGCCGCCTTTACTTTTTGATAAACAACAAAATAATTTTGTTTTTCAAAAACTTTATATCCAATAAATAATTTTGGATTTGATCCAGTATCAAAATTTCCATAAACTCTTTTAGCATACTTCATTAACGTTAATTTATCTGAAACTGAATTATTTTCGTCGTTTAAAGCTACAAGATTGATTGCTGATAATTTGTTTTTAAGAAATCTATATTCAATAGCTATATCTTTTAGTCTTTGGTCTGGACAAACTTCATCTGCTGGTACAGGTATAAAACTTATGTCATCAAAAAGTAATCGTGCAGGTGGACCATATTTATTTTCTACTTTTGATGCATCATCACCAAATTTTAAATCAAATTTACAAGCAGCTTTTGCCGAAAAAGTTAATAAAGTTATTACTAAAATTAAAATTAATTTATTAATTATTCTCATAAAAATTTAAATTTTTATATTTATTCCTTAATAATTATAATCATTTTGGCAAAACTACAACACTCTCTAAAGCAACAATACCTTTTATGGAGCTAGAGTTCGCTTTTGTGGAAGGAGCGTGCATTCCGCATCCATAAACTCTATAAGCTACACCATTTTTTGATACATCGCTAGCTGTTGCTTTAATACTGGCACCAAAAGCTTTAATACTTGCATCACCTATTCTTTCAATGAAATACTCATAATAAAAATCTTTAAGTTGTGTAAATTCATATTTTTCAATTTTGGAAGGTTTTGAACTTTTAACTAAGGCTTTTTGAAGAAATATTCCAAAGTTGTAACTACGGGCAACAGGTTGATTGCCCGAGACTTTGGGCGCATGTGTTCCTATTGTAATAAAATTTTTATGATCAATTTCTGGAAAACTTTTAAAACAAGCATCTTTTGTTTCCACGGTATATCTGTCTACATTTTTTGTTGTAATTTTAAACGTTCCAACTTCAAGTTTTTTTTTATAAGCAACATAAGTATGCTTGCTATTTTTTTTATAATTCATAGCTAACGTAATCCCATCCCACTTTTTAGTATGTGGCTGGGGTAGATTTTTTTTTGAAAAATCTCTTTCCATTGTTGAACTACTCCATGGTCCATTCATTTGATCTAAAAGGTATTTTTCTCCTTCTAATAAGGCTAATTCAGCTATATAAAAAGTTTGCTGGCGATGATCTGTTTCGGTATTGCTGGTATGGTCTTCAGAAGAAATTAATATTAAAGACCCGCCCATTAACGACATAGCCAACAAAAGCACAATTGCTAAAACCATTGCAAATCCTTTTTCTGAATGTTTTATCATTGCAAACCCATATTTCTTGTATGTGCTGAAATAACAATCGACTCTCTTAAATATTTATCAGTAAATTTTCTATTTGATGTATTTTTGAGAGAGAAAAGAGTACCGGGCCTGGCTTTTTTGAAAAATTCTTTTTGTGATCTTAAAAATATAGCCACATCTACAATTTTAATTTTATTACTTCCAGAAATAGTTTTAGGAATTGGGTCCATTATTTTACCTTTTTCATCTATTGGAAGAAAAATTACATCTTGTACATGATCAACTACTAATTCGTTAGCATAGATTTTGTCATCAGAAGTACTACTTCCTGTATGCCATTTTACCCCATCCCATTTACTTTTTGATTTATAAAGAGCATAAGCATTTATTTTTGAATTTGTTTTCTTATCTATAATTTCTGAATCTTTACATTCGTATGTAATTTTATATCTAACATATTTATAGGTAGGAGGTGTACCTGTAGTGACTTCTCTGCTTCCATATACAAGATCAATTTTATCACATCCACTTGATGTAGAAGCTTTGGTAATTTTTATTGGCATTAGATCAGCATTAGAAGTTAAATTGTCTCCAAAATAAACAAATCCTGCTAACCGAATATCCTTGCTAATCATCCCAGCTACATCCCTACCAGTTTGACTAATTTTTGCTTTATCAATTACTTGAGAATAGCTATTGTTTATGGCTGTATAGCTTGTAAACATTGCGCCCATCATAATCATTGAAATAACAATACCAATTAATAGCTCAACTAAAGTTATACCCGACATTGATGATAAATTATTTTTCATTAATTAACCGGAAAATAAAGAACTTGTGTTTTTTGACCTGAATTCATATTGATTTCCATACGACCAATGTAGATAGGATTCCAAGCATCATCATGATGATGATGACAAGCAGGTCTTGCCTTAGCAGGAGTTCCTGTTTTTACTTTGTCTTTACAAATTTCATAAACTTTTAATAGTTTATAATCATAAGTATCTGGATTTGAAGCACTAGAACCTTTTGCTGGAATACATTTAATTCTTTTTCCAGAAAGTCTACTATCCCACTTTGATATTTTGTTTTCGATAGCAACAGATTTAGCATTGTAATGGGTGTGAGCAGATTTATCAAAGCATTTACCAATATAGAAAGATGAACTATTTTTATCCGTTAGATCAGCCAAATGTTCATATAGTTTTTCATTTTTAGCAGTCCGAGAAAATCTATCTCCTATTACATCTTCTGCAACCATTGATGATAAATAATTAATTTTAGTTCTTTCACCTGAAATATTGATTGAGTGAACTGAATAATTAACCATTTGAAATACAGCAATAAAACCAATTCCAACTATTGCAGTTGCTATCATGGCTTCTAAGAGGGTTATCCCTTTTTCTTTTATTCTTCTTTTATTGTCTATTCCAAGCATCTTTAGTTTTGTAATCATATCTTTCTATTGGATTACGTTTCTTATAATTATACCTATATTTGCTAATATTTCCAAATCTAGACCATTTGACTAAATATGTAGGCTCATCAAGATTTTTTACATCACAAGTACTTCCATGACATAGGATAATGTAATTAGCTGTAGGCGTTCCATCTAAATTAATATTTTTATTATTCATTTTTTTTAAAGATCCATTAACTTTATAGTAATTTCCACCTCTACCAAAACAAACTGCCGAAGTAGTATTTAAATGAGTTGTAACATTAATTTTATCAATACTTGATTCTGGATCGTACAATTCATAAAAAGGCTGACCCTCAAACTCATTCCAATTTCCAGGGAAATCTTCATTGCATTTAGTGGACCCATTGTTATCTGTCAATTCTATTGAAAACTTATTATCTTTCATTCCTCTAGTCATAAAAACAGTTGATCCTTTAATTGATATACCTGACCCAGAAATTGCACTAGAACCCGTTTTTAAAATTAATAATTGTGAGTAAGCAAAAGAACCTCTTTGAGTTAGGGTTGAAATATTTGCAATTAAACTAGCAACTTTTTCTGTAGCTGATCGAACTTCTCTATCTTTTTTCCACTTAGAATAACTAGGATAACTTATCGCGGACACTATAGAAATAATTAGTATAACAACTATTAATTCTAATAGTGTAAAACCTTTAATGGCCTGATCTTGCTGCACCTGAATCTATTTTTCCTGATTTAACTAATTCTTCTAAAGATTTGTCCATAGTAATCATTCCATCACGAACTGCTGTTTGCATAATGCTTGGTATCTGATGAATTTTTGCTTCTCGGATTAAGTTTTGAATAGGACTCGTGCATTTCATTATTTCAAAAGCACCAACTCTTCCATCTCCATCTTTTGTCTTTATTAATCTTTGCGTGACAACCATTTTTAAAGAAGTAGATATTTGTGCCCGGATTTGTTCTTGTTGCTCAGGTGGAAAAACATCAATAATCCTGTTAATCGTACTTGGTGCACCACTAGTATGCAAAGTTCCAAAAACTAAATGTCCTGTTTCAGCAGCTGTTAGTGCTAAACTTATTGTTTCTAGATCTCTCATTTCTCCAACAAGAATTACATCTGGATCTTCTCTTAACGCAGCTTTTAACGCTGCAGCAAATGACTCAGTTTGTTTGCCAACTTCTCTATGTGATATTATGCTTTTGTTATCTTTATGAATAAATTCCACAGGATCTTCAACAGTAATTATGTTTGCTGTTCTTGTTTTATTAATTTCATTAACTATTGCAGCAAGGGTTGTAGATTTTCCTGATCCAGTTGGTCCAGTTACCAAAACCAAACCTTTATGCATATCAACAACATCATAAAGTGATTGAGGTAAATTAAATTGATCCATATCTGGAATCTTACTTTCAACTCTTCTGCAGACACAAGCTGGTCCGTTTATTGTTTTATAAAAGTTTGCTCTAAATCTTAAACCACTTAAAGTAACTGAAGTATCTAATTCATGAGTATTTTCAAAACGTTCAAGTTCAGCTTCACTACAATTCATAGATAATAAATCTTTAAGATCTTGAGCTGTAACATTTACTTCTTGAACTTTTATAATTTCTCCTGTTTGTCTATAAGCGAGTGGCGATCCTGACCTAATATGAAAGTCTGATATTTTTTTATTATTTTTTGCTAACTCTTCTAATTTTTCAAACATAATGAGTATTGATACTATAATTTACTAGATTTTTATCATTTATTATTTTAAATAAGCTCATTTTAGACTGTACTATGTTTCATTTCTAGCGAAAGTTGAGTATATATATAGTTAATCTAGTAGATTATTATGAAAAACCCATTTGCAAATCTTTTCAAAAAAAAAGGTAGTTCAGAAGAACCAAAAGTTGGCGAAAGTGAAAAGAAAAAAAAGGGTAGTTTTTTTGACAAATATCTAAAAAATAGATTAGGAAAATCAGCAGTTCAGGGTGAAGAAATTGTAGGCGTGGAATTAACTTCCTCAGAAATTAGAATGGCACAACTATCAAGCAATAAATCTAACCAATGGATATTAGATAAATTTTTTGTTCATAAAATTGATCTTGGAGAAAACGCAACTGTTCTAGATAATGCTGATAAAATTGGTGATGAATTAAAAATTGCACTCCAAAAATCAAAAATTACGACAACAAATGCAGCAATTGCCATTCCTGTAACAAGTGCAATCATAAGAGTTGTAACAGCACCTTTAATGGAAGAGGCAGAGTTAAGAAAAGCAATTGATACAGACTCACTTTGGGAAAATTTGGTGCAATTAACAGATAACCTTGATGATTACTCAATTTTTCATCAAGTAATTAATAAAGATAAAAAGGGCAATACAATGGATATTTTATTTGTCGCTTCAAAATTATCTGACATTAATAACTACACATCTATAATAAAAAAAGGTGGACTAAATGCAGTTATAATAGATGTAAAATGTTTTGCGCTGAAATCAGCTGTAGACCAAATTAACCAAATAGCAGGGTCAATAGAGGAAAGTAATTTAACTGCAGTTTTAGAATTTGGGTTGGATGAAAATTATGTGATGATTTTGTATGAGAACAATCCAATAATAACAGACATTTTCATTAGAGCCCAGGATAGAACAACTTTAATAAATTCTGACAATCAAGAGGAAATGGATGCTTTAGTTAGAAGATATGTTACTCAAGTAAAACAAGCAGTTCAGGATTTTGAGACAAAATATGAAAAAAGAATTAGAAACTTAAAAGTAGTTTCTAATTTAACTAATGTAGAAACTTATCTTGCAAGTTTTAGAAAAAGTTTGGCTAATACAGGATTTAACTTACTTGATCCCATTCAAGATATAAAAGTACCAGCTCAACTTGAAGAAAGTGTTAAATATGAAAATAGATCTTATTTTTCTACTGTAATTGGATTAGCTTTTAGAAAACTGGACGTATTTGGATATTATAAATTTGTTACCGCGGTAAAAAATATTAACTTGCTTCCGAACAGAGAAAGCATGATGGCTCAAAAGAAAGCAAAAGTATTTTCAAATTTTGCTTTTAAAGGTGTTGTTGGAATAGTGGCAGCAATTTATATATGTCTTTTTGGATTATCTTTTTGGCAAATTCATAATTTAAATAAAAAATTGGTAGGCTATGAAGAAGTAGTACAAAATCATGAATTAAAAATACTTGAGAAAGAGGTTGTTGAAAAAGAAATCGGATTTATTGTAAAATCTTTAGATATTAGTAGATCAATTCAATCAAATAAAACTTTAAGTTTTAGAGTTTTGGCACAGGTTGCTTCAGCAGTCCCAAAAAGAGTCAGGTTTAAATCAATTGAATACAATGGCTCAAATCAAATTGTTATTGAAGGTTTTGCATATAGTGATCAAGATATTTTAAAGCTAATAAGTAATTTAAATGGAAAAAAGTTAATTATGCAAGCTTCTTTAGCAACTATGTCATTGCCAGGTGGAGACACATCAGGTGTACCTGCAATGAAAGGATTTAAAATCGCCTGTGTATTGGAGAATGCTTAATGGATTTAAAAAATATTCAAGTAAGCGATATTAAAGAAAAACTACAAACAATTGAAAAGAAAACTTTAATTAAATGGGGAATAGGTTTTGGATCAATAATTTTATTTTTGATAATTTATTACGCAATATTAAATCCAATAGTTAAACAAAAGAAGGCATTACATTCTGACAAATTAATAAAAGAACAAGAAATCCAACAGTTTGATGAAGAAATAATGTCAAATACACAAAGATTAAAAAAATTAAAACCAGAATTTGAAAAAAGCTCAACTTTATTTCATTCAAAAGCTGAAGTAGAAGGATTGTATGATAGTTTAAGTAAATATGCCGGTATAAATGGTCTTACAATTTCTAAAATTGAAAAAAAAGAACCGAAACCAGTTTTAAAATCTGGAGCAACAGAACAAGCAGAGGAAAATTTAGGCATAGGAGATATTTCATATTACAAGATCCCAGTTGAATATGAGATTAAAGGAAATTTTTTAGGATATATAAAGTTTAAAAGAGCCCTATCTAGATCACAGAAAATGCTTAATTTTGACAAAGAGACCATAAGTGTAGTAGAAGAAGATTCAACTGGTGCGATAACAGCAACAGGTGAATTAACAATTGTAGGTATACCAAATGAATTTTTTTAAAAAATTTTTTTTAATAATTTTTATTTTTTTCGGTTTTTCATTTGCAGTTGCAGACGAACATGAAGCTAAGCAAGAAATTTTAGAACAAGCAAAAGAAATTACACAAAATATTACAGGAAATATTGAAGAAGAAGAAGTACCTTTAAATGATCCTTTCGCAGGCAATGAAGGAACAAATAACTCCAGAGCAAACATGGATCCCGAAGAGGAAAGAGATGAAATGAGTTTATATAATTTTAAACTTTCAGGTTTAATATCTGGTGAAAATGCAAGTTATATAAGTCTAACAGATTCTTCCTCTGGCGATGTTATAAATGTTACATTGGGCCAAAATTTAGGAAAAATTAAATTAGTAGACCTAAGGCTTACCGAAGCTATTTTTGAAAAAGAAGATAAAACTTACATGATAATTGATTTTAATAACCAAATAAGAGTAACAGATGAATACTAAAAAAGTTTTGCCAGTTGCTTTATTAATTATATTTGCTCTCTTTTTAAATAGTTGTACAAAAAATTCTAAATTTAATAAACCTTTTAAACATAATACACCTTTAATTAAAAAAGATATTAAAAAAGTTGGACAAGCGGAAATTTCAAAAACACTCGAAATGGGGCCAAAGCCAGTTGAAGGTGACCCAGTAAAATTAAAAAAAAGAAGAAAAATTACATCTGAGCAACAAAGAAATTATTTGTTAATACCTGAAGAATATAAATTATTAAAACAAAGAATTACATTAAAGTTTAAAAATCTGGACTTTAAAGAAACCATGAAATTAATGGGGAAAATAGGTGAAATTAATGTATTGGTTGGAGACGAGGTGGCAGGTGCAATTTCTGCAGAACTTATAGATGTTCCTTGGGATAAAGCTTTTCAGGCTTTATTAGATATGAAAAATTATGCTTCTGATATTGATATAAGCAGCAATTTAATTAGAGTTCATTCTCCAGAAGTGTTATCTGCACAAGAAAGTTACAAAGCAGATAGAGCACAAGCTGTTAAGAGTAAAGTCGAATTAGAAGATAGTGTTGAACCTATAATATCTGAAATATTTAGACTTTATTATATATCTCCAGAGTTAGCCAAATCGACAATTGAACAACTATTTTCAACAGGCGACGAAGCGGCATCGCCTATACAAATCACTGAAGAAACGGCTACTAGATCAATTATAGTTAGAGGAAAAGAGAAAGATTTAGACACAGTAGATAAAGTTCTTAAAGAAATAGATATTAAAACCGAGCAAGTATTAATCGAAGCTTTTATAGTTAAAGCAAGTTCAGAATTTGAAAGACAGCTAGGTACTAAATTAGGTGGATATTATATAAGACAAGGCGAACAAATTGGTGGAGTACTTGGTACAACAAGCACAGCAGGTAATGCGATAGATGATACTTCTGCAGCATTAAGAGGCACCAAAGATATAATTACAGATTTAAGTGCTCCTGGTGCTACGAGTGGAATTGGAGTACTAAAAAGAACTGGATCAGCTGTTCTTAAAGCTGAAATAACCGCAATGGAAGAAATAGGTTTAGTTGAAACTATTTCAAATCCAAAAGTTTTTACAATTAATAACCAACCAGCTACAGTAACCCAAGGACAAGAAATACCGTATGAAACAACTTCAGAAGGAACAACCACAACTTCTTTTAAAGAAGCCGCTTTAAAACTTTCTGTTACACCAAGCATTATTGGAGACGGTAATGTTCTTTTAGAAATTCAAGTTAATAACGATAGTGCTGATACTTCACAAAAAGAGCCACCTATAACTAAAATGGAAATAGTTACAAAACTATTGGTTGCGGATGGTGATATTGTTGTAATTGGTGGAATTAAAATGGAAGATAAATCTAAAGGTAAATCACAAATACCAGGAATAGGAAACGTTCCTGTTGTTGGAAATTTGTTTAAATATAAAAAAGATAAAGATAAACTAGAGGAACTACTCATATTTATAGCTCCTAGAATTTTATAAATGTTAAAGATAAGCAGAGAGTCAGAAATCAATTTAATCAATTTATTAATTGATCAAGATGTTATTTCTGGAAAAGATTTGGCCGAAATAAAAAAAGTTTCCTCAGAAGGGGAAAAATCTCAACTTGATGCAGTTTTTGAGTTAAAACTAACTGATGAAGAAAAAATATTAGACTTGCTTGTTAAGGAGCAATCTTTAGATGTGGTTGATCTTTCAAATATTGAAATTACTGATGAAATAAAATCAATACTCCCTTCTAATTATGTTAATATGAATTTTATAGCTCCATTTAAAATTGAGGGAAAAACTTTGCATATAGCAATTTCTGATAACTCAAAATTGAGTTTAATGAGAAATTTAAAAACAATAACAAAAAAAGATATAGAACTTCATGCTGCTAAAGTTTCTCAAATTTCAGATTATATTGAAAAGCTACTAAAAGATGGCGAAACAACAATTAAATCTATTCAGGATGCGAATAAGGAAAAAGAAAAAATTCAAACCTTCGATTACGATGTAGATGAAAATGCAGAAGTTTTAGAAGAAGCACCAGAGGAAGATATTGAGGCTCTGGAAAATGAGTCTGAAGTTATAAAATTTAGTACAGCAGTTGTTGCAGAAGCAATTAAATCAGGTGTTTCAGATATTCATATAGAACCATATAGATTTTCAGCAAGAGTAAGATACAGACTAGATGGAATGCTTACTGAGCAAACACATTTTGCTAAATTTTTACATTCTAATTATGGAGCTGTAGTTACGAGATTTAAAATTATGGGCAAACTTGATATTGCTGAAAGACGTTTGCCTCAAGATGGAGCTATACCTTTTAAAATTGATGGCAAGGTTGTTGATCTTCGTCTTTCAATATTGCCAACCGCAACAAATGAAAGAATTGTAATGAGGGTTCTTAATAAAGATGCGGGAGATATTAGTTTAGAGCAACTAAACTTTGAAGAAAATGATCTTAAAATTTTAAGAAAAGCAATTCATGGAACTCAAGGATTGATATTGGTAACAGGCCCAACTGGTTCTGGTAAAACAACAACACTTTATAGTATTCTAAAAGAAGTTTCTCAACCTCATTTAAATATTTTAACAGCAGAAGATCCAGTTGAGTATGAACTAGATGGAGTAGGACAAGTTCAAATTAAAGACGATATTGGATATGACTTTGGTAGAGCTCTTAGATCTTTTTTAAGACAAGACCCAGAGATAATTTTAGTTGGAGAGATGCGGGATAAGGAAACAGTTGATATAGGATTAAAAGCTGCCCTTACAGGTCACTTAGTATTTAGCACTCTACACACAAATGATGCGCCAAGTTCAATTACCAGATTACAGAATATGGGAACGCCAGACTACTTAATTTCAGCAGCATGTTCTTTAGTATTAGCTCAAAGATTAGCAAGAAAAACTTGTTCAGAATGTAGAGAACCAGATCCAGATGTAACACCTAAAATGTTAACAGACTTTGGTTTTACAGTTGAACAAGCCTCAAGAGCAAAAGTATTTAGAGGAAAAGGATGTCCAAAGTGTAAAGATACAGGATACAAAGGACGTATGGGAATATATGAAGTACTTAATGTTACAAAAGCAGTAAAAGAAGCTATTTTAAGAAAGGCGACAACGCCTGAATTAAAAGAAATAGCAATCAAAGAGGGATTTAGAACAATGTCAGACATGGGTAGAGAAATGATACTAACTGGAGACCTAAACTTTAGAGAATATGACCGTGTTCTTTCAATGGATTAATAAATGTCATCTGAAACTTTTACATATAAAGGAATATCAGCTGGAAAATATATCGAAGGTGAAATAGAAGCGCTCAACCAAGAAGAAGCGTCATTTAAGCTTAAAGAACAAAAAATAATCATAACTAATTTAGTTAAATCAAAAAAAAAGAAAACCACTAAAGAAAAGAAAAAAGGTGGTGGATTTTCTTTTGGAAAAAAGAAAGTTACCCCTCAAGATGTAATGCTTTTTTCAAAACAGTTTGCAACTATGGTTAAAGCTGGCCTTCCAATACTTAATGTTTTAACAATGTTAAGAGATCAAATTGAACACCCAACAATGAAGGAAATTATTGGAGATATAAGAAAAAGCTTAGAAGGTGGTATAACTCTTTCTAAATGCTTTGAAAAATATCCTAAGATATTTGATAATATTTATATTAACCTTATCAAAGCAGGTGAAGCCAGCGGTAAATTAGATGTTTTCTTATTAAAGTTAGTAGACTCATTAGAAAAAAGAGAAAAAGTAAAAAAGAAAATCAAAGGAGCCCTAATGTATCCTGGTGTCATGTTTTCTGTAGCAATAACAGTTACTGTATTCATGTTAATAAAAGTTGTTCCTGTTTTTGCTAAAATGTATGAAGGAATGGGAGTAGCTCTTCCAACGCCAACAGCAGTAATCTTGAACGCCAGTAATTTTTTGAGAGGGTCAGGAGGGATGACTTTATTAATAGTGTCAATTGTTGGGTTTATAATATTTAGATATTTAACAACAAAAATTCCTGCAATTAGATATAAATGGCATCAAAGAGTTTTAAAAATGCCAGTGTTTGGAGATATGATTTTAAAATCTTTAATTGCAAGAATAGCTTTGATTATGGGTAATCTAAGTGCAGCTGGAGTTAATTTATTAGAAAGTATAGAAATTGCTAAATCTGTAAGTAATAACGATGTTGTAACTCTTGCATTAGAAAATGTAAAAAAAGGAGTTTTCTCTGGAGACACCTTGACAAAATTATTTTTAAAAGAACCAGTTTTTCCTCCAACATT